>Ga0105047_10011876_pt1 | contig 14089 bp, 8 predicted proteins | sample MAT04_FD_78384 | JGI IMG/M metagenome (GOLD analysis project Ga0105047, IMG submission 78384) | Freshwater microbial communities from Lake Fryxell liftoff mats and glacier meltwater in Antarctica - MAT-04 (megahit assembly) | ecosystem: Environmental > Aquatic > Freshwater > Ice > Liftoff... | reverse complement strand
CGGTCATGACGACCACGAGCTGGTTCGGGGCTTGCTCATGGCGCTGCCGACGGAAGCGCGGGCGGGTTGGTGGGAGAGGTTGCTTGCGGGGCTTTCGCGGATGGACTTGGCCCAGACCGGCGAGCTGCGGCGTCAGATAGCGTTGATCGCGCTTGAAGACGGTGCGCTGGACGCTGCGTGGGCGATGCTCTGGCCGTTGACGGACTGCACGGGTTGCACTGCGCACGACCGGCTGGACGCGCTGCGGCTGCTGGATCAGTACTTTCCTGACGCTGAGCCGCGGCGAGCGAAACTGACGGCGCGGACGGAAGCGGCAGCGCGGGCGATATTGAGCGAGCCAGAGCCACGCGATGCGCATGTGCCGCTGGTGTGGTCGGCGTATCAGCGGGCGCGTCGGGAGGGGCGGCTTGACGGGGCGATTGAGCTGCAGCGGGGCGAGCTTGTGACGCGCGGTCGGTTTATGGATTCGGCGCGGACCAGAATCCTGCAGCAGAACCTCGCGCAGGACCTGATGTCGGCGGGGCGCGATGACGAGGCGCTGCCGCTGTGGATGGAGGTTGCGGAGGCGTATCGTCGACAAGAGGCGGGCGAGGGTGTTGGCTTCAGCGTCGAGCGAGCGAGCGTGCTGGTGCATGCTTCAGGAGCAATGGCCGTCAACGATGGTGTCTCGCTGCTGTTGGGGACTTTGGGAGGGCCGGGGCTTGAGGGGCGGCCAGCAGCGGCAGTGCTGGGGCTGAACCTTTTGCTACTCCAGCAGCGGGCGGGTCGGCCTGAACTGGCGATGGCGGCAGCGGTGCGGACATGGGAGCTGCTACGAAACGGTGGCGGCGGCGCGGCCGCGCTGGGCGAGAGAACATCCGCAGAGAGCGCAGCGATGGTCTGCTTCCGGGCGTCAGAGTTGGCGCGGGCGGCAGGGCGGCAAGAGGAGGCGCGGCTGTGGCTCGACCGGCTTTTGGAACTAGCACCGAGCACCGTGACAGCGCAGAGCGTGCGTGAAGCACGGGCACGTCAAGGTCGCCCTTAGGCGGGCTTGCGGGGAGTTAGGCGGTGGCGGCTGGCGGGGGCTGCAGCGCGCGTTCACCTTTGGCGACGATGGCGGCGGTCAGGGCGTCGCCGCTGACGTTGCAAACCGTGCGGCACATGTCAAGCGGGCGGTCAATGGCGATGACCAGGGCCATCCCGGCGAGGGCTTGGGGCGGGAGGCCGACGCCTTGGAGGACGGCGACGAGCATGACGATGCCGCCGCTGGGGATGCCGGGCGCGCCGATGCTTGAGAGGGTGGCGAGGAGGATCAGCGAGAGTTGTTGCGAGGCCGTGAGATCTATGCCATAGAGCTGAGCGATGAAGACGCAGCAGACGGCCTGGTGGAGGGCGGTGCCGTCCATGTTGATGGTGGCGCCGAGGGGGCAGACGAAGCTGGCGATGCGGCGGTCAACGCCGAGGCGGTTGGTGGTGCACTCGATGGTGGCGGGGAGTGTGGCGTTGCTGGAGCTGGTGGAGAAGGCCAGGAGCTGGGCGGGGGCCATGGCCTTAAAGAAGCGTGCGGGCCCGATGCCAGCGAAGAGCTTGAGCAGGATGGGGTACTCGATAAAGAGCATGATCGAGAGGCCGCCGAGGACGACGAGGGCGAAGACGCCCAGCGCGGTGATGATGCCCAGGCCGATCTGGGCAACCTGCGGCACGACGAGGCAGAAGACGGCGAAGGGCGCGAGGAGCATGAGAGCTTCGATCAGCTTGCCGAGACCTGCGGCGAGGGCCTCAAAGACGCCGACGGCGTGGTCGGCCTTGGCGCGCAGTGCGCCGCCGAGGAGCGTGAGCGAGAGGCCCAGCGCAAGTGCGATGACGATGACCTGGAGCATGTTGCCCTCGGCCAGTGCGCGGAAGGGGTTGGTGGGGACCGTATTGACGATCTGCTGCCAGAGGGTGGGGACCTTGGCGACATCACCGACGCGGGCCTGCACCTCGGATGCGCCGGTGCGCATGAGCTCAGCGCGGACGGCGTCGGGCACGAAGAGCCCGGGCTTGATGAGGTTGGCCAGCAGCAGGCCTAAGACGACGGCGGCGGCGGTGGTGCCCAGGTAAATAAGGACGGTTTTGAGGCCGATGCGGCCGAGGCGGCGCGGGTCACCCAGGCTGGCGCAGCCGACGACCAGCGAGCACAGGACGATGGGGACCGCGAGCGCGCGGAGTGCGGCGAGGAAGAGGTCGCCGATGAGATCAACGGCGATGACAACGGCGCGGACGGCGTGTGCGAGCGCGGTGGCGCTCTGGTTGGGGGCGATGTTGGTGATGGTGGTGGCGGCGGTGGTGGCGGTGGTGATGGTGGCGGCGGTGGTGGGGCGATCAAGGGTGGTGAAGGCGGCGGGGTTATCTACGCCGAGGGAGAGCCAGGTGTCGCGGGTCCAGGCGAGGTTGAGGATGAGCCCAACGAGCAGGCCGAGGGCGAGGCCGGTGAGGATGCGCCAGTGGAGTGGGAAGCGTGACGCGCGGGGCGGGGGCGCGATGGACGGGTGCGCGCTAGGCGGGGCTTGGTCAGGCGGCGCGGTGGAGAGATCGGCCATGGTGACATCCTACCGATGGGGGCTGGAAGGTTGAGCGGTGGTGCGGTATTGCGTGCGTGACGGACGGACGGTGCGTCAACGAAAAGAGGCGACCCTTGCGGGGCCGCCTCTTTGCCGAGTAAGTGGAGGCAAGGGGACTCGAACCCCTGACCTCATCCATGCCATGGATGCGCTCTACCAAAACTGAGCTATGCCCCCGGCAATCGCGGCGATCGGTGGGCGACCGAAGGCCGAAGATCGGACGTCTTTGGTTGTCGGCTCACGGGCGGGTCAACTTCATGGCGTCGCGTGAGGGAGGCGAGTATACGCGCGGTGTGCGGCCTGGGCAACGCGGGGTCGGCGGTGCCGATCAGATGCCGCACGGACGGGGTGCGGGGGTGGTCTGTGGGCGTACGCTGACGGCGTTATGGAACCTTGGCCGGCCAACACGCTGGGTTTGGACTATGTGGCGGCTGCGCGGGCGCTGGGGCCGGCGCCAGTGCGGATGATCGACGTTCACACGCACATTCATGGGCGTGAGGCGGCGAAGATTTATGCGCGGGTGCGCGAGCTGTACGGGGTTGAGCGGACGTACACGATGACGCAGATCAGCATGGCAGCTGAGGTGCGTGAGGTGCTGGGCGAGAGCGTGCGGTTCATCACGATGCCGTGGTTCCGCGGGAACGACCCTGAGCACCAGCACCGTGGCGGGTACCTCGAGGTGATCGAGCGGTTTCATGGTGAGTTTGGCGCGCGGATGATGAAGCTGTGGGCGGCGCCGGCGCTGCGTGAGTTTTTGCCGTCGGGCGCGGTGGACGTGGCGGACATCGACAGCGCGTGGCGGCGGGAGCACGCGCGGCTGGCGGTGAGCCTGGGCATGATGATCATGGTGCACGTGGCGGACCCGGACACGTGGTTTGCGGCGCGGTATCACCACGGCGCGACGTTCGGGACCAAGGCGCACCAGTATGTGGGGCTTCGGCGGATGCTGGACGAGTTTCCGGTGCCGTGGATCGCGGCGCACATGGGTGGCTGGAGCGAGGACCTTGGGTTCTTGGATCGGCTGCTGACGGCGCACCCGAACCTGCACCTGGACACGAGCGCGACAAAGTGGGTGGTGCGTGGGCTTTCGGGGCATGAGCCCTCGGAGGTGCGGGACTTTTTCACACGGCACAAGGGGCGGATCTTGTTTGGAACCGACTTGGTGACGATGGACGATCAGCTCAGCTTGGCGAAGACGGGGATGAGCCGCATGGCGGACCTGGCGAGCAGCCCGGAGCAGGCGTTTGAGCTGTACTGCTCACGGCACTGGACGCTGCGGACGCTGTTTGAGACGGGGTACGACGGGCCGAGCGCGATAGCGGACCCTGACTTGGCGATGATCGACCCTGCGCGGTACACGGCGATGAGCGCGCCGCGGCTGCGCGGGTGCGCGCTGCCGGCGGACGTGCTGCGGGCGCTCTATCACGACACGGCGGCGAACCTTGTGGACCGCTGGTGGGCTGAGCACGCGTGAGGTGGGCGGGTGTGGTAGCATGGGCCCGTGAGCGCAACAACTGATCGAACGCGGGTCGGTGAGTGGGTCGGCCAGCGGCGGAGCGGTGGCTTGCGGGCTGGCGTAGTGGCGCTTGTCGCGGGCGGCTTGATTTCGTTAACACCGGTATCCGCAGGGCAGGTTGGTGATCCGGCGTTGGCGCCGATGTATCGCCCCAGCGGGGGCGCGGGCGCTGGTGCGGGCGGTGGTGCGGGCGTTGGGAGCGGGGCCGCGCTGGACGGGACTATCGCGCTGAGCGGGCGCGACTTTGCGGGGCTGCAGCTTGACTTGCCCGCGCAGCGCGGGGGCATTGAGCTGGGCGCGACGCGGGCGTTTGCGTGGACCGAGGCTGGGCCGGCGGGGCCGGTGCAGCGGATGATGCTGATCGGCTCGGTGCGAGTGAAGCTGGGGCCGACGGCGCTGAACGCGGCGCGGGCGGTGGTGTGGATTGAGCGGCTTGAGGACGCCGCAGGTGCGAATGGCGGCGCAACCGGCGGCTTAACTGGTGGCGCAGTTGGCGGCGCGGCGGTGGCGCGGCATCAGGTCGCGGTGCTGTTTGATCGCGTCAGCAGCCCGACGGCGAGTTCAGGCCTGGGGGGCGGGGCGAGCGGGCTTGGGGCGGCGTCGGACCGACTGCTGGTCAGCGCGGTGGTTGAAGGCGAGCTCTCGCTGCGTGTAGATGCGCCGCCGCAGGCCCAGCGGCCTGAGGGCGAGGCGCTGCTGACGGAGGCGGAGGCGCGGTTTGCGCGGTACTTGACGGCGCTGGAGCGGCCCGAAACGGGCGCCGGTGTGGGCCCGGGCGCGGGTGATGTGGCGATGACCCCCGAGCCGCGCTCAAAGGTGGCGTACGAGCCTGGGTTGACGCGGCCGTACGAGCCGGGCTCGGCTCTTGCGCCTGACGCACCACGAGCGGTGCAGGTGGCGTCGCGTGCGGGGTCGGGGTCTGATGCGGACCCGACGCGTCTGCTGGGTGATCAGCGGCTGTTCAGCGGTTCGGGGCTCATCACGGTGTCGGCGGGTGATCCGGCGCTGATCCAGCAGCCGGGCGAGAACGTGGTGGTGATCACCGGCGGCGTGGTGCTGCAGTATTCGGAGCCAGCGCGCGAGCGTGCGCTGCAGCTCTCAGCGCAGCGTGCGGTGGTATTTTTAGACCCCGGCCCGCTGACGGACGTGGCGCGGCTGGGCGCGCAGGCCGTGCGCGGCGTGTACCTAGAGGGCGACGTGATCGCCAGCGACGGGAGGTTTAGCCTGCGCGCGCCGCGGATGTTCTACGACGTGCGGAACAACCGGGCGACGATGGTGGACGCGGTCTTTTGGACGTACGACCAGCGGCGTGGCCTGCCGCTGTACGTGCGTGCCAAGGCGATCGAGCAGACGGCGCGGAACCAGATCAAGGCGCGTGGCGTGACGATGGCGGCGTCGGCGTTCTTCGAGCCGCAGCTTTCGATTGGCGCGCGAGAGGTGACGGTGACGCGCGAGGCGCGTGATGCTGACGCGGGCGGCGGCGAGCGGGTGATGGTGCGTGGCAGCAGCCTGACGCCGCGGATCGCGGGCGTGCCCCTGCTGTGGTTGCCTGCGTACCGGGGTGACTTGGAGAGGTTCCCGATCCGCGACGTGCGGTTTGAGAACAGCTCGGCGGCGGGGCCGGGCTTGCAGACGCGGTGGGACCTGTTTGGGCTCACAGGGATCGCGGCGCCGGACCGGGTTGACCTAGACCTGCTGGTCGACGGTTGGCTGCGGCGCGGGGTGGGCGTGGGGCTGGACTCGGCGTGGGCCGGGGCCGATCAGCGCGGGGCGTTCTTCGGGTACTTCTTGCCATCTGACGGCGGCGAGGACGTGCTGGCGTCGGGGACCCGCATTGATCGCAAGGGCGACTCGCGCGGGCTGATGCTGCTGGAGCAGCGCTGGGACCTTTCGCCCTCTTGGCGGCTGCTGGGCGAGGCGAGCTATGTGAGCGACGAGGCGTTCTTGCAGACCTACGACGCGCAGCTCACGCAGACACGGCGCGAGCTGGTGAGCGGCCTGGCCCTGCGGAACACCGACCAGAACGCGCTGTTCCAGCTGCAAACGACGGGCACGCTGACAGACTTTTCACCCAACCAGTACCTGCTGCAGAGCCAGGGGTACGCGGTGACGAGGATGCCCGAGTTCAGCTACGCGCGGGTCGCGGACAACCTGTTTGGTGACCTGCCGGGCGTGGTGCAGTGGTCGCACGAGTACCGCATTGGGCGGCTGCGGCTGGACGGGTACAAGACCACGCCGCGGTCGATTGGATATGAGAACGACGCGGACGCGCAGCGGGCCTTTGGCCTCAACGCTGACCAGTCGTGGGCGGATCGGCTCGCGGCGGCGGGCGCGCCGGATGCGTTCATCACGCGGCTGTACACGCGGCAGGAGCTGGCGGTGAACATTTACGCCGGGCCGGTAACAATCACGCCCTTTGGCACGCTGGCACTGACAAGCTACAGCGACGAGCTGAAGGACGTCTCGGGCGCGGCGGCTGGGCCTGTGGGGGGGCCTGGTGTGGAGGCGATTTCGGATTCGTCACGGTGGTGGGCGGCTGGCGGGCTGCGTGCGAGCACGAGCATGCAGCGGGTGTATCCCGGTGCGCGCAGCGAGCTGCTGGGGATCGATCAGCTTCGGCACGTGGTGACGCCGAGCGTGACGTTGTTCCATGCCGACAGCGGGCGCGACTCGGCAACACTGCCGATCTTTGACCGTGAGGTCGAGGGCGTGAGTGAGGGGACGGCGGCGGCGTTCGCGATTGACCAGGTCTTCCAGACCAAGCGTGGGCTGACCGGCGACGGGCGCGGGCACGTGGCCGATTGGCTGAAGCTGCGGACCGAGCTGGTGACGAGCAACAACGAGACGGTGCGGTCGCCGATCGGGCGCTGGTATGACACGCGGCCTGAGCTGAGCAACCTGGGCGACTTTGCGACCGTCGACGCGACGATGCAGCTGACCGACGCGGTCTCGGTCAGCGGCGGGACTGTCTACGACACTGACACCAACCAGCAGGCGCGGACCAGCGCGGGGCTGTGGGTTGATCATGGGCGCGACTTCGCGGCGTTTACTGAGCTGCGTTACATCAACCCGCTGGACACCACGTTTCTCACGGTGGGCGGGACGTACCGCCTCACGCCCAAGTACACGGTTGAGGCGGCGGGGACCATCGACACCGACTCGGGCAAGCTGCGGTCGATCGCGTCGCGCCTGGACCGGGAGTTTCCTGATTTGACCTTCAGCGTCAAGATCGGTTACGACCAGTTGACGGACGAGTTTACGACAGGCGTGCTGGTGACGCCGCTGGGTCGTAACCGGCGTGTGCAGCAGTTTCGGCGTCTGGGGCGTGACCAATACCTTGAGCCTTTGCAGCCCGAGGTGCCTGGGCCTGCGTCGAGCGTGCCGTGATGTGTTGCGAGTGATGCGGCGCGTGAGAGGATGGCTGAGAGGACGCGGGCGAGAACTTGGTCATCTCGGTCACGTTGATCATCTCGGACACGTTGGCCGTCTCGGGCGCCTTAGTCGTCTTGGGCACGTTGGGGCCCCTATCTTGCAGCGATGTGCGTCACGCAACCACGCGGGTTTCTGGCCGCCGGCGGGACCGCCGGGATCAAGCCCTCGGGTAAGCCCGACGTGTGCTTGATCGTGCGTGAGCCTGCGCCGGCTGGCGCGGTGGCGGGGTTTGCGGCGGCGTTTACGGGCAACGCGGTGGTGGGCGCGCCGGTGGAGATCGGCCTGATGCAGCGGGCGGCGGCGCTTGTGCCGGGCGGGCGCGTGCCGCGGGCGGTGCTGATCAACGCGGGTAACAGCAACGCGGCGACGGGCGAGCAGGGCGTGCGTGACGCGCGGGCGTGCATGGTGGCGGCGGCGGGGCTGCTTGGTTGTGCCGAGATGGACGTGGTGCCTAGCAGCACGGGGGTGATCGGGCGGCCGCTGCCGGTGATCAAGATTGTCGGTGCATTGCCGGGGTTGTTCGCGGCGCTTGCGCGCGGTGAGCGTGCGGACGCGGACGCGTCGCGGGCGATCATGACGACAGACCTGGTGCCCAAGGCCGTGGGCGTCGAGGTGAGCTTGAGTGGTGGTGATGGTGGTGGTGCGCGGGTGGTGCGGATCGGGGCGATCGCCAAGGGCAGCGGGATGATCGCGCCGCGGCTGGAGATGGCCTTCAGCGGTGCCGCGCGGGCAGCGGCGCCGACCGCGACGATGTTGGCGTTTGTGACCACCGACGCGCCGATTGCCTCGCGCACGCTGCAAGTGATGCTGGACCGGGCCGGGCAGGTCAGCTTCAATCGCGTGAGCGTGGACAATCACCCAAGCTGCAGCGACACGGCAATTGTGCTGGCCAGCGGGCACGCGGGCGGGGCCGCAATTGTGGCCGGGACGCCCGAGCACGCGGCGTTCGAGGCGGCGCTGACAGGCGTGTGCGAGCGGCTGGCGGAGATGATCGTTGCCGACGGCGAGGGCGCGACGCGGGTCTTTCGCGCAACGGTGATTGGCGCACCAAGTGATGCGGCGGCGGAACTGATGGCGCGGCAGATTGTGGACTCGCCGCTGGTGAAGTGCGCGATCCACGGCAAGGACCCCAACTGGGGGCGGATCGTGACGGCGGCGGGGAACGCGGGCGTGCGGTTTGACCCGCGGCAGGCGAGCCTGACCATCGGGCCGGTGGAGGTTTATCGCGCGGGCGTGCCGATCACCGAGGCGCTAAGTGACCCGCGGCTGGTGAAGGCGATGGGCGGCGCGCGAGTCGAGCTGGTGCTGACGGTGGGCGCAGGGCCCGGGCGCGCGTGGATGATGGGGTGCGATCTTAGCAAGGACTACGTGTCGATCAACGCTGACTACACGACGTGAGAGCGGCGACGATGTGCGACGGCGCGGGCTTTCACTTTGGCGCTAAGTAACTCGGGGGCAGGACCACTGGGGCAGGACAACGCGATGGTCGAGCGGGTCAGGATCACCGACGTCTCGCCGCGGGACGGGCTTCAGAACGAGCCCGGGGCGATCAGCACCGCTGACAAGCTGAAGCTGGTCGAGCTGCTTTGCGTAAGCGGCGTGGATGAGGTAGAGGTGACGAGCTTTGTGAGCGCGCGTTGGGTGCCGCAGCTTGGTGATGCGGCGGAGCTTCTGCGGGGGATTGCGTCGGTGGGCCTGCTGAGCCCCGCGCGCGAGGACAGGGGTGGTGGTGAGAGTGCGGGTTGGCGGCCCGTGCTCTCGGCGCTGGTGCCCAATGACAAGGGGATGGACGCGGCGGCAGCGCTGATTGGCGAGGGTGTGCCGCTGGGCAAGCTAAGTGTGTTCACGGCCGCGAGCGAGGCGTTCTGCCAGCGAAACATCAACGCGGATATCGCGCAGAGTCTCGAGCGGTTTGTGCCGGTGATCGCGCGGTGCAAGGCACTGGGTGTGCCGGTGCGCGGGTATGTATCGTGCGTGATCGCGTGCCCGTTTGAGGGGCCAATTGCGCCGGCGCAGGTGGCGAGCGTGTGCGAGCGGCTAGCGGCGCTGGGGGTTGATGAGATCGACCTTGGCGACACCATTGGCGCGGGTACGCCCGAGATGACGAGCGCGATGCTGAGCGCGGTGGTGGGCGCGCTGGGGCCCAGGTGGCTCACGCCGCTGCGGCTAACGCTGCACCTGCACGACACGTTCGGGCAGGCGTCGGCGTGTGTGCGGGCGGCGCTGGCGGCGGGCGTGCGGTCGTTTGATTCATCGGTCGCGGGGCTGGGCGGGTGCCCGTACGCGAGCGTGCCGGCGCGACGTGTGCCGGGGAACATCGCCACCGCGCTGCTGGTGCGGACGTTGCGCGAAGAGGGGTTTGCGCCGGGGCTGAGCGCAGACGTGGACGACGGGGCGCTGGAAGAGGCCGGGGTGTTCGCGGCGGGCGTGGTGGCGCGCGCTCGCGTAGCAGCAAGCCAGAGCTCGGCGGGGGGCACATCGTGAGCGACCACAGCCAGAGCATGGGCGAGGGGGAGCTGGTCAGGCTCGTGCGACAGGGGCCGCTGGCGCTGCTGGCGCTCAACCGCCCTGACAAACGCAACGCGCTGACGCCGGAAATGCTCGAGCGGCTGCTCACGCTGCTAGAAGCGCCCGAGGTGCTTGAGGCGCGGGTGATTGTGCTGTGCGGCGAGGGAGGGGTCTTCTGCAGCGGGTTTGACATGCGGCTGGTGCACGCAGACTCGCGCGCGCTGTCGAAGCTGCTGACGGGACTGACCGGCGTGGTACGCGCGATGCGCGCGTGTCCGCGGCCGATTGTGGCGGCGGCGCACGGGGCCGCGGTGGCGGGTGGGTGCGCGGTGCTTGCGGGGGCGGATGTGGTGGTGACCGACCGGGCGGCGAAGCTTGGGTATCCGGTGACGCGGCTGGGCATCTCGCCAGCCGTGACGGTGCCTGGGCTGCTGGGCATGATGAGCGCGGGCGGCGCGCGGGAGCGGACGCTGGATTCGGGGCTTATCAGCGGCGAGGAGGCCGCTCGCACGGGGCTGGCGCATGTCTGTTGCGATCAGCCTGAGGACGTGATCCCCAAAGCGACGCGGCTGGCGCAGCACCTGGCGGAGAAGCCCGGCAGTGCGGTGGCGGCGATGAAGGGTTTGCTGGCGCGACTCGGGAGTGGGCCGGAGGACTTTGAGCTGGCGCTACGCGCATCGCTGGGGCTGGTGGGCAGTGGGGATCAGCTTGCGCGGGTGGCGGCACTGTGGCCCATGCCGGGCGGCGAACGTAGCGGTCCACAAGCAACTTCGTGAGAGAGCGTTTGAGGTGAGCATATTGCGTTCTGATCCTGGAGATGACGATGTCACTAGCGACGCTGAGTATTGATGGGCCGCTGGCCCGCCTGACAATCAACCGCCCCGAGCAGCGCAACGCGCTCTCGCTTGAGCTGTTGACGGCACTGCACGTGCGCGTTGACGAACTCACGGCCATGACCACGCCCAGCCCTGAGCGGACCAGCGCCGGTCCGCACGTGCTGGCGCTGACGGGCGCGGGCAAGGCGTTTTGTGCGGGGATGGACCTCAAGGCGGTGCTGGGCAGCGCGGAGCGGTCACGCCGTTTGCTGATGCTGCTGGCGGAGCTGACGTACAAGCTGCGTCGGCTGCCGATGGTGGTGGTGGCGGTAGTGAACGGGCCGGCGATCGGCGGCGGGTGCGGGCTGGTGACGGTCTGCGACCTGCAACTGACGTTCACCGACAACAAGATGGGCTTCCCCGAAGTGGACATGGGCGTGTGCCCGGCGGTGGTGGCCCCGTGGCTGGTGCGGCGGATAGGCCCGGGGCGCGCACGGCAAGTGCTGCTCTCGGGCGGGCTGATGAGCGGGGCCGAGGCGCATCGCCTGGGCATGGTCACCGAGTGCGTGCCGACGATTACCGACCTTGCGCCGGCGGCGGAGGCACTGCTGGCACAGCTGGCGGCGGGCTCGGCCGACGCGCTGCGCGCGACCAAGGGCCTGCTGAACACGCTTGATGGCTCTGAAGATTGGAACACTCTTGAGGACGCGGCCAAGCTCTCTGCGGATGTCCTGAACACGCCCGAAACGCAGGCGATGCTGACCAAGAAGCTGGGGGCCTGAAGTTTCGCGCGGGCGATATGAAGTTTGGGCGCGCGGTCGGTTGGAGGGCGATGACGCGCTTGCGGCGCTTTTGGAAAGAGTGGGGACGCGTTGAAAGGAGCGGTCGTGACCGAGAGCAGCGGGCGTGGCAAGAGCGGTGATGGGCGCGGTGGTGCAGACGAGGGCATCAGCTCAACGCTGGTGGAGCGCCGGGTCTTTGCGCCGCCGTCGGCTGAGAGCCTGGGCTTTGCGCGGTGGCACGTGGGCTCGATGGAGCAGTACCGCGTGCTGCACGCGCGGTCGGTGCAAGACCCGGAGGGCTTCTGGGGTGAGCAGGCCCGGGCGCTGAACTGGTTTCGCCCGTGGGACACGGTGCTGGAGTGGAACGCGCCTGACGCGCGGTGGTTTGTCGGCGGGCGGCTGAACGCGTGTTACAACTGCCTGGATCGGCACGTGGTGGAGGGCTTTGGCGAGCGGACGGCGCTGGTCTGGGAGGGCGAGCCGCTGGTGGCGGCGGCTGGCGGCGTGCCGGGCGTTAGCGGCGTGGCTGGGCCCGAGATCCGGCGGCTGACGTACCGCGAGATGCTCCAAGAGGTCTGCCGGTGCGCCAGCGCGCTGAAGACCTTGGGCGTCAAGCGTGGCGACGTGGTGACGATCTACATGCCGATGATCCCCGAGCTAGCGGTGGCGATGCTGGCGTGCGCGCGGATCGGCGCGGCACACAGCGTGATCTTCGGCGGCTTTGCCCACACGGCGATCGCCGAGCGCGTCGGTGACGCGAGTAGCCGGGTCATTATCACGGCGGACGGGGGTTTCCGGCGCGGCGAGGTGGTGCCGCTGCTCAAGAACGTCCGTGACGCCGTGGTGCAGCTCGCGGGCGCTGGGCACGTGGTCGAGCATGTGCTGTGCGTGCGGCGGACGGGCGGGCCAGAGCATGTGGTGGGCGCTGTTGATGGCGGAAGTGACGGCGCTGGTTTGCCGACGCAGACCGGTCTGCACTGGTGGCACGAGCTGGTTGTTGAGGCGAGCGAGGCGTGCCCGTGCGAGGAGATGGGCAGCGAGGACTTGCTGTTTGTGCTGTACACCTCGGGCAGCACAGGCAAGCCCAAGGGCATCATGCACACAACCGGGGGCTACTTGGTTTATGCGCACATGACCGCGCGGCTGACGTTCAACCTTGAGCCGCAGGGCGCGGTCGCGCCAGGTGAGCTGCGTGCGTCGGGTGAGCCGCGTGCGTCGGGTGAACCTGGTGCTTCAGGTGCGCCTGGTGCTTGGGCTGCACCAACTGGCGAGGCGTTGTACTGGTGCACGGCGGACATCGGATGGGTGACGGGACACAGCTACGTGCTGTACGGAATCATGGCCAACCGGGCCGCGACGCTGATGTACGAGGGCGCGCCGAACTACCCGACGCTGCCGGGCGGGCGCGGCGAGCGGTTCTGGGAGATCATCGCGCGGCACAGGGTCACGCACCTGTACACCGCGCCCACAGCGATCAGGACGTTTATGAAGTGGGGCGATGACCTGCCGGCGCGGCACGACCTTTCGAGTCTGCGCGTGCTGGGCTCGGTGGGCGAGCCGATCAACCCCGAGGCGTGGATGTGGTACCGCACGCATGTTGGGCGCGGGCGGTGCCCGATCGTGGACACGTACTGGCAGACTGAGACGGGCGGGCACGTCTGCACGCCGCTGCCGGGCGCGGTGCCGACCAAGCCGGGGAGTTGCACGGTGCCGATGCTGGGGATCGACGCGGCGGTGGTCAGCGAGCAGGGGCATGAGCTGGGGCCAAACCAGGGCGGATTGTTCGTGATCCGCAAGCCTTGGCCGGGGATGCTGCGCGGGGTATTTGGCAACCGCGAGCGGTTCGTGAGCGCGTACTGGAGCCGCGTGAAGGACCCGGCAAGCGGCGGGCCGTACTACTTCAGCGCTGACGGCGCGCGGCGCGATGAGGACGGGTACTTCTGGGTGCAGGGGCGGATTGACGACGTGATCAAGGTCTCGGGGCACCTGCTGGGGACGATGGAGGTTGAGAGCGCGCTGGTGAGCCACCCGGCGGTAGCAGAGGCCGCAGTGGTGGGCTTCCCGCACGAGCTCAAGGGCAGCGCGATCTGCGCGTTTGTAACACTGCGGCCGGCGTGGCTGTCACACCACGGGCGCGTGCCGGATGAGGCGCTCAAGAGAGAGCTGGCGGCGCACGTGGCCAAGGAAGTCGGCTCGCTGGCGCGGCCTGAGGTGGTGCGGTTTGCCGACGGACTGCCGAAGACACGCTCGGGCAAGATCATGCGCCGATTACTGCGTGACGTGGCGGCGGGGGTCGAACAAATCACGCAAGATACCAGCACGCTGGAAGACTTCAGCGTTGTGAGCAAGCTGCGGCAAGACGAGGAGTGAAGAGGGGCAATAGGGAATGGTTGAAGAGCGGCGATAGGAATCGGGCAACAGGCCATGGGCGCGCGCGGTGCCGATGTGCCCACT
>Ga0105047_10011872_pt1 | contig 14093 bp, 13 predicted proteins | sample MAT04_FD_78384 | JGI IMG/M metagenome (GOLD analysis project Ga0105047, IMG submission 78384) | Freshwater microbial communities from Lake Fryxell liftoff mats and glacier meltwater in Antarctica - MAT-04 (megahit assembly) | ecosystem: Environmental > Aquatic > Freshwater > Ice > Liftoff... | reverse complement strand
GGGTGGTGGGCGGGGGCGGGGGTCGCAGGGCGGGGGCGTGGGCGACGGGCGGTGACGGGGCGCCGGGCGGGGGCGCGCGACCCTCTGCCCAAGAAGATCGGATGCGACAGGGCCTGCGTCAGGACGTGGGCCGGCAACGCAGCACGGGCGTTCGTGCGGCCCTCGCAAGGCCGCTCGCGAAGGCGATCGCCTTGCCCGTGGGGAGCGTGCGTCGAAGGAATGGGGTCCGCTCCTCTTCAAGGCCCGGCTCCACGCCGGGCTTGTGGAGATACGAGCCGCTCGCGACGACGCGCTGGCCTGTCGGGCAGCGGCCGGACCTCGAGCGCGCCGGACCCAGTTCCGCGGCACCTGACGTCGGCGCATCCAAGGGCCCGCGGTGAAGCCCGGTCAAGGCCGGCGCCGGGGTGGGACGGGTGTGGAGGTCGCGGCGCCCCGGTCGCGCGGCTGCCAGCGGACCCACGTGAAGGCCGCCGCCAGCGTGGCGCCGATCGTGGCCGCTGCGACATCCGCGACGGTGTCCTCCCGCGACAGCCCCAGTCCGTCGAAGCCCAGCCGCTCGCCGACGTACTCCATGCCATCGAACAGCAGCTCCCCGATGACGCCGAAGGCCAGCGTGGCGCCGGCGGCCGCCTCACGCGACGGCAGACGTGGCCCCGCTACGGCGCCGAACAGCCCGGACAGGGTGGCGGCGTTCACGCCGTGGACCAGGTCGTCGATGCGCGCCTCGTCGTAGATCCCCAACGCGTTACCCGCGGCATCGATGAGCAGCGGCAGCGTGACCCCGAGGTCCGCCACGATGGGGTACTCGCCCTTGCGGCCCGCCGCGGCCCACGTCGCCGGCACGAGTGCGAGACCTGCACCGTAGCCGAGGGCGCGGATGCGCATCGCCTTGCCGCGGTACTTCGGCTGGTACGGGCGGAGCACGGAATCGACCGTGAGCGCGATGGTGATGCCCTTGGCGGCCGCCAGCACCCCGAAGCCACCGAGGCGGGCCGCACGCCGGATCGCGGGCCTCACGGACAGCGCCGCGTCACGCGGGCCCCGGTGCGGCGATCATGCGACGTGGCGATGGGCGGGGCAGCATCCATACGACCGACGGTACCAGCCCGGGCGCGACGAGGCGCTGCGTGGGTCAGCCGACCGGGGATGCAGCCGGGCTGGTCGTGGGACCCGCGACAAGCCGATCCGCCGGGGTACGGTCGATGAGCGCGCGCACCAGGCCCAGGACCCGCTCCCCGAGCGCTGTGTCCATGTCCAGGACGTCGAAGTGGGTGTTCCCCTCCTCGAGCAGCGTGAGCTCGGTGTCGTAGCCCGCGGTGCTGAGCGCCAGCTGGAGGTAGGTGGCATTCGCATCCGGCAGGATCGGGTCGCGCAGCTCGAAGATGATCGCGACCTGCAGATCCGGGTTGCCGCCCAGCTGCCGGTAGACGTCGCCGCGCTGCCACTGACGCGGGCGCTCCTCCGGGTATCCGCCGAAGTAGAGATGGTCGACGTCGCCCGGGTCATCGGGGTCGATGAGCGACACGCCCGCGAGGTGCACGAGGCCCTGCGGCAGCGGATCGCCGCCATCCACGAGGCAGTCGCCGGGGTGGCCCGGGAACCCGTCGCCGACCAGCGCCACGAGCGCGCTGACGTAGCCGCCCTGGGAGTGGCCCACGAGGATCACCCGGTCGGGGTCGCCGCCATGCTCGGCGGTGCGGGCGCGGGCGAATCGGACCGCGCAGGCCACATCCTCGATCGACTCCGGAAAGCCCTTGCCCACGGGCCGGACCCCCCGATAGTCGATGTTGAACACGACCGCACCACGTCGCGCCAGCGCGCGGGCGAGAGGGCGCATGTCCCTTGGTGTCCGCGGGCGGCCGTGGACGGTCAAGACGGTCGGCCATGGTCCGCCGGTCGTCGGGGACAGGATGTCCGCCAGCTGGATGCAGCCATGCTGGCGCTCGGTGCAGGGCAGGCGGCGCGTGAAGGGCACGTCGCGCTCGACGCGGATCGCAAGCAGAGCGGCGGCGTCGGGCGGCGATGGGGAGGCCGGCGGTGCGACCGTCGACGCACCGACCGACGTGCTCGGCGACCCCTCCCCGGCCAGGCCGCCGGATGCGCCGAGCAGCGCCAGCGCCGCGATCGCCGCCAGCCTGGCAGCGGCCGTCGCCCCTCGTCCGATCATAGTTCGGGTCCGCCGGTGACCGGTGCATGCCCGACCGCGCCGTGGAGCAGCCCCCGCAGGTCGCGCATCGCGTGGAGGGCACGGTACGCGAGGGGGTTCGTGACCAGCGTCCAGTAGCCCACGTACTCGACCTCGCGCCCACCGAACGCGCGCTTGAACGCCGCGACGCCATCGTTCGGGAGGCCCCACAGGTCCAGCTCACGGTAGCCCCAGGCACGGGCATGGCGCATCGCCTCCCACTTGAGCAGGTGGTTGGCGCGGCGCTGCTCGCCCTCCGCGGTGGTGCCGCCATACGTGTCCACGATGCGACTCCCGCAGCCGATCAGGAGCATCGTGGCCATGGGTGCCGGCACGTCGTCCGCGACGGCGAACAGGAGCCTGGCGTGGCCCCCTGGCGCGAGGTCGTCCCACAGGCTTCGGACGTACCCGTCGGGGTGGACCGGGCGGCCGGCGCGTCGCATCGTGTCCGCGTGGATGCGCCCGAACGCGGTGAGCCCCTCGCGATCACCCTCCACCACCCGGACACCCATCCGCGCGCTCTTGTGCACCGACTGGCGGCACCGACGCTCGAAGCCGGCCAGCAGCTGGTCGTCTGAGCACTCCAGGTCGACCAGCCGCGTCCGGTGAAGGAGCCTCGCGTCCACGGTCCACCCCTCCGTCGCGAGCCAGCCCTCCAGTGCGGGCTCGCGCGTCAGCTCCGGATCGATGAACACGTGGCTCAGCTCCAGCCGGTGCGCCGCCTCACGCAGCGCCTGCGTGAATGCCGCCACGGACTCTCGATCCAGGAACCGACCGACCGGCCCGTGGGCGGCGTACCCGCGATGCCAGCGACCCGGGTGCATCCGATGCAGCAGCACTTGCGCGCCCACGGGTCCGCCTGGCGTGTCCGCCACGACCCGGGCGGACCCCCAGCCGGCATGCGCGTTGGCGCGTGCCCATGCTGTCAGCTGGGCGACACAGGGGGTGGGCCCATCGGCCACCCATCGGTCCCACGCGCCATCATCCGTGCGGAGCTGGTCCGCGACGTGACCTTCCACGGTGCTCGCCTCATCGTCGACAACGACCTGACCGCCGCGGTCCTATTGGGCGAGAACACCGGCTGGGCAGCAGCATGACGCACGAGGGCACGGACTGTCACCCCCCGTTCGGCACGGTGTGAGGGGCGTGCGGCCGGGGCGGGGCGGCCGTGGGGAGAGCTGGACACAGCGAAGCGCCGCTGCCGATGGGTCGCTCCCATCGGTCGCGGCGCTTCGTGGCGCGAGGCGCCTGGGTGTCGGTCAGCGGCGCTTGTCGACCTCGTCGCTGATCTTGTCGCCAGCGTCCTGGAGCGTCTCCTGGACGTCGCCGAGGCCCTTCTGGACCTTGCCCTGGAGCTGGTCCGCCTGGCCCTCGCCCTGGAGGCGCTCGTCGCCGGTCAAGTCGCCGACGCCCTCCTTGACCTTGCCCTTGGTGTCGTTGACGGTGCCTTCGATCTTCTGGTCGTTCATGGGGATGGCCTCCGTGTGTGGGGTGGACCACCATCGTGGCGGTCGGCGCGTGGCAGACGCACCGACGTACCGGCCCGTGAGCGTTGCGTTCAACGTACAGTCGCTTGCGCCTTCGCTCCGACCCTGACCTGTGGCCGCGGCGGCGCCCTCGGGTACCGGAAACCGCGGCGCGGTGCGGCGCGCGGTGCCGGAAACCGCGGCGTGCAGGCGACGCTCCGGCCCCCGCGTCCACCGTCGGCACGACTACACTCCGCCCGATGGCCGAGTATCCCGATCCCGCGACCTTCGATTCGCTCGTCGATCTGCTCGACGACGCGGCACAGCGCTGGCCCAGGGAGCATCACATCCTCGCCCTGCGCACGGACGCCGGCCTCACGGACCAGTGGTCCGCGGCGGAGCTGCGCCATCGCAGTCGCCTGGCCGCATGGCGCCTGCATGCGCACGGCCTGCGTGCAGGGGATCGCCTGCTCACGTGGAGCCCGTCGACGCCCAGGCTGCCTGCCGTCTACTGGGCCGCGATGCGCCTGGGCGTGATCCTGGTACCCCTGGACCTGCGTATGGCACCCGCCGTGCTGCGACGCATCGCGGACAAGGCGGCGACGCAGTGGCTGGCCATCGGCACAGGTGGCCAGGACGCGCCCGATCCGGTGGCTGCGGGCCTCGACTCACTCACGCTCCTGACCCTCGATGAACTGACCGCCGACCCGGTCGGTGACCCTTTCATCCCTGTCGACTGGGAGGCCCAGGTCGACGGCTGGCCGCGCCCCGGTCGGGGCACGCTCGTGGAGGTCATCTACACGTCGGGCACCACGAGCGCACCCAAGGGCGTGATGCTCACGCATGGCAACCTGCTCTCGACGCTGGAGGTGTGCGGCGTGCTGCTGCCGCCGCGCCCGCATCGCGTCGTGTCGCTGCTGCCCCTGAGCCACCTCTTCGAGCAGGCTCCGGTCCTGTTCTACGGCACGATGATCGGCGCCCAGCTCGTCTATGTCCGGTCGCGCAACCCGCGCGTCATCTTCGAGTCGCTGCGTGAACTCCAGGTGACGACGATGGTGGTCACGCCGCAGCTGCTGGAGATCTTCTGGACCGGCATCATGCGCGAGGTCGAGCGACAGGGGAAGGCGAAGACGGTCGCGCGCGCCCGATCGATCGCGCGGCGCCTGCCCTACCGGGCCCGGCGGTTGATCTTCCGGTCGCTGCACGCCCAGCTGGGCGGCCGGCTCACGCTGTTCGCGGTCGCTGGCGCCTACCTGCCACCGGACCTCCAGGAGGCGTGGGAGGACATCGGCGTCATCGTCCAGCAGGGGTACGGCTCCACGGAGGCCGGACCCGCCGCGGCGAACACGGAGGCGGACCACCCGACGCTGTGCGTGGGTCGCACGATCCCGCCGGTCCAGCTGCGCCTGGACGGGGACGACCACGAGATCCTCATCGCCGGGCCGACCGTCAGCCAAGGCTACTGGCAGGATGCCGAAGCGACGGCCGACGCGTTCACGCCGGACGGCTGGTACCACACGGGCGACATCGGGCGCATCGATGAGCACGGCCGGCTGGTCCTGTCGGGCCGCAAGAAGAACATCATCGTGCTGCCCAACGGCCTCAACGTCTTCCCGGAGGACATCGAGAACGTGCTCCAGGATCACGGCCTGAACCAGGCGGTCGTGCTGGAGACCGCGCCCGGACGCATCGAGGCCGTCGTGATGCCGCCGGGTACGATGCCTCTCCTCGCGCCCGGACGCGGCGGCCAGGAGGCACGCGATGAAGCGCAGGATGCCGCGGTCCGCGCGGAGATCGAACGCATCATCCGGCAGGCCAACCGGGCGCTCTCATCGCATCAGAAGCTCGACGGCTGGCGGCTCTGGCCGGAGCCCGACTTCCCGCGCACCCACACGCTCAAGATCCAGCGCGACAAGGTCCGCGACTGGGCTGCTGCGGATGTACCGCTCGCCGTCCGCGAGGAGCGCGGCGGCAGGTAGGCGGGTCCCGACGGCCGCTACTTGATGACCGGCACCTCGAGGCCCACGCCGGCGACGGCGTCGAAGGCGGCCTCCGCGAGCGCGTCGTCCGTGGCTCGCTCGCGCGACCACCAGGCCAGGATGACCGTGTCGCCCTCGGCCGCGACGTGGAACTGGGTATCCACGGGGAAGTTCGTCTGCCCGAAGCCGGAGCCGAGGTAGACCGCAAGCTCCGTGGCGGCGGCCGTCGCGGCGGGCCCGTCCGGGAGCTGGTAGACCACGACGTACCCGCCGGACGGATCCCCGATGCCCGCCTGGAGGACCGCGCGCGGCGTCTGGAGCAGTGACGCCGGCTCGGATGGGCGCGCCGGCGACGCGGGCGGAGAGAGCGGGATGCCCGCCGCGCCGAGCGCCGCGGTGAGGGTGCCCACGGTTGCCGCGATGCCCGCACTGTAGGACGCCTGGGGCGTGGGCAGCGCCGGCCCGGGGTCGCTCTGGGCCGTGAACAGCCCCCCGCAACCGCTGAGCAGGACCAGCGCGCCGGCGACCAGCGTCAGCCCCACCGACGCGCGTCGGGTTGCCGCACGCCGGGCACCCGTGGGTGCGCGGCGGGTCATCCTGGCGGCCACTGCATCGGTCGCCCGCCGAGCAGGTGCCAGTGGAGGTGCTGGACCGACTGGCCGGCATCGGCGCCCGTGTTCGTGACCAGTCGGAAGCCGCTCCTGTCCAGGCCGGCGTCCACGGCCAGGCGGGCCGCCGTGGTCATGAGTCGGGCGAGCAGCGGACCATCAGCCTCACCCAGGTCCAGGACGTCACCCAGGTGTGCCCGCGGGATGAGCAGGATGTGGGTGGGCGCCTGGGGCGCGATGTCCCGGAACGCGATGATGCGTTCGTCCTCGTGGACGAGCGATGCCGGGATCTCGCCCCGGACGATCCGGCAGAACAGGCAGTCGGGGTCAGCCACGCGCAGCTCCTAGGTATGCCCTGATGCTACCCGACGGGAGGTCAGGCGCCTGGCTTGGCCATCATCAGCCAGCCGATGGTGCCGATGGCCCCGGCCATGCCATAGCTCACGTACCGCTGGCGGCGAGCCCGGATGCGCCACTTCTCCTGCTCCTCGGCCGACGCATCCGACGAGAGCCGCAGCAGCTTGCGCAACCCGGGCCGCTGGATGAAGAAGGAGACGATGAGCACGCCCGCGTAGATGGCGATGCCCGCCAGGAGCCACGGCTGCTGGGCGAACGTGGAGCCCAGGATGCTGAGCATCAGCAGGCCCGTGATCAGCACCCCGATGCCGATGATGGTCGTTCCGTTTCGCTCCAGCCACAGCAGGAGGCGAACGAACCGACCGGGCTTGGTGGGCACCGGGTCACCGTCGCGCGTGCGGGTGCGCATCGTGAACGGCAGCAGGAAGCTGGGCAGGAACAGCGAGATCGCGAGAGTGATGTGCGCGATGAGCACGTACGGGAACCAGGCACCGGGCACCATCAGTGGGCGCGCTCGCCGATGGCTCCCGCGGCCGCCGGCCGCTCCACGTCCAGGGCGACCCAGTCCCCCTCACCCGTCCGCTCCCGGACCCGAAGGCCGGCCGCCTCGAACGCGTTCCGGACCTCCGGCTCCCGGTCGATGAAGATGCCCGACGCCAGCATCCGGCCGCCTGGCTTCAACGCCGCCGCGAGCTCATCCGCGAGCGCCGCCAGCAGCGACGCGATGAGATTGGCGAGCACCAGGTCCCACGGGCCGCCGCTCGTGGGCAGCGAGGCGCGCCGCGCTGGGATCCGCCGCGCGAGGCCATTGCGCTTCGCGTTGGCGAGGGTCGCTTCGACCGCGATGGGATCGGTGTCCACGCCCAGCACGGTCTTCGCACCGAGCCTGGCCGCAGCGATGGCCAGGATGCCCGAGCCGCAGCCGACGTCGATCGCGTGGCGCCCGTCGATGATGCCCTCATCCGACCAGCGCTCGATGCCCGCGAGGCAGAGGCGCGTCGTGGGGTGCAGCCCGGTACCGAAGGCCATGCCCGGATCCAGCGCCAGGACGACGTCATCCGGCTGAGCGCGGTGCCGCCGCCAGGTCGGTCGGATCACCAGCCGCCGCCCGATGCGCATCACCGGGAAGTGCTGCTTCCACGCCGCCGCCCAGTCCTCCTCGTGGACCGGCCGGACCTCCAGGTCGCCGATGGGTCGCAGCCCGAACGCCTGGAGATGTCCCAGCCGCTCGGTGACCTCGGCGATGGCCCGCTCCGCCGCGGTGGCGTCCAGGGCGGGCAGGTAGGCGCGGACGGTGGCCGGCTGCGCCGTGTCCAGCTCCGCGGCGAGGCCTTCCGCGACGAGCCGGTACGGCATCTCCACGGACACCCCTCCCGGAGCGAGGCGCGCGAGGATCTCGCTCACCGCCTCCACAGCCTCGTGGTCCGCCTTGACCGAGAGCTCGAGCCAGGTGCCTGCGGCGGCCAGGTCGTCGTCGCCGCTCAGCTGATCGCGTCCTTGAGACGGTCCGTGAGGCCGCGCTTGCGGCGGTTCCGACCCGAGGTCTTGGGCCCCGGCCCTGGAGGGGGCGCCTCGTTCGCCTCGCCCGACTCCTCGGCGAACTCCTCCAGCAGCTCCCGCTGGCGCGCGGACAGGCGGGTGGGCACCTGGACGTCCACCAGCACGTGCAGGTCGCCCTTGAGGCCGGCCCGGCGCAGGTGCGGCACACCCTTGCCGCGGAGGCGGATCTCGGTGCCGTGCTGCGTGCCCGGCTTGATGTCCACGTGGTCCTGGCCGTCCGGCGTGGGCACCGTGATCCGCGCGCCGAGCGCGGCCTGGGTGATGGAGACCGGCATCTCGTAGTAGAGCTCGGTGTCCTCGCGCTTGAGCTGCGGGTGCGCCTCCACGTGGGCCACGACATAGAGGTTGCCCGGTGTCCCACCGCGTGGGCCCGCCTCCCCTTCCCCGCTGAGCCGGATCTGGTGGCCATCGTCGATGCCTGCGGGGACGCTCACGCGCAGTGTCCGCCGGCGCTCCGTGCGGCCGTCGCCACGACAGTTCGCGCACGGCTTCTCCACGATCTGACCCTGGCCGCGGCACCGCCCGCAGGTGGTGACGTTGACCATCTGGCCGAGCATCGTGGAGCGGACCTGGCGCACCTCGCCCGATCCGTTGCACTGGGGGCAGGTCACAGGGCTGCTGCCGGCCTCCGCACCCGAGCCGTCGCATGTGTCGCACTTGCCCAGCGCGTTGAAGCTGATCTCCTTCTCGGCGCCGTGGATCGCCTCATCGAAGGTGAGCTTCATGTCGTAGCGCAGGTCCGCGCCGGCGGGCGGCCGGCCGCGTCGGGCGCCCTGGGCCGCGCCCTGGTTGAAGAACGCGTCGAAGATGTCACCGAACCCGGAAAAGCCGCCGAACGGGCCGCCCTCCGCTCCGGCGCCGCCCACGCCGGCGCGCCCGAACGTGTCGTACGCCTGCCGGCGCTGCGGATCCGAGAGGACCTGGTAGGCCTCGTTGATCTCCTTGAACTTCTCGTCCGCTTCCGGGGACGAGTTCACATCCGGGTGCCACTGCTGGGCGAGCTTGCGGAACGACTTCTTGAGGTCGTCATCGCTCGCGCCTTTCGGCACGCCAAGGATGTCGTAGTAGTCTCGGGTGGTCGGCATGGGTCTGCGGGAGTATACGGGCGCAGGCGCTTCCTCGCCACGAGTTGGCACTCTCCGGTGACGAGTGCCAACTCGTGGCGGCCAGGCCCCTCGGCATCGTGCGCTCAGGTGGACCGGAGGGCGGCGATGATGCGCGACCGGTACGTGTCGAAGACGGCTGCCAGGACGACGACCAGCCCGGTGACGATGACCCGCCAGTTGTCGGTGACACCCAGCAGGATCAGGCCGGTGTTGAGCACCTGCAGCAGGCAGACCCCGAAGAACGTGCCGATGACCGAGCCCTTGCCACCCGTGAAGCTCGTACCACCGATGATCACTGCCGCGATGGCGGTCAGCTCGTAGCCGACGGCCGCGATCGGGCTGCCCACCTGAAGGCGGAGCAGCCACACGACGCCGCCGAGACCTGCCAGCGCGCCGCAGATCACGAACGCCGCGATCTTGTACGGCCGCGGGTCATGGCCCGAGAGCCGGACGGCTTCCTCGTTGTTGCCGATGGCGTAGATGAAACGCCCGAAGACGGTGAACCTGAGCACGAACCAGGCGATGAGCACGGTCGCGATGGCGATGAGGAAGTAGATCGGCACGAGATCCAGGACGATCATGTTGCCGGTGTCGATGAACGGCAGCGCGAGCCCGTTGATGGTCGAGTTGTTGCTGATGACCTGGGAGGCGCCGCGAGCCATGCTCATCATGCCCAGCGTCACGATGAACGATGGGACGCGCCAGCGCTCCGAGACGAACCCGTTGATGAAGCCACACAGGCCACCCACCAGCAGGCATGCGACGACCGCGAGCGGGATGGAGATGACCGGGTCGAGGGCGAACGGGGCGAAACCCGCGAGGACCTCGGGGACCATGATCACGGCGCCCACCACCGTCGTGAGCGCAAGCACCGAGCCGACCGAGAGGTCGATGCCGCCGATGAGGATGACGAACGTCATGCCCACCGCGAGCACGGTGTTGATGGCCACCTGGCCGAGCATCCGGGTGAAGTTGTCGGTTGTCGCGAAATAGGGCGCCGTGACACAGAAGATCAGGAACAGGACCACGAGCGCCACCCCGACGCCCGCCTCCCGGAGCGAGATCATGACCGCGCGGTTGGCGAGTGGCATCCTGCCTGTGCCGCCCGGGCCGGACGTGGTCGTTGGCTGGTCGCTCACGAGACGCTCTCCGATCCCATGTGACGCGCTCGCGCTGCGATGCTCGCCGCGTCCAGGTAGTTCTGGTAGGCGAGCTCCAGCACGGCACGCTCGCTGAACCGCTCTCGCGGCAGTTCGCCGACGAGGGCGCCCTTGCTGAACACGCAGATGCGATGGCAGATACCCAGCAGTTCCGGCAGGTCGGAGGACACGACGATGATGCCCCGGCCACGCTCCGCCAGGTCCCAGATGAGGTTGTAGATCTCGAACCTGGCGCCCACGTCGATGCCCCGCGTCGGCTCGTCGAAGATGAGCACCCGCGAGTCGGCGAACAGCCACTTGGCGATCACCACCTTCTGCTGGTTGCCACCGGACAGGAAGCGCACCATCTGGTCGGGCGACGGCGTGCGGATGCTGAGCGCGTCGATCAGCTCCCGGGCCACGATGGTCTCGCGGCGCGCCTGGAGGAGACCATGGCGGCTGATCGCCGCGAGCTTCGTGATGGTCGTGTTCTGGGCGCAGCTCATGTCGAGCATCAGTCCCTGCGACTTGCGGTCCTCGGTGAGCAGGCTGATGCCGGCGGCCACCGCGTCGCGCGGGGAGTGGATCTCGACCAGCCGCCCGTCGACACGCACGGTGCCACCGGTCGCGCGATCGGCGCCGAAGATCGCCCGCATCGCCTCCGTGCGCCCCGAGCCCACCAGCCCCGCGATGCCCAGGATCTCGCCGGCGTGCAGCCGCAGCGAGATGGGCTCGTGGTTGCCCCGGTACGTCAGGCCGTCGACGGCGAGCAGCTCCTCGCCCTGTGTCACAGCGACGCGGAACGGGTAGCCCTCGGTGACCGCCCGACCGACCATCAGCTCGATGACCTGCGCGACGGATACGTCTGCGACGGAGCGGGTCGCCGCCCAGCGTCCGTTGCGCAACACGGTGACGCGATCGCCGATCGCCTTCATCTCGTCGAGGTGGTGTGAGATGAAGAGCACGCCGATGCCCCGGCCGGTCAGCCGCCGGATGATGCCGAACAGGCGATCGACCTCGCGCGGCGTGAGCGTTGCCGTGGGCTCGTCAAGGACGAGGATCCGCGCATCGGTCAGCAACGCCCGCGCGATCTCGACCATCTGCCGCTGCGCGATGCCCAGCTCCTCCACGGGCGTATCCGGCGGGGTGTCGAGGCCCACCTCCTCGAGCAGGCGCACCGCGCGGCGTCGCAGTTCGGTGCGGTCGACCAGGCCGCGGCGGGCCGGCAGATCCTCGAATGAGAGGTTCTCCTCGATGGTCAGGAACGTCAGCAGGTTGAGCTCCTGGTACACGACGCGCACGCCCGCCCGGAGTGCCTCCTGGGGATCGAGGGGCCGGAACGGCCGTCCGTCGATGAACAGCTCACCCGCGTCGGGCCGCTCCACACCGGACAGCACCTTCACGAGCGTCGACTTGCCAGCCCCGTTCTCGCCCACGAGCGCGTGCACCTCGCCAGCCAGGAGCGTGAGGCTCACGCCGTCGAGCGCGCGCACACCCGGGAACTCCTTGGTGACGTCGCGGACCTCGAGCAGGGGAACCGGGGCGTCGACCCCGGAAGAGGTGGTCATGGTCGGCTCAGGCTGGGCGGGGAGCACACATCGGCTGCCGGCGAGACCGGCAGCCGACGTGTGGAGCCGTGTCGCGCTTACGGCAGGTCGGCCGCCGTGACCAGGCTGATAGGGGTCAGGACCCAGCCGCAGAACGACTCGCCGGCCAGCTCGCGCAGGCCGAAGCCGATGCCGAACTTCGCCATGTCGGCGCCGTACTGCTCGATGGTGGCCAGCATCTGGCCGTCCTTCACGAGCGGCTGCACGGCGGGGATGTTGTCGAAGCCGACGACCTGGATCTCACCGGTCTTGCCGGCAGCATCCAGCGCCCGGGCCACGCCAAGGGCCATGGAGTCGTTGGCTGCCATGACGCCCTGGATGTCGGGATAGCTGGTCAGGAAGTTGGTCATGACCTGGTTGGCCTCCTCGGTCTCCCAGTGCGCGGTGCGCGAGTCGAGCAGCTCCAGCTGACCCGCCGCGATCGCGTCCTCGAAGCCGAGCTTGCGCTGGACGGCGTTGTCCGCCTCGGGATTACCCTCGAGGATGACGACCTTGCCGCCCGGGCCGAGCTTCTCGGCGAGGGCATCACCAGCCAGCTTCGCGCCGGCGCGATTGTCAGGTCCGAAGAACGCAAGCGCGATGCCTGCGTCCGTCATGGCCTGCTGATCGAGCGCCACGTCGATGTTGATGACCATGATCCCGGCCTCGATGGCCTGCTTGATGGGCGCGACCATCGCCTTCGAATCCGCGGGCGCGATGACGATCACGTCGAACTGCTGCGTGATGTAGTTCTCGACGGCCTCGACCTGCGCCGCGAAATCACGCTCGTCCTTCATGCCCACGGACTGGAAGTCGAACAGATCGACGTTCTCGGCAGCGTACGCCTCCGCACCCGCCTGCATCTGCTGGAAGAACTCATTCGCCAGCGACTTCATGACCAGGCCGACCTTGGGCTTGTGCCCCAGCATCGCCTCGAGATCGGGCAGCGGGCCGACCGCCTCCACGGGTGCGCAGACAGGCGAGGCAGCAGGCGACTGGGCGACCACGCCGACCGAGGGCAACACCAGCATCGCCCCGATCGCGACCGCCACCCACGCGCCACGCGCACGTCCTGAGCGTCCAACCATCGAAGGTTCCTCCAAGCGGGGGCTTGCGGATCTGCGCCGCGGGGACATGCGGAGCAGGTGACGGGCCGGTTCTTCACCCGGTCCCGGGCAAGGCTAATCGGCCGCCGTGACCTCGGTCAGTGACGAACGGCACCATCCACCAGACCATTCCGACCCTCCACGAACCGGCTCGCTTCGGGGCGGCCCATCGGTCGGTGGATCACGGTCAATGCTCCAGGGGCTGGTATCGGGCCAGGTCCCGCCGCCCGGACGCCGTGGTCAGGTCCCGCCGCCCGGCGCCGTGCCGTCCGGCGGGTGACGCCGTTCCGTCCGGCGCGTCGTCAACGAGTCGGAACCTGCCGCGGGGGCATCGAAGGCGATGTCCGCGGCCCCGTCAACGGGCCGTGGGTGCGACTGGCGCGTCGACGGCTCGCCCGGGGCGATGCGCATCGTCGACGAGGCGATCGGGCTCCTCACAGCACCGACCGGACCGGCCTACGCATCGTTCACGGACCGGCCAGTCCCCCGGCGGCCCCCGCGCCCCCGCTGCGTCGCCCCCGCCGCCCGCCGCGCGCGGACCGCCGCGCGCGGACCGCCGCGTCGCCCCCGGCGGCCCCGCGCCCCGACTCTTCGCCCCCCCCCCGAGCCGCCCGCCGCGCGACGCTACCCCGGACGTACCTGACATCGGGTGGCACACACATCGACGATACTCACGCCGATGTCCGCCGAACCCGCCCGCTACCTCGATGCCGCCACTGCCCGCCGGTTCCTGGTCAGCCGCCATCTGCTAGCGCCACCGCGCTCGCTGCCGGCCGGCCCGGAGGGTGTGCTCGACGCGTTGCGCCGCCTGGGTTCGGTGCAGTTCGACCCGCTCGCGGTGGCCGGTCGCAACCACGACCTGGTGCTGCACGCGCGCGTGCGCGACTACGAGTCAGCCTGGACGGATCAGCTGCTCTACGAGCGACGCGAGCTGTTCGAGATCTACAACAAGGGCCTGAGCCTGGTGCCCACCGCCGAGCTGCCGTGGTTCCGCGTCTCCT
>Ga0105047_10011870_pt1 | contig 14095 bp, 13 predicted proteins | sample MAT04_FD_78384 | JGI IMG/M metagenome (GOLD analysis project Ga0105047, IMG submission 78384) | Freshwater microbial communities from Lake Fryxell liftoff mats and glacier meltwater in Antarctica - MAT-04 (megahit assembly) | ecosystem: Environmental > Aquatic > Freshwater > Ice > Liftoff... | reverse complement strand
TTCTCGACCTTCTCGACCTTCTCGACCTTCTCGACCTTCTCGGCTTTCTCGACCTTCTCGACCTTCTCGCCCTTCTCGACCTTCTCGGCTTTCTCGGCTTTCTCGACCTTCTCGGCTTTCTCGACCTTCTCGACCTTCTCGACCTTCTCGACCTTCTCGGCTTTCTCGGACTTCTCGGACTTCTCGGACTTCTCGGACTTCTCGGGCATATCCCGCTTTTCCGACTTCAGTACCGTAACGGTTTCTACCTGTTCCACGCGAAGGATTTCTATCGGTGTCACCACAGTTGTGGAATCGGTAATCACGGCTCTAGTTTCCACTAGCGAATCTACCGTCGGGGCTATGTTGACAGCATCGGTTGCAGTGTCGGTCCCCGATGGCTGCGCAGCCAGCTTTGTGGCCTTGCCAATTGGATTTGGCTTGCTCTGACTGCCTTTAGGGGCATCCAGTTTGAATTTTTGGCCGATCAGGCTGCCATTCGCCTGCGGTGTTGCCTGCACGCGAACCCACTGTCCTTTGGCACTGGAGAGTCGCTTGGCCTCCTGCGGCGCGAAACGCACCTTGGCAAAGCCCAGCGATACCTCGCCGTTGGAGGCGACTTTATGCACGACTCCCTGCAAGATCAACCGATCCACCTTGGCCGGCACATCGACGACGCGGTTGACTTCGATCTTGCTTACACGCAATAGGGAAGCTTCGACCTGCCCCTTGATACGTACCCAATCACCGGCACGCGCCTTACCGATACCCTTGATGATCAAACCGCCGATACGACCGATGTTGCCAGCAGCATGATCGAGTTGCCCGGTCACCATGACCACTGAGCCAGGCTTAGTGCGATCGACACGAGTCGCACGCAGGTCGCCGGAGGCATCGGTCACGCCGCTGATGCGCAGCATCTCCCCGGCCGCGGGCGGACGTGCTTCGGCCTGATCGGACGCCGTACCCGCAAAATCGAGCCGCACTCTCTGTCCCAGCACCACCAGCGAACGGCCATCTTCAGACACCCAGGAAACCGGGCCGACCAGAGCGGATTGCAATCCGATTCCGCGCGCTCGCAGAGAATCGCCCTCGCCTTCCGCCACTACCGATACCAACTGCCCGATTGCCAGATCGGACAACGAGGCAGGATCACCATCGCGAACCACCGGCGTAGAAGCGTCGTAGTGGATTTCCACGCCATTGACGCAGATGCTCGCAAAACCAGTGATGATACCCACCACCCCGGTACCGCCGATACCACCGTTTTCAGACCTGGCGCCGGTTCCGCCCATGCCGCTGCCATCGCTGCCCGGCGCGCGTCCAGTGCCGCCCATTCCGGAGCCGTCTCCACCATGCCCGGTTCCCCCCATACCGGTGCCATCAAGGCTACCCGGCGTCGGGGCGCCTCCGTTCAGACACGAATTTGCCGTCGCACCACCAACCAACAAGGTGGCAAGACAGAAGGCAAGCAGGGCCCGAATCACGACGTCCTCTCGCCTTGGCGTTGAGCATCCTGCGCCAACAGGAAATAAGCCCCGTAGGTCACCCGAGTGACCGCATCTTCTCGCTCGGCATCCATGGTCTGGAGTTCCAGCGCACGCCGGTTGATCTCCAGCATGGCCGAAGCAGACAGCTCGCGTGCAAGATCGCGTAGTTTGGCGGCCGATTCGGGCGTCAGGCCGTCGTAGTAGGCAATCCGGTCGAGACAAGGGGGATGCTCCCCCAACAAGTTGTGCGCGGCGGCGGCCAGGTGATCGTGAACTCCCTTGCCAAAATAGAACGCCTTTTCGTCGAACCCCTGTGCCGGGACGAATGCAGGTTCCAGCAGATGCACCCGATCCTGCTCATCCAAACGCGCCACTCCCAAACTTAGCCACTCATCGAGAACCGCACGCGAACGGATATCTTTGCTGACGCTGGCGACCAGATACTCGAAAGACTGCTCACCCCCCTTGCTCGCAAGTCTGTCCAGTGAACGCGGGCGATGTTGCGCATCCTGGAATGTCGGATTGGCGCACCAATGCGCGACCAGGGTCGCCCCCAGAGAAACAGAGGACGGCACCATTGGTTCAACGGCCTCAGCACGCAAACGCTTGACCTCGCGGCGATGCACGCCGGACAACAGGCTGACACGGCTGTCCGTGACCTTTTCATCATCGCCCAGCACACCGCGCGACGCGACTTCGACGAACGCCGATTTAGCCAGATTGGCGAAGAACGGAAAACCCACTCCATGCGCTACCAGCAACCGGACCAGCGGCTTGAGCACGCGGCGAACGGCCATCAGTAACGAAATGGGAGGAATCAGAGAAAAACGCATTTGCATCGCTTCAGTATATCAAGCGAATGAAATATTCACACAACCAAACCATACAACCAATACGTATCTATTTATTTACAAACGATAGTTATGACATATTTCACAAGCACATCATTGACGTGTGCATTTATCCCACGTATCGTAAAAAACATCTCGGGCCTAAGACGCTTCTTTGTCCGCCCCGGATGCCAACCACAAACCATCAGAGGTGAACCCATGAATCGACTGTACAAATCACCGCCGCTGCTCGCCGGCATCGCCGTACTGCTTGCCTTTTCCCAAACCAGCCTTGCCGCCCCGCCCGCCGGCCAGTTGCTCGCCTCGCAATGCGCTCAATGCCATGGCACCAACGGCTCCGGTCCCGGCTTCGACGATATCGATGGCGAAAGCGCTGGCGAACTGTTCCATGAATTGCTGGAAATGAAAAATCGGCGCGTTGAATCCATCATGGACAAACAGGCTCGCGGCTATACCGATGCTCAATTGCTGGATATCGCCAACTATCTCGCGGGTCAGTCGAATGCAGCCGCAAACACTGTCAGCGGCACGACGAAAACCAGCGTCAAAAACAAACGCAACACAGACTAATTGGGGAGAACGACATGAGCAGACTGAATAGACGTGAATTTCTCAAACTGGCCGGCCTGGCTTCGATGATGGCCATGCTGCCGCGTGCGGTCAGCGCCGCCACGACTGCACCGCGTGTGGTGGTTTGCGGAGGCGGTTTCGGCGGGGCAACTGTCGCCAAATACATCCGGATGTGGGGTGGCAATGTAGATGTGACTTTGGTCGAACCAAACGCCAGTCACATTTCTTGCATCCTGTCCAACCTGGTGGTCACCGGGCAAATTTCCATGGGCCGCATCAACATCGGCTATTCCTCGCTGGTGCAAAAGCACGGGGTCAATCTCGTTCAAGGCAAGGCCATCGATATCGATCCCAACGGACGGACCGTTGGCGTGGAAACCAAAGATGGCGTGATTGACTTGCCCTATGACCATCTGGTCCTTGCGCCAGGCATCGATTTCATGCCAGCCGACGGCAACTGGAACACGGAAATGACTCCTCATGCCTGGCAGGCAGGCCCGCAAACCACGCTGCTGAAGAAACAGCTCGCCGCTGTGCCGAACTTCGGCACCTTCGTCATGACCGTACCCAAGGCGCCTTATCGTTGCCCCCCCGGACCATACGAGCGCGCCTGCGTGGTGGCGGATTATCTGAAACGCAAACGTCGCAACACAAAGGTCATCGTACTGGACGCCAATCCCGGCATCACCGCCGAACCGGATGGCTTCGGACGCGCGTTCAATCAAACGTATGCAGGGATCATCCAATACATCCCCAACGCCAATGTCACTGAGATCGATTCCGCCTCGAAACGCATCGTCACCAGCGCGGGCACCTTCACCGGCAACGTGCTGAACTATATTCCCAACCAGAAAGCCGGCAGACTGGTGGTTGACGCCGGCCTGGCCAACGATGCAACCGGTCGTTGGGCAGCCGTCGATCCGCTCACCTATGGCAGCACGTTGTACCCGGAGATCCACGTGATCGGCGATTCGCAGGCGACCGGGCAGCCGAAATCCGGCCACATGGCGAACTCGCAAGCAAAGGTGTGTGCGGATGCCATCGTGCGTGCGTTGAATGGTGAAGCGCCGGACCCGAATCCGGTCACAGCCTCCGCCTGTTACAGCCCGATCACCTCGAAGAGCGCATCCTGGCTCACGGTGAACTATCAGTACAACAGCCAGACCGGTCTGATGCAGCGGGTGGAAAGCAGTTTTGGCGAAGCGGCCAGCGCCAACGGCGACAATTTCGAGGACATGTTCACCTGGGCAGAAAGCATGTTCGCCGACAGTTTCGCCTGATCCCTGTTCGGCGAAGCGGTCTGGTACTAGCCATTCGTCTTTGCCACGCAAGTGGCGAAGACGAATTTCATTTTTCGATCAAGCTTCCGCTCTTGCGGCCAACCCGAGTTTTTCGAAACTAAGATACGGCTCGCGGCTGGCCCAGGCGTCGGTGGCGTCGTAGCCGGTCTGCCCGTGCTCAATTGCGGCGTCGACCAATTCGTGGTTTTTTTCGCCTTTGGCCATGCTCCAGCCGAGAAGCAACGCCGATAGATTGCGCAGGCCGGTCTGATGATTACCGTGCCGCTTCGCGATGTGGCCCAGGCCGACCAATGCTGCCGCTTCATACGGAAACAGGCGTTTGAGTTGCCCGACATCGCCCGCCAGCGCCACGCCAGCCTTGATGATGCGAGGATTGCCCATCAGTTCAGCCATCTCCTTCGCACAATCGACCTGCTCCAGTTGCAGCAGATGCTCCCGGCTGGCCGTGGCGATCTGCATCAGGCAAGGCAGATAACTTTCTCCCTTTCCGAAGGCAGTGCGTGTTTCGGTATCGAACCCCACGACGCGTGTGTCGCGGATGTCCCGCATCGCTGCCACCAGCGCCGCCGGCGTGTTGACTACGCTGACTTCGCCCTGGTACTGGCGCAGTGGCAGAACGGCAATCTCCTCCTGGTCGATCGTGCGGAGATACTTCTCCGCCAGTCCGTGCGCCGCCTGCAGATCCTTCGCAGTTTCGGCAGCCGGCACTGCTGGCTGGAACTGGCGTCGCGCCGCCAGCCGGGGCTTAATCAGCAGCGTGAACAAACAACACCAGCGGCCACAACCCCCCGGCGGCCAGCTAGTAATTGACCAGCAATTCGGACATCGGGTGACCGACGATGAAATGGAACAGGCCAAATTCGAACACCAGCGTCAGCACCATCCACCCCAGTCCGACCAACACAGCCTGACCAGGCGTAGGACATAAACGGCTGACGAACCGGCAAATCGTCGCAGCGATCAACGCGCAGACCAGTAGCGTGCCTACCTGATCTGCCCAGGCCGATGATGGCGCGGATGACGGCACGGCTTTCCGCGCTCTTGTCGATGCCATCGACAAAGGCGCGATCGATCTTCAGCACATCGACCGGCAGCCGCGTCAATTGCGCCAGCGAGGAATAGCCGGTGCCGAAATCGTCCACCGCCACGCGCAGGCCGAGATCGGCCAGGCGCCGCAACACACGCAGATTGGTCTCGACATCGGCCATCAGCGAGGTTTCGGTGAGATCGAGCAGTAACTGCGCCGGATTGGCGCCGGTTTCGGCCAGCATGGCGGCGAAATTATCGGCCAGCGTTTCATCGTCGAGCTGCCGTGCCGAGACGTTGACCGAAATGTAGGGCGCCTGTGCGCCCCAGCGCTGGCGCCAGGCGGCCTCGGCGAGGCAGGCCTGGCGGAACACCCAGGCGCCGATCGCACCGATGGAGCCGGTCATTTCGGCAATCGGGATGAACACGGCGGGCGACACCTCGCCGCTGACCGGCTGCCAGCGCAGCAACAATTCCGCGCCGACAATGCGGCCGCTCTCGGCGGCGACAAGAGGCTGGAAGCGCGGCGACAGTTCATTGTTGTCGATCGCGGTGCGCAGGCCGTTGGTGATAACCAGCCGTTGCCTGGCCTGATCTTGCAGGCTTTCGCTGAAAAACTGCCAGCCGTCGCGGCCCTTTGCCTTCACCGCATACATGGCGGTGTCGGCATAACGCAGCAGGTCGTCGGCGGCATGGGTGCTGCCATTGCCGATGGCGACGCCAATGCTGGCGGTGACGAACAGCGGCGTGCCGGCGAATTCGACCGGCAGGCGCAGGGTATCGTTGATGCGCTCGGCCAGCACCGAGATGGTGTCGGGCTGTTCGACCTGCTCGCACAGCACCACGAACTCGTCACCGGCCAACCGCGCCACGGTGTCGCCCGTTCGCACTTGTTCGATCAGGCGGCTGGCGACGGTTTTCAGCAAAAAGTCGCCGGCTTCGTGACCGTGGGTGTCGTTGATCAGCTTGAAGCCGTCGAGATCGACAAACAACAGCGCCACCAATAGGCCGCTGCGGCGCGAGCGTTGCAGGGCATTGGCCAGGCGCTCACGGATCAGCGCGCGGTTGGGCAGGCCGGTGAGCGCGTCGTGGGTGGCGCGCCGCGCCATTGACGGAGGAGTCGTTCGCGTACGGTTTCCTGGACCGCTGCGATGACCGCCGCATCCACCCCGATCGCGGGGTGAAATACCGCGCCGACATCCGCATCGGCATCGAACACCCCATCGACGACGACGTAGTGGAAGTGAAGATGGGCGCCCGGCAGTGCGCCGAAGCGGTGGATGAAGGCGACGGCGCCGAGGCGGGACGCAGTACCGGAGCCCGGACTGCATTGGCGCAGATTCCGCTCGATCGCACTCAGGAAGAGGCGCAGCGCGGCGTTCTGAATCGCCGGGTCGCGCTCCAAGTGGTAGCGCAGCCGCTTGGGCACGGAGAGCACCCACTGTCGCACGGCCAGGCGCGGGATGACATGGTCGGCAAGATACGCGGCGGTTTCGACCATGCGCCGGGTGGTGCATGAGGGGCAGACGCCGCGGCCCTTGCAGGAGTAGGCAACCAGGAAGTCGTGGCCGCAGTCGCCGCAGTCGCCGCAGCGGGCGCGGGCAAAGCCGTGGGCGAGGATGCCGCATTCGAGATAGCGACGGAATTCACGCTCGGTCACCGCTGGCGCGGTGGTCCCGGTGCCGTCATCAGTGCCAGCCAGGTCGCCAGATGGGTTTGAAAAGTCCTACGCGCTGGATGAGGGCTGGGTGAAAAACTACGTCCGCCAGGGCATGGAATGGTTACGGCAGATGGAACGGAAAACCACGCGCAAGGTGGCGAGCAATGCGCGCGACATTCATCAGATGATGCAGGCAGCCTACGAGTAACGTCAGAAAAGCCAGGATTATCTGGACTACCAGCGCACCCAGACCATCCGTGGCGAGCAGGACTGGATTTCAGCCATGGAAGGCGGCACGGTCTATCACACCGACAACTGGGGTACGCGAAACACCGCCACCGGCGAGACCTGGGAAGGCCAGCCCTACGATTACGTGCGCTTCGGCGGTCGCAACCCGAAACACAACGAGGACATGACCCCGATCGACAGCCGCGAGTTGTGGGAGCGTCATCGTCGGTGAGTTTCATGACGTGGGTCGTCACTCCAAATCATGAAACAGTTCACCCTGAGCCGTGAGCTTGTCGAACGGGACTGTGTGTTTCACGTTAACAACCCGTCGGATTCCAGGAATCAAGCAGGATTTCCATCCAGACGCACAGATCCAACCAGCCACAAGCGCTTCTGACATGAGGTTGTAACACTCAACCTTTACAAATCGGGATTAACTACTTCCCCGAGGCAAAACATGCAACCCCGTCCCCTGATCCTGGCCCTTCTGCTGGCCGCAACTATGGTGCCCGGCATGCAGGCCGCCGCTGGCCCCATCGTCTCCTTCAACAAGGTCTGGAGCACAAATCATGGCGCTACCGGACTGAATACCGGGGTGACCTCCGAGATCGCCGCCTTCGATGCCGCCACCAACACGATCTGGGTGGCGGGCGTGGTGGGGGTGGATGTACTCAACGCTAGCAACGGCGTCCTGGTGCAACACATCGACACCACCGCCTTCGGCAGCGTGAACAGCGTGGCCATCAAGAACGGCGTGGCCGCCTTTGCCATCGAAAACAGCACCCGAACCAACCCGGGCAGCGTCCAGTTCTACGACACCGCGACGCGCGCCAACACCGGGAGCGTGGCGGTCGGCGCCCTGCCGGACATGCTCACCTTCACCCCGGATGGTTCCAGGCTGCTGGTAGCCAACGAGGGCACGCCCAGCACCTACGGCGCCCGCCTGGCGGACAGCGACGGCCACCGCAACTACGGACCCGCAGCGGTCGATCCGGTCGGCAGCGTCAGCATCATCGACATGGGTACCCGCGCCGTGATCGCTACCCCGGGCTTTGCCGGCGTATCCCTGACTGGCGACAACATCCGCACCAACACCGGCATGGATTTCGAGCCGGAGTACATCACCATCAACGCTGCCGGCACCAAGGCTTTCGTCGGCTTGCAGGAGGCCAACGCGATGGGGGTTCTGGATCTGGCGAACAACACGTTCGAGAAAGTGGTCGGGTTGGGGGCCAAGGATTTCAATCTGCCCGGCAACAGCATCGACCCCAAGGACAACGACGCTACTGTCAGTTTCATCAACGTCGCTGCCAAGGGGTTGTACATGCCGGATGGCATGGCCACCTATCAGGCGGGTGGCAATACCTTTGTGGTCATGGCCAACGAAGGCGATTTCCGCGAAGACGATGGCGACCGTTCCGCTGCAAGTGGTCTGGGCGCCATCGCCCCGCTCGATCGGCTGCGCATTTCCAACACCGACTCCTCACCCGGCAACCTGTTCGCCGCCGGCGCTCGCTCTTTCTCCATCCGTGACGCCGACGGCGTCCTGGTCTACGACAGCGGCGACATCCTCGATAAGGCGGCCTTCGCGGCGGGCATCTACAATGATAGTCGCAGCCGCGACAAGGGCGTCGAACCGGAAGGCGTGGCTCTGATGGAGATCGGCGGGCGCACACTGGCTTTCATCGGCTTTGAGCGGACCCGGGAGAGCGCGGTGGCGATCTTCGATATCACCAGTCCTCTGAACGTCAGCTACCTCGACCTGATCGTCGGGGGCGATGGCGATGGCATTCTCGAAGCGGGCGAAGACCTCTCCCCCGAGGGACTGCTGGCTTACAGCATCGGCGGCCAGCATTACCTCGCGGTCGCCCACGAGGTATCCAATACCACCACCCTTTACCGTATTGCCGCCGTTCCCGAGCCGGCCACTTATGCCCTGCTCGGTCTCGGCCTGGCGGGAATTGGCGTGGCGCGCGGACGGAAGCGCGATCCGGCCTGATACTGCGTTCTCAGCCACGACAGACGGGGGCTTCGGCCCCCGTTTCTGTTTGCGGCGGCGTTGCGCACGAAGGCTTCGGTCGGCGACGGCAATTGCAGCAGGTGATTGACGAAATACGGGTGGTTGACGGCAGTGAATACCTTGGCAGGGTTTTCCAGTTCGTTGCTGTGATGCACGCTCTTGGTGACGTGGGTCGAGGAGTTCTGGTCGCTGATGTCGTACGAGCCGCAGTAGTAGTAGCTGATCAGGGTCAGGTATTCGAGGATGGCGGCTTCACGGTTCTGGCTGTAGACGCGGGTGGCGAGGTGGTCGATCGGCAGCAGCATCTTGTCCAGGCCGAGCTTTTCCTGCGCTTCCTTGGCATTCTCGTAAGCTGCCTGCACGTCAGGGCGGATGCTGGTCACGCAAAAGGAAAGGAAATTCAATGGCACTTACGGAAGCATTCCGGGCCGGGTCGGCGTAGTCAATCCGGGATTTCATGCCGTCGGAACTTGAAACCCCCTGCCTGAATTCCGCCATAGAGGCTGCCGAGAGTCCCAAGCGTGGCTAAATAGGGCACGTTTGTGGCTCTCGTCAGCTCTCGGCGCGAGCGAACCCCAACGAGCGACGTTGGCTCGTCGTGTTTCCCTTGTTCTGATCTGCCCTGCCAAGCGATGCGTTGATCGAACTCGTAATCCGGCGCCGGTTACGGCTGCGGATCGATTTCTCCAGGCCCCGCGTCCGCCCTCTCCCACAGCGGCGGTCCGCCCGCCGGCAGCAGACGCGGCGGCGAAGTCGGCTCGCCCAGATGGCCGAGAATCTCGCGGATCGCCGATGCTTCAGTGATGAACGCGATGATCCGCATCTCGCCACCGCAGTTGGGGCACAGCAGGGGCAGCACCTCGTAAATGCGGGTGAGCAGCAGCGCCCAGGCATAGCGGACCGCTTTGCGGTGCAGCGGTTCGTCTGCTTTCTCGTCTGCACTCTCGGTGGGCTGCGAATCGGTCAGCGGTGCAGGTTCGGCCAGCGATGGCGCCCTCTCTTCGGCCGACCGCGCTCAGGGTGATCGGATCGAGCAGTTGCATCGGCGTCAGCAGCACACCGACGCTGCCGCCCGGGCCGAGCGATCAGGTAATCGTGGCCGCATTCGCCGCAGCGGGCGCGGGCAAAGCCGTGGGGCAGTGATCTCTTTGTCGGTATAACTGAGGTCAAATTCCATCATTTCCCCTGCACTGAAATCGCGATACCTCTTCCAGCCCGAAAGATATCCTGAAAACAATAACAATCAACCAGTTACGCTAATGCTTTCCATTGGAAATAGGGGCTAATGGAAAATCTGGGTTCAAGCCCCTGAGAGTGGCCAAGGCGAAATATCTGAAGGTGGAGCAGCGCGTTCAGGTGCAATGGCAATACGTGGAGAAATTCCTGTTTGGCGCGAAGCCCCAATCGAATCTCTGAGTCGGATGGAAAGTGCAGATCGGCAGCAAATTACGCCGCCGCCAATATGTTCAGCAAACAAAACACGACATCCCTTCTATTCCACCGCCATCAATTCCAATGCATTGCCATCCGGATCACGCACAAATAACGCGCGGCGGCCGGACTGGCTGAGGGTGTAGGTCAAGCCGGCGGCATCGAGGCGTGACTTCAGTGCATCGAAATGGTTGACGCCCAATGCGGTATGGCGATCGCGGCCGCCATGTGCCGGTCGTTGGCTGACTGGATCCGGGTTCGGCAGGCAGATCAGGTGTATCTGCGCTGCGCCGATGTCGTACCAGATGCCGCTGAATGACATTTCCGGTCGCGCCGGATTGGGCTGCAAGCCGAGAACGTCTTCATAAAACCGGCGTGACTGCGCCAGGTCGGCGACCAGGAGCGAGGCGTGCAGCAGGCTGACAATTTCAAACATGGGGTTTCTCCGTTTTTTGCTCGAGTTGTCCGGAAAACAGGGTCGCGGCGACGATCATTGCGCCGCCGATCCATTCCTGCAGGCTCATCATTTCATTGGCCAGGTAACGGCTCGCGACGGCGGCGACCACCAGTTCACTCAACAAGATGACGATGGCCCGGTTGGCCGGCGTGCGCGCCAGGCCGTATTGCACGGTGAACGTGGCGAGCAGCAGCGCGAGTGCAATGCCGACCACCATCCACCAGTCCTGGACGTCGAGCGCGAACACGATCTGCGGTGATCTGCCTTCATGCAACGCATAGAGCGCCGACAAGACCACGACGCCGGCAAATACCGCGAGGGAACGCAACGCAATCGGCGCCGAGCTGATTTTGCGGGTCAGCACATTGGTCAACGCGAAACTGATACCGGCCGACAGCCCGAGCCATTCGGCGGCATTGGTAGGCAGCGGCAAGCCGCCTGATTTGGACAACATGACGAAGGCGCCGACGAACGATAGGCCAATCACCGCGTACGCCATGCGACCGGCTTTTTCGGCCAGCAGCAGACGCGCGAAAAACACCGTCCACAACGGTGCCAGATAAAACAACAGCAAGACCCGCATCACTTCGCCGTGGATTACCGCCAGTACATAGGCCAGATTGGTCCAGCCGGCGGCGAGCGCCAATGCCAGCAGCAAGCCGCGTTCGGATCGCTCGAACTGGCGGCGTCGATCGACCAACAGCAGCAGCAGCGGCAAACCGACCAGATAGGTCAGCAGCGAGGCCACGCTGCCGGAAATCCCCGCTTCTTCCAGCAAACGATAGGGATACCAGACCAGGCCCCAGACCGTGGCGGCAAGGATCAAGCTGAGTGGGGCCAGTATTGATGACGAAAGCATATAATTCGCGGCTCAAAAAATTCAGGATGCGCAAGGACTCATCGATGAATCCCCGCCTCAATCAACTCCAACCTTATCCCTTCCAGAAACTGCGCGAATTGTTCGCGGGCGTGACGCCGAATCCGGCATTTTCCGCGATCAACCTGTCGATTGGCGAACCCAAGCACGCGACGCCAAGCTTCATCAAAGACGCACTGACCGACAATCTGCACGGCTTGTCGAATTATCCGGTGACCCAGGGTTCCGAAGCGCTGCGCGAGGCCATCGCCGACTGGTGCTTGATGCGCTATGAGGTTGACCTGGACTCGGCGACGCAGATTTTGCCGGTGAACGGCAGCCGTGAAGCGCTGTTTTCCTTCGCCCAAGCTATTATCGATCCGACCAAACACGTCAAACGGGTGCTTTCGCCGAACCCGTTCTACCAGATATATGAAGGCGCTGCGCTGCTCGCCGGCGCCAAGCCTTATTTCCTGAATACCTTGCCGGAAAATGGCTATCAGATGGATCTGGCAGCGATTCCGGAGGATTTGTGGGAAACCGTGCAACTGTTCTACGTCTGTTCGCCCGGCAATCCCACCGGCAAAGTCCTTGGCCTGGAAGGCTGGCGCGAGATTTTTGAACTTGCCGACCGGCATCAGTTCATCGTCGCCGCCGACGAGTGCTATTCCGAAATCTATTTCAAAGAAGGCCAGCCGCCGCTCGGCGCACTCACCGCCGCCAAGCAACTCGGCCGCGGCCAGGAACGGCTGGTGATTTTCAACAGCCTGTCGAAACGTTCCAACGTGCCCGGCCTTCGCTCCGGCTTTGTCGCTGGCGACAGCGACGCGATCAAGCAATTCCTGCTCTACCGCACCTATCACGGCAGCGCGATGAACCCGGCGGTGCAAGCCGCGTCCGCCGCCGCCTGGAAAGACGAAGGCCATGTGCATGAAAACCGCCGCCTGTACCGCGAGAAATTCGCCGCCGTGATGCCGCTGCTGCAAAACGTGCTCGAATTCGATGCCCCCGATGCCGCCTTTTACCTCTGGGCGAAAGTGCCTGGCGGTGACGATACCGCCTTCGCCCGCGATCTGTACCGCGACAAGCACGTCACCGTGCTGCCCGGCTCCTACCTGGCACGGGATACGAAAGGCATCAATCCAGGCCGGGGTTTCATCCGGATTGCACTGGTTGACGGGCTGGAGGCCTGTGTTGAAGCGGCGCGGCGGATTGTGGATCTCATCCAAAAGTAATCGTTATTTATCAACAAGTTTTAAAAACAAACTAAAGGAAATTGACATGCAAGAACTGCAACAAATCATCGAAGAAGCCTTCGAGCGCCGCGCCGATATCACCCCGCGCAATGTCGAACCCAAGGTCAAGGATGCCGTGATGGCGGTGATCGACCTGCTCGACTGCGGCCAGTTGCGCGTCGCCGAGCGCACCGAGGGACAAAATTGGGTTACGCACCAGTGGATCAAGAAAGCCGTGTTGCTGTCGTTCCGTCTGGAAGACAACGCCTTCATCAAGGGCGGCTTCACCAATTACTACGACAAGGTGCCGAGCAAGTTTGCCGACTTCAACAGCCGCGATTTCCGTGAAGGCGGTTTCCGCGTGGTGCCGCCGGCATCGGTGCGCAAGGGTTCCTACATCGCCAAAAACGTCGTGCTGATGCCCTCCTACGTCAACATCGGCGCTTATGTCGATGAAGGCACCATGGTGGATACCTGGGCCACCGTCGGTTCCTGCGCCCAGATCGGCAAGAACGTGCACCTGTCCGGCGGCGTCGGCATCGGCGGCGTGCTGGAGCCGGTGCAGGCCGGCCCGACCATCATCGGCGACAACTGCTTCGTCGGCGCGCGTTCCGAAGTGGTCGAAGGTGTCATCGTGGAAGACAACAGCGTGATTTCGATGGGCGTCTACATCGGCATGTCCACCCGCATCTACAACCGCGAAACCGGCGAAATCACCTACGGCCGCATTCCCAGTGGCTCAGTCGTGGTCAGCGGCAACCTACCCTCCGCCGACGGCAAATACAGCCTGTATTGCGCAGTGATCGTGAAACAGGTGGATGCGAAGACGTTGAGCAAGGTCGGTATCAACGAGTTGCTGCGAGGCATCTGAGCGGAGAGACCGGACCGTGGTCGAACTCTCACGGTAGGTCGCCGAGAAACTGGTTGAATCCATCGACATCCCGCCGAGACCGGCCATCGTGCTGGCAATCGTGGACGAGAAGGCGCGCGA
>Ga0105047_10011869_pt1 | contig 14095 bp, 12 predicted proteins | sample MAT04_FD_78384 | JGI IMG/M metagenome (GOLD analysis project Ga0105047, IMG submission 78384) | Freshwater microbial communities from Lake Fryxell liftoff mats and glacier meltwater in Antarctica - MAT-04 (megahit assembly) | ecosystem: Environmental > Aquatic > Freshwater > Ice > Liftoff... | reverse complement strand
CGCATCAACGGCTGACGATGTTCGTTGCTGGGTTCCCAAAGGAATTGCCAGGTGATGGGAGCGTCATGCGTGGCGATGCCATGCAGACAAAAAAGATACTCGTCGCACCACGGCATGGGGCTTCCGTATTTGGCGAGATAGACCATCCAGCAGCCGAGGCAAAGGATCCAGATCGCTGCGATAGCTCGAAATTTCCGATCGGCTAGCAGTCCTAGCCAGCCATTACCACCGGGTTGGTTCCCAGAGGAATTTGAAGGCTCCTTGGACGCAGCATCTGGAGCGTCCGGCGAGGCACGCCCGACCAGCTTGCTTAGTGAGGGAAGGAAACGATTCATGGAAATCTCAACCCACCAAGACTCCGATCTCCGCCGCTCAAGACGCGGTCGCAAGCACCGCGCGGCGGTGCAGCAGCGGGGAGGCGCTCTGCGACAGCCGGGAGCATTGACACGCTATGTCTTCAAGACTTGACTGCATCGCGGATGCTCAGCACTGGGAGCTTGGAAAGCCAGCCCTTTTCGTTGGCGGATGCGGGGGCCGGAGCCGGGTGGGGCCAAGGCAAGGGGCGGCGGCCAGGCGGGCTTCCCAGCAGCCACGGGACGTGGACGCAGGCGGTGGCGATCGTGGCCGTCGTTGCGCCGAACTCCCCGGCTAGGTCGTAGAGGCCGAGCGCTACAGTGTGCGAGGCCGCCAGCACTGGAACCGCCCCCTGCTTCCAGTCGCCCGCTGGCTCTCTTGCCGAAGGTCGTGTCGCATCGGTCATGCGGCCCGGTTTCAATTGCGCCCGAGTGGCCGAGGTTCGCCGCGATCAGTTCGTCGTCGAATGAGTCGCCTGATTCACCGAGCTGCGAGCGCGGCGGCTGAACCGGGCAAATTCGCTTGCGCTTGCGCCTCCATTCGCTGCCAACTTGCCACCAACCGAGTCTGATCTATGCACGGCTCTAGGAACACATAGAATTCGAGAACAGGATATACGGAATCTTGAAATCCCGCACAGGCTAGGCGTGTCAGCCCACAAGTTGCGAGTTGCCTCATGAGGCCGGCGAAGCAACGTGGAGTGAACACCGAGCAATGTACATCCTCGTAGTGGTCAGGTTGAAGGGACCGGGCCGCCAGTGCCATGGCTTGGTCGAAACTGTAGTGCGGTGTGACCTTTGAATGGTCCAAGGTCCCGGCATATTCACCCCAGCCGTCCATGTTGGGAGCAAAGTGGAGTGCGAAGTCCAGCACTTGGCGCACTTGTGGGCGGCGCGCTCGAACCAAGTAGGCAGACAACAGGTCAGTGAGACACGTTTCCTGCCGCAAGAAGTCAAAGGAGAACCGCTTGTCCGGGAGAACCAGCCGCAGTTGACCTGCCGGTTTGAGCACCGCGTGCATTTCCTGCAGCCACGTGACAAGATCAGGAACGTGCTCGCCTACGTGCGAGGCAACGACGTAATCGAAGCATCTTCCCCCGACACTCTGGGCGAGTGATTGATCGCCCCAAACAACATCGACGGGAACTATCGAGGATGCGTCCACCCCTGGGTCGCTGCCGTATTTATGACGTAAGGATTCGGTATCAACATGATCCACATAGACCACTTCCCCCTCCTGCTTGCTGACGATAGGTGTACAGAGTGCGCCAATCTCAACGCCAGCCATGTTCGACAGGTCAAGCCCGCGCCGCAGGACTGCGTGTCGGAACAGAACTAAAGCATCCTTGTAGGTCTTGGCCCGAAAACTCGCCTGGGTTTGTGGATTGCATATTTCCACAAACCCGGCACCCGTGACCAACCGCCAGATTTGATTCGTCATACAGTCATATCGAAGTAGTTCCGTAGAAGCTCGGGAATCAGCGCTTTCAACGCAAGCCACCTTCGTCGCTCGCCTAGTTCCGGTTGCGTCCAACCGGACGGGTGTTCTGTATTCCCGAATCTCTAAATAAACCGCCCCTCAGCGGTTGACCAAATTCCCCCTCCCGACGTGATTCCAAGCCACTCGCCCCGGCTGGTGCTCCAGAACCACACCCCTGTCCCGTCGCGCGCGAACCAGACGAAGCCAAAACGGTCGCTCACCAACCAACCGAGCGGGTTATCTTCGGCTGCTGTCACCATCCCAATGCGGGTGCTATAGCGCGTCCAAGGGCCAACGGGAATCAATGAACCGAAATCGAAACTGAAAAACGAACCGTCAGGATTGGCCACCAGCCAACTCTGCAGCCGATGCACCCACAGGTAGCGGCTGCCATTGCCGCCCTCGACAAAACTCATCCATCCGAAGCGTTCGGTCCAAACCCAACCGCCGTTACCCGCGCCGGTGACACCGTGATAGGTATAGCCGAAGAATTGGCTGATGACCCACCCGGCATCGGCCGTCGGCTGTAGAAAGCCGTAGTCTGCGCTGTAAACCTGCTCATCGCGCCACTCTAGCCAGGTCGTCAAGTGTTCAGCCCAGACGCAGGGTCTCGTGGGGGCAGTGACCTTTAGTCTAAGTCGGACCGAACCTCCTCCCGTGATCGGGAAAGCGGAAACCGGCGGCTCCAGCGCCCCCCGGTTGGCCGCGCTTGTCGGACGGGGAATCGCCGAAAACCCGAGGCTCAGGGCAGTTTCGAGAAAGGGCGTTCCCTCCATTCCCGCCGGCACGGTCCAGGCAGGCAGGGTGGCCCGGGATGCAGCGTCGCCAACCCCCGCCGAGGCGTTGACTGGTAGATACCAAAGCGGATCCTCTTTGGGGTTGCCACCGACCAGGTCTCCGAGGAAGACCGGTCGCACGCCGAGGTCGCCCGCGCCGTTGCCGGCCCTGGGTGGGTTGGCCACCCAATTGCTCACGCTGAAGAAATGCCCGTACCAGTCAATAGGCCGGTCACGGCGGTCCGTGACAGTGAGCGGCCCCCAAGCGAAAACATTGTGGCGTACGGTGTGGTCAAGCGCAGTTTTCCAGACCCAGAGTTGGCTCGTCCGGTTGTTGTAGAGGAGGTTGTTGACGACCCAGACGCGGTCGGAAGGCCCCGTCTCGCCGCAAAGGAAGATGCCGGCGTTGTCGCCGCGATGGGGACAGGAACCGTTCCCCACCACTGTGTTGTGTGCCACTACCGAATCGCTTGCCCGATTGATGCTGATGCCGGCTCCCTCGTTGTTGACCACCACGTTCCCCACGATAAAAGTCCCGTTGGAGTCGAGATCGGCGAGAATTCCATTGCCGTCGCCATACCAGCTTGCGCCCACCGTTCCCGCGATGCCATTGCGTTGACCGCTGACGAAGTTTCGCAGGATGAGGTTTCCCGGGCCGGGATAGATGGTCGAAATGCCACTGGTCCCACCCCGGAGCCAGCCGCTGTCGAAAACCCGGTTCTCAGCAATGAGGTTGGGGGAGGCTCCGGCTTTCAGCGTGGCGTCACCGACCAGGAACACGCCATTTAGTCCGCAGTTTCGGAACCCATTCCCGGTCACCGAAAGGTAGGTGGCGAGATGCCCGATCAAGCCATAAGTGCCCACCCGCGAAACTTGGTTTCCAGAGATTCGGACATTTGAGCTTTCGATGAGCGAAATGCCATCGCCCTGCTCGCCGCCCTGCTCCGGAGTCTTCAAGAAAGTTGGATCATTCCGAGTGTCGTCATTGGTCCCTCGGAAGCGATAGTCCTCGATGACGTTGTCGGCGATGGTCAGCTTGGGCTCAGGGAAACTTCCCCCCTGGCATTGGTGCAACATGATGGCGGCGGCGGTCGCCGCTGACGGGAGGACGGGACGGGTGGACTTGTCCCGGGTCATGCGGAATGTGTTTCCCACAATACGGATCCCTTCCGTCGGCACCTGACCGGTGGCAAGAATCGTAGCCTGCAACTCGCCCGAGTTGCTGTAATTGTCCAGGAACGTGTTGTTCTCAATCCTGAGGTTGTCAGTGGCGCCGACAACCGAGACGATTACCGGAGCTCGGTTTTCCGTGAACCAGCACCCGGCGATCTTCACGTTGCGGGCTCCGTTAATTCGAACCGTAGAATCCCCGGCCACCGCGTTGAAGACGCAGTTGGTGAAAACCACATTGCTGGAGTTCATCTGGACATTGATGCCTCCGCTCGTGAAACGGATGCCGCGCACTTCAAAGCCATTCACGGTGGAAAGGGTCAGCGAGAGAGTTCCAGCGGGAGGAGCGATCGTCACCGCCTCCCCGGGATAAGCGGCGAGTGCGAAGCCGCTGGTTTCCCAGGGGTCCACCTTGAGCGCCTCCCCATAGGTTCCGGCCCGAACGTAAACGGTGTTGCCCCGCTGAGCCGCGTCCAGCCCCCGGGATACCGTGCGGAACGGGGCAGTGAGCGTTCCAGCGGCGCCGTCATTCCCCCCGGGGGAAACATACCAGTCAGCGCCCGCGGCAACGCCCAGACCGCCCATCCAGCCAGCCAGGGCGAGGAGGATGCTATTCATTGTTCCAGTTCGCGCCGTGGAAGGGTTGGCCCTCGGCGACAAGGTGCAAGAAGCTTGCTTGTTCATGAGTTTCATTGTCCGCATAGCACGGCCGAGCGTAGAGTTCACAATCTCTCCGTCAAATGAAATAGTTCTGGCTTACGCGCCAGGTTCCACCCCTTTCGCCCCCCCGCGCCCGCCAACGCTGGCCCAAGCTTCTGCCGGACGGGCAAGGTTCGGTCAACCGCGGCACCGGCCGAGGATTTCCGCGGCCTGCTGCTCCGTGACGCCCTCGTGCAAGACGTCGTTGCACATCAACACCGGCGCGGTGCCGCAACTCGCCAGACATTCGACGAACTCGACGGTAACATGGCCATCCTTGCTGGTCTGCGCGCCGTGGGCGTGCGGGTCCAGACCCAACTTGTCACATAGAAACCCGTGCAAGCGATGCGACCCCCCCAGCGCGCAGCTCAGCGTGCGACAGACCTTCAGGTGAAACTTCCCAATCGGCTGCTGCCGAAACATCGGGTAGAAGGTGACTAATTCGTAGATGTTGATTGGCTGCAGGCCCAGCTTGGTGGCGGTCCACTGGATGGCATCCGATGAGAGATAGCCGAAGTGCTCCTGAAGCGCGTGCAGCAACATGAGGGCTGCGCTGCGCTTCACCGGGTATTGAGAAATCAAGGCCGCGATCTCGGCTTCCAGCGGCGATGGAACGGTGAAAGGCATGAGAGAAAGCTACTTGGCGCCGGCCCGCGACAGCCAAAAGTCCGGCGTCAGCAGCGCCAGGTTTCGGATTGCGGTTTGCGGATTTCCTTCGGGTTTCGACATTTGGATTTCGAACTTATCACCGGTCACACTCGCCCATGACAAAGTCGAACGAGCCAAGGATGGCGACCGTGTCACTCATCAGGTGCCCCGGAAGCAAGTGCGAGAGGATGCTCAGGTTCACAAACGAAGGGGCGCGAATCTTCATCCGATAAGGCGTCCCACCGCCACGACTGTTGATATAGAATCCGAGCTCGCCCTTGGGATTTTCGTGACCGAAATAGATTTCTCCGACGGGCGCATTCATTCCTTGGGTAACCAGCATGAACTGGTGGATCAACTCCTCCATGCTGGTCATGACTTTGCGCTTTGGCGGCAGCACGATCTTGCCGTCAGCTACCGAGATAGGTTCGCCCGCTTGGTTATCCGGGCCGCCCGGCAGCTTGTCGAGGCATTGGGCGACGATGCGCACGCTTTGGCGCATTTCTTCCATGCGGACCAGGTAGCGATCGTAGCAATCACCCACGGAACCCAGCGGCACCTCGAACTCCAAATCCTGGTAGCAGAGATAGGGATGCGCCTTGCGCAGGTCGTAGTCCACGCCGCTGGCGCGCAGGTTCGGGCCGGTCAGCGCGTAGTCAATCGCCACTTCTTTGGGAATGACGCCGACATCTTTGGTGCGGTCCACCCAGATTTTATTGCGCGTGAGCAGCGTATCCACCTCGTTGATGTCCACGATGACTTCCTTGAGGAACTGACGGCACTGCTCGACCCATCTGGGCGGCAGGTCGCGCGCCAGTCCACCTATGCGCGTGTAAGTGGTGGTGAAGCGGGCACCGCTGAGTGACTCGGCTAGGTTGTGGATCTTCTCGCGCTCGGTGAAGGTGAGGAGGAAAACGGTCATCGCGCCCACATCCATCGCATAACATCCAACCCCCAGCAGGTGCGACGAAATGCGGGCCAACTCAGCGCAAATCACGCGGATGTATTGGCAGCGCGGGGGCAACTTGTCGTGAATGCCAAAGAGCTTCTCCACCGCCAGCGCGTAGGCGACGTTGTTGGCCAGCGGGGCGAGGTAATCCAGCCGATCCGTGTAGGGGATGAACTGGGTCCACGTCATGTTCTCCGCGATCTTCTCATCACCGCGATGCAGATAGCCAATGTCCGGCACCGCCTTGGTGATGGTCTCGCCATCGAGTTCCAGCACGATGCGCAGCACACCGTGGGTAGAGGGATGCGACGGTCCCATGTTGAGGACCATCTTCTCGCCCTGCAACTCCTGCGAATCATCGGTAGCTGGATGGGCGAGTGCCCCGCTGGCAACTCGGGCCACGGTGTCACCAAACTGGATGGCTTGCGGAGTGGGCATGGTCTTCAATCCTCAAAGCCTTTCGCCCGCGGCTCCCGTTCGATGGCATCCTTCCCGCCCGGCGCGGTGACAAACGGCCCGCCTTCTATCGGCGCCGTCCTGGTGAAGGCCACGTCCGGCAGCTCCGTTGGCTTGCCGCCCAGCGGGAAATCCTTCCGCAAGGGATGATACGGGTAGCCCTCCCACATGATGATCCGGCGCAGGTCTGGATGGCCACTGAAGCGCACCCCCATCAGATCGTAAATCTCCCGCTCGTGCCAGTCCGCCGTCCGCCACACCCCGCTGACGGTCGGTAATTCGGAGCGCTCCTCACTGACGTTCGTCTTGAGCCGCAGGTGACACTTATGACCAAGGCCGTATAGCTCATAGACAAGCGTCCAGCGCGGGTCGTCGCCATAGTTGTCCACGCTCGAAACATCTATCAGAAAATCAAACCCCAGTGTGCCCTTGGCAAACTGGCAGACCTCCGCCACGCGGTCGGCCTCGGCCAGTTTCAGCGTGACTTCGCCGCGGAACTCCGCCGGCTCGGAGAGCAAGTCCCCGAACCGTTCACGAAGCTGGCGGGCAAGGTCGAGTGCGTTCACGGGCGGGGTTTCAATTCTTGTATGGAATGGCCGGGCCGGGCTTCTTCAAAGTAGCCAGCAGCGGCTCGCGCTGAACCTTCTGCTGCAGTTTCATGAAGGCATCCAACAGCGCCTCCGGCCGGGGCGGACAGCCCGCCACGTAAAAGTCCACCGGCAGGATGTTGTCCACGCCCTGCAGCACCGAGTAGCTGCGATACATGCCGCCGGTCGAGGCGCAGGCGCCCATCGCGATGACCCATTTTGGCTCGGCCATCTGGTCGTAGAGGCGCTTCACCACGAGGGCCATCTTGTAGGTTACCGTGCCGGCCACGATCATCACGTCGGCCTGCCGCGGGCTGAAGCGCATGACCTCGGCGCCAAAGCGCGAGATGTCGTACCGGCTGGCACCGGAGCCCATCAGCTCGATGGCACAGCAGGCCAGCCCCATCGGCATCGGCCAAATGGAGTTGGTGCGGAACCAGTTCAAGGCCGCGTCCAGCTTGGTGCAGATGACGTCGGTCTCGATCTTGGTGTCGTAGCAAATGGTGGCAGTTTGCTGCATGCGTTTCGGCGTTTCCGCCGACGGGGCGGGAAAGTAAGGGCGGCTGCGCGGTGGAGCAAGCCGATTGCCCGGCGCGCGTCATCGTCCGCGGCGCTCCGGGGCGCCCGGTGCTTGACGTTTGGCTTGCGGATTTGCCGGGAACTTCGCTTGGAGTGTGGGTTTGAGGTGCGCGGGCGGCTTGAAATGTTTTGCCAGCCCGCGCGGCGGCGGGTTTACTGCGCTTGGACACCACGGATGTTTCAGCCCCGCCTCACCGACCTCACCACCAACGGCTCCCGGCAGCTTGCCCTGCATGAGCGCGCGGCGGCAGCCACTTGGGCGCGCTTCGGGCGGCAAGTTTTCGTGCGGGGCGTCGTCGAGGTTTCGAATTTCTGCCGGGAGAACTGCCACTACTGCGGGATGCGGCGCGACAACGAGTCCCTCGATCGCTACCGCGCCAGCCTGGATGCGCTGGCGGAAACCCTCGTGCATCAGCGCCCGGCCAGTGTCACCGAGGTGAACATCCAGGCCGGCGAAGATCCGTTGGCTGTGCGCGAAGTCGTGCTGCCTTTGATCCGCATTCTGCGGCGCGAGACGCCACTGGGGATCATCGTCTGCCTTGGCACCCTCAACGAGCCGGCCTACCAGGAACTCCGCGCTGCGGGCGCCGCGATCTACATCATCAAGTTCGAGGTCGCCGATCCGGACCGCTACGCCGCCGTGCAGGCGCCCGGTACGCTGGCCGAGCGGTTGGCGCACATCCGGTCGCTGGCGGAAATGGGTTGGCACGTCAGCTCTGGTTTCATCGTGGGACTGCCCGGACAGGACGGCGAAGAATTGCTCGGCTGCCTCCGCCTCGCGGGTGAATTGCCGCTGGTCGGTTGCAGCGTCAGCCCGTTCATCGCGGGCAACCAAACGCCGCTGCGCGAGTCCCCGGCACCGGACGCCAACTGGACCTTGAACTGCATGGCCGCGTTGCGCCTGATGCGGCCCGACTGGGTCATCCCCGCCGTGAGCGCGTTGAACCTCGCCGCGCACGACGGCTATCGTCGCGGCCTGCGCGCGGGCGCGAATCTCGTCACCATGAATCTCACGCCGTCCGACGTGCGCGGCGACTACGTGATCTACAAACGCGACCGCTTCATCATGACCGAGGAACGCATCCTCGCCGCCATCGCGGCTGAAGGCTTGGCGCCCTCGCCAGTGGGTTTGGTCGAGCACTTCGAAGAACGCGCCCGCCCGCTCGCTGCCGCCGGTCAGCCAGCCTGAACTCTGCATCCCATGGCCAGCCGCATCCTCCTCATCAGCGCCAATGGTTACGAAGTGCCCTACGCGGTTTTTCCGCTGGGGCTGGCGCAAGTGAATGCCGCCCTGCGCGCCGCCGGACACGAGACGCGCTGGGTGGATTGCCTGGCGGATGCGGCCCCCATCGAGGGCACGCTGGACGAATTTCAACCGGACTTCGTGGGCATCTCGTTGCGGAACATTGACGACGTCGCGTTCAAGAAGCGGGAGACGTTTTATGGCACGCTCTTCGCCTTGTGCGAGCGGATCCGCCAGCGCAGCGCGGCGCGCATCATCGTGGGCGGGAGCGGCTTTTCGATTTTTCCGCAGCGCCTGCTGGAGCGCAGCGGCGCCGACTTTGGCATCCAGGGCGAAGGCGAGGCCGGCTTGCTGGCTTTACTCGTGGCCTTGGAAACCGGCGCGGAGCACCGTGGAATTCCCGGCCTGGTGTTCCGCGACGGCGGAAAAGTTTGCTGCAACCCTCAACGCGCCGACCGCCTGGATCGGCCGGTCATCGCGGAGGACCGGCCCGCGCGGCTGGTGGATTTCTACCTCGCGCGCAGCCTGATGTTGAACTTGCAGACGCAGCGGGGGTGCTCGTTCGAGTGCTGCTACTGCACGTATCCGTTGATTGAGGGCAAGCGCCACCGCCGGCGTCCGCCCGAACTGGTGGCCGACGAACTCGCGGAAATGGCCGCCCGCGGCGCGCGCTATGTGTTCATCGTGGACTCGGTGTTCAACTCGTCGCCCACGCATGTCTTCGAGACGTGCGACGCCATCCTGCGGCGCGGCGTGCGGATCAAGTGGGGCTGCTTCCTTCGACCGCAAGGGCTGACCGCCGAGCAGATGGCGATCATGGCGCGCGCGGGCCTGGCGCACATCGAGTTCGGCTCCGACAGCTTCTCGGACACGGTGCTGGCGGCGTACCACAAGAAACTCCGCTTCGACGACATCCGACAATCCGCGCAACTCGCGGCCGCGGCGAAAGTGGACCAGTGCCACTTCCTCATCCTCGGTGGGCCGGGCGAGACGGAGGCGACGCTGGAAGAAACCCTCGCCAACTCACGCCAACTCACCGATGTCGTCGTGCTGCCGATCACCGGAATGCGCGTCTATCCCGGCACCTCCCTGCACGCGCGGGCCGTGGCAGAAGGCGTCCTCACCGCGGCGGCGGATCTGCTGGAGCCATACCACTACCTCGCCCCGGGGCTGAGCGCGGAGTTCATCACGCGCCGGCTCACCGAGTTCGTGAAGACCGATCCGAACTGGATCATCGGCGAGCCGCCGCCGTCGTTTCATCAACTGGTCGAGCGCTTGCGCAAGCGGGGCGTCGTCGGACCGCTCTGGACTTACTTCGCCATGCTACAGCGGCTGCCGCTGGCCGCGACCGGGGCTGTCGTCCGGCTCCGCTGAGATAGCCGCTGCTGCGACATGCTGTTTCCGCCTAAGCCCAGCCCCGCGCCGCAGCGCGTGGTCGTCACCGGCGCGGGCATTGTCACCGCGCTGGGCATCGGCTGGCGCGTGAATGCGGCGGGCTTTCGTCAGGGCAGGCGGGCCTTCCGTCCGGTCACACTCTTCGATGTCTCCCGGCAGCGGGCCAAGGTGGCCGGAGAAGTGGATCTTCCCGCCGCATTGCCGCCGACGCGGCTCAGTGCCCGCACCGCGCGACGGCTCAACCGCGCCAGCCGACAGTTGCTCTGGGCGACGGCTGAGGCGTGGCAGCAAGCCGGCTGGGAGCCGGGCGAGGATTTGCCGCAGGTGCTGGGGACGACGAGTTGCGGCATGGAGTGCGGCGAGAGTTACTACCGGCAGGCACTGGCTTCGCCCGCGTCGCAGCGCGGTCAGCCGACGCGGGCGCTCTGTTACCAAGGGCAACGCCAGGCGCTCGACGTCGCCGAGGCGTTCGGCTTTCGCGGCCCGATCACGCTCATCGCCAATGCCTGCGCGTCTGGCTCGAACGCCATCGGCCACGCTTGGGAACTCGTGCGCGCCGGTCGCGCCGAACGCGTGCTGACCGGCGGCTACGACGCGCTCAGCCAGTTGGTCTTTGCGGGCTTCGATTCCTTGCAGGCGCTCTCGCCGACGACTTGCCGCCCGTTCGACGCCCACCGCGATGGCCTGGCGCTCGGCGAAGGCGCCGCCGTGCTGACCCTGGAATCGCTCGCTTACGCGCGGCGACGCGGCGCGGAAATTTTGGGTGAAATCATCGGCTACGGCGCGGCCACCGACTGCCATCATCTCACCCAACCACACCCGGAAGGCGACGCCGCCCTGCGGTCCATGCAAGAGACGTGCGCGCGGGCGGGCCTCAGCCCCGAGGCCGTGGGTTACGTCAACGCGCATGGCACCGGCACGCTGCTCAACGACGCCGCCGAAGCTCGCGCCATCAACCGCTGGGCGGGCGCGCACGCGGCGCACCTCCCGGTTAGCTCGACCAAAGGTTCGGTCGGCCACCTGCTCGGCGCGGCGGGGGCCGTCGAGGCGGTGGTGGCGCTGATGGTGCTGCGGGAAGGCTGGTTGCCGCCGCAACCGCTGGTGGAAACCGTGGACCCAGCTTGCGCCTTCCCACTCGTACGCGAGCCGCGCGAGGCCAAGGTGGAAGTGGTCCTCTCGAACTCGTTTGGCTTCGGCGGCGCGAACGCCACGTTGCTGCTGCGGAGGTGGCCATGAGCGGCATTTTCGTGCGCGGCCTGGGCGCGGTGTCGCCGGCGGGTTGGGGCGTCGCGCCGCTGTTGGCTGCTTTGCGCGGAGGCGAGCCGCTGCCCGTGCAATCACTGCCCGGCCCGATGGCGCACCGCACCTATCCCGGGCGAACGGTTCCCGCGCCCGTCACGCGCCCGAACTGGCTCGCACATCCGCGGTTGCGGCGGGCCAGCGCGATCACGCACTTCGCCCTGGGCGCGGCGCTGGAGGCGCTGGGGTCTTCCGCGGCGCCGCCACCAAGTTCGCCCCGGCTCGGCATCGTCACCGGCACGCACGCGGCCTGCCTGCGCTACTCGGAACGATTCTTCGGCGAAGTGCTGCGCGATCCGCCCACGGCTAGTCCGCTGCTGTTTCCGGAGACGGTCATCAACGCCCCGGCCAGTCATCTCGCGGCTTTTCTGGGCGGCGCGGAGTTGACCTACAGCTTGATCGGCGATCAAACCGCGTTCGTGCAGGCGCTGGCGGTGGCTGCCGATTGGTTGCTGGAGCGGCGCGTGGATTTGTGTCTCGTCGTTGGCACGGAGGAATTCGCCTGGCCCGTCGCGGACGCGCTCCGGCGGTTTGCTCGCGGCCTGATCGCCAGTGAAGGCGCCGGCGCGCTGGTGCTTGCGCGGGAACCCGGCAACGGCCCCGGCCTCCGGCTCGAGCTTATCACGAATGCTCACCTCCACGCCTGCAGCGACACCAGGTACGCCGCCGCGCACGCCCTGCGCCGGGATTTCCCGCATGAGTCTCCGCGGGAACTCTTGGTGGACGCCCGCTGCGGCGTGCCGCGCGTGGACCAAGCCGAGACCGCGGCCTGGCAGGGTTGGTCGGGTCTCCGGCTTTCGCCGCGGGCGGTGCTCGGCGAAGGCTTGGCCGCTGCGACGGCGTGGCAATGCGTCGCCGCCTGCGCGGCGCTTACGGCCCGCGAAGCAGACGCCGCGAATGTGAGCGTCATCGGCGGGAACCAGCAGGCCATCGGCGTGCGGTTCGCGGCGGGGCTGCCTCGAGCTTCGTTGCAGGATACGTAACGCGGGCTGTCAGTCGCTGGTGTTGCTCCCGCTTTCCTCGCCCGCAAAACTCCGGTAGTCTGCCGGCACAAGCCACTCCCAAGCACGATGAGCAGCAATGTTCCCCTCAGCCTCGAAGCCCGCGCTTCCTTGCCCCGCCACGTCGCCATCATCATGGACGGCAATGGCCGTTGGGCGAAGGCCCGCGGGTTCCCGCGTATCGAGGGCCACCGCATCGGCGCGGAGTCGGCGCGGGTCATCATCCGCACGGCGGGGGAACTGGGCATCAAGTATCTCACCCTCTACGCGTTTTCCGCCGAGAACTGGAACCGGCCCAAGGACGAGGTGGATTCCTTGATGAAGTACCTCGTCCATTACCTCAAGAGCGAGACGAGCGAACTGAACAAGAACAATGTCCGGCTGGAAGTCATCGGCCAGATCTACCGGCTGCCGGAGCATGTGCAGGAGCAGCTTCGCAAGACCATCCAGATCCTTTCCAAGAACAACGGCCTGACCCTCATCATGGCGCTGAGTTACGGCGGGCGCATCGAGATTATCGAAGCCGTGCGCGCCATCGCGCAGAAGGTGAAGGACGGCCTGCTCGAAACCGCCGACATCAACGAGCGCGTGATCTCCGAGCATCTCTGGACCCGCAACGTGCCCGACCCCGACGTGCTCATCCGCACCAGCGGCGAGATGCGTGTGAGCAACTTTCTGCTCTGGCAAATCTCCTATGCTGAGTTGGTCATCACGCCCACGCTCTGGCCGGACTTCCGCCGGTCGCAGTTCTTCGAAGCGCTGGAGGAATACGCGCGCCGCCACCGCCGCTTCGGCGCGGTGTGACGTCGGGCAGCGCGCCGGATTTCGCCCCGTGCTACCGCCCCGGCCCAGGAGCACTGCCATTTGGTTAAGCCCGAACTCCGAAGCGGAATGGGGAGCGCGCCCGCCCCGGGCGCTGTTTTTCGCGCCCCCGCGGAAAACTCCGGACGCCGGGAATTTTCCCGCACCTGCTCACCCCGCTCGCGTGCCGGAGCCTGGCCGCGAGGGCGCGTCCAGCTACGCCCGAGGGCGGGCGTGCTCCCCGACTTCGGAATTCGGGTTAAGCCGTCCGCCGGGGCGCTTGCTCTTGCTCCTGCTCTTAATCTTAATCGCAGCGCACCGAAGGAGATTACGATTAAGAGCAGGCGCAAGAGCAAGCGCGGGGCACCCCGACTCCCTTCCGGGTTAACTAAATAACCGTGCGGCTCAGGAGTCAGGTAGCAGTTCTCATTTTGGTCCTGGGTCGCGCCCAGAACCGGCTAGAGCCGGGACGCCAAACGGCTTTCGGCAGCGGAGAGCGGGGTTGGGAGTTCCGCCTTCAGGCGGTCGGGGTCAAACTGAGAGCTGCTCGGAGTCAGTCCCTGCGCCCTCGCAGGCCAAGGCAACCCAACACGGCGTGGGCCGCTTGCTCCGGAGCGATGCCAAGCAGGCAGCGGAAATCAATGGGGCACTCGCGGAGG
>Ga0105047_10011868_pt1 | contig 14095 bp, 14 predicted proteins | sample MAT04_FD_78384 | JGI IMG/M metagenome (GOLD analysis project Ga0105047, IMG submission 78384) | Freshwater microbial communities from Lake Fryxell liftoff mats and glacier meltwater in Antarctica - MAT-04 (megahit assembly) | ecosystem: Environmental > Aquatic > Freshwater > Ice > Liftoff... | reverse complement strand
TGGGCATTACGATCCATGGTGGCTGGCCTTTGGAGAGGTGGTTTGGGAGCTTCGTAACAACCATCCTATCAATCCTTGGGTCAGCCACCTCCTTTTGCCTTCAAATTCAATCGCTTACGCCTGACTTCAACGCCATGAGCCCAAAGTAAGTGCTATTCGTCATAAGGCGAACACGAGCCGACGCTAACTATCTGCCTGGGCTGCACGCCCGGTATTCATGACCTGGTCCTCCGAGACGTCGATGGCCACGCCGAGCGCGATCACTTCACTGGCCGACAGACCGAACATCCGCTTGAATGAGCTGCTGAGATGTGCGGAACTCGAGAACCCGGCTTCCAGTGCAGCAGAGGTGAGGTTCCCGCCCTTGGCGATCGCCCGCATAACCAGTGCCATGCGCCTCCAAAGGCGGTATCGCCTAAACGGCAAGCCGACCTCTGCATCGAATCGCGCCCGGAACCGTGATGGCGATAGGCATGCCAGCTTGGCGGCCTCGTGGATGCGCCCGAAAGCATCGGGTCGCCTCTCTACCTCCTGGACCACCCTTGTAATCCGCGCATCGCCAGGAACCTTGGGTTGGAGACCGAACCCTGCAAAGGTCTCTTGGATGCCCATGAGCTGGGCTTTCCCCTGCAACTGTATGCGGCCGGCCTCGAGTTGCCCCTGGGTGAGCGGCTGGCGACGATCCGTGAGCGGATCCATGTATAGAAAGGCCATGGGCCCGGCGCTCTTCAGGTGGTGAAGGGTCTCCGATCGAATCAGGGCACACGCCGCGGTTTGCCATTCCGACCAGCCTTCCGATGCTACCCAGGTCCTCAGCTCAAAGGGCTCCGCCAGCGCCACGGCGATCGTCGCTGCGACATTTTGGTGCGGCGCCAGTTGAAGCCCAGGCCCGATGTACATAGCCCGGGCCGGTGCCACGCAGATCCGGGGCAAGACAGGCGCTTCTTGAAAGCGCCGGCCGTCGACCGCGGCCAAGATCCGCGCATAGGAATCGCTTCGTTCTACCGTCATGCAAAACCTCCCTGTTTACATCGCAATTGCCGGGTTCCTCGCAATGGGCATCGGCGCTTTACTGAAGCCGGTCGTGGTGACGGCACAATTCGACATTCCGGAGCTGAGTTCTGCGGGGCGGAACGAGGTACGCACAGTTTACGGCGGCTTGGGCGTGATGATTGCCGTCGCACTCGGCGTCGCGCTACAGCACCCCGCGATGCGCGGCGGTGTTCTGTTCGCGATCGCTTTAGCATTCGCAGGAATGGCGGCCGGTCGCGTAGTCTCAGCTGTGATCGACAGGCGTTTCGACGCTTGGCCTTTGCGCTATTGGGTCCTGGAAGCCGTCGCAACGGTGTTGCTGGTGTGGGCCGCATGATCCGTGCTTTGCAGACCGGGCTGAAATTCGCTGTCCCGGCCACCATATTCATCGCATGGCTGCTAGCACGTGCTGCGATCTTCGCCTTGCCCCAGCTGTTCTACGAACTGACACCGGGCGTGAGCCTGTTCGGCCCCTTCAACGCGCACTTCATCCGGGACGTCGGCCTGGTGTACCTGGCCGGCGGTCTCACAGGGCCTTTACGGACCAAGGTCAGGAAGCGCACGGCGCTGCATTGCAGCCGCAATTTGGGCGTGTCTTCACGGCGTATTCCATCTGCATGTCTGGATACACCGTGGCTTTTCATTCGATGGGATCCTCATGCTCGATCTTGGCCTTGTGATCGTGCCGTCATTCGTGGCGCTGGTCCTCGCCACGCTCGAATGGCTTCGTCCGGATGCCTGACCATGATTTTGGAGCCAGTAGTTCATGAGTCAGAGCGCCCGTACATCGGCAACTCTGCATGGGGTCGACTCTGTAACGGTCAATTGACAAGATCGGAACAGGTCAAGTTCGCACTGCAGACCGTCCACGCGCAGTTAAAGCAGTGGTTGCGGCATGCAAGTTCGCGCGAGAACCAGCGGAGCGCGCGAATCAGCCGCATCGACTTGACAAGCATCGTCCTGCCCGACACCCGCACCGTCTTAGAGGCCTTGGAACTCTTGCATCGGCCATCTGCCTGCACATGAATCCACTTGTCGCTGTGCGAGAAGCGGTCGAAGCGCACCTGCTGCATGAGGCAGCGGCTCTCGATGTCGTCGGCGCGCGCCTTCTCGATCCACCAGCTCGACCGCTTGAGATAGTCCTTGAGCGGCATCCCAGGGTCGGCTTCAAGCAACAGATGGCAGCCGCGATGGGGCGACAAGCGAGCGAATGCCGATCAGGCCGAACGGATGTACTTTGGCGCCTGGGACTCGGACGTGCCATCCAGAGTTCTGGGTTGCCTTGAGTCGACCCCCGAAATGGCCATGTCCCTGGACCCATCCTCACTGAACCTCAAATCCTGGAGTTTGTCTGTATGAAGTACGTTTCCGTCATCGCTCTTCTCGTGTCGGCCATCATCCACCTACTGCCGGTACCCGGTGTGACGGGCACTACGTCGCTTGGCAGGCTATACAGCATTGAGGTGACGGACGCGAACACCTCCATCCTCTTACAGCACCGCGCCCTCCTGTTTGGCATGCTGGCGATCTTGATGCTGCTGGCAATTGCATTGCCCAAGCTCCGGATGACGGTGCTTGGGGCAGGACTGTTCAGCGCCGCCAGTTTTGTCGTGGTAGCTCTTTGGGTGGGTGGATACAACGTTGCCATCGCGCGCGTTGTCACTGCAGATGTTGTGGTGTCGATCCTTCTTTCCGCCGGGCTCTGCGCAGAGTGGTGGTTGACACGGCAGACCTCCTGATGCGGTCGAACAGTCCATACCGCGCATCTGCGTGCCGACTCGACCAGCACTTGCCAGCGACTTCTTCTCAGGATGGTGGCTGGCTGCTCCGGGTCGACCGCGTCGGTTCGCTGGCCTGAGCAGCAGTCATTCGAAAGATTGTCGATCAAGAATGACACAAGCCGTGCCCGTGAAAGTCTGCAATCCGCCGTAGACCTGCCGTAGGGTCGGCCGGCACCTCCGCGCCGCGATGACCGGTATGCGGCCGACACCGTGAATTTACCGGCCGGCCGCCACCGGCGGCTTCGGCTGCAAAGCGGACGGTGCAAGCAACAACTTGAACTGCCGAAAAGGGCAAGAAGCCGCCGATGGCATCGAAGCGGCGATGCCGTGGTTGACGCGCTGGCACATACAAAAAATGCGCACCAGAGCCACCACCACCCGCCTTGACCGAGGCATCGGAAAGGACCTTGGGCAAATCACCGGCAATCTATCCAAGCCGCAGCGCCATCACGCCCGCCAGGATCGCGCAGGTCCCCAGCACCCGCCGGGTGGTGAAGGCCTCGCGCAGAAACCAGACGCCGAACAGCACCGCGAACAGCACCGAGGTCTCCCGCAGGGCTGCGACCGTGGCGACCGGGGCTTGGGTCATGGCCCACAGGGCGATGCCGTAGGAGCCCAGCGAGGCAATGGCGCCGCCCAGTGCGATGGGCCAGCGTTTGCGGGCGTAGGGCAGGAAGGCGCTTCGGCGGCGCAGGAATACGATCAGGGCGAAGGGCCAGCCGTCGAGCAGGAACAGGGCTGCCACGTATTGCAGTGCCTGCCCGGAGGCGCGAACACCGAGCGCGTCGACCACGGTGTACAGGGCGATGATGACGGCATTCGCCAGCGCGAAGCGCACTGCCTTGGGGGACTCGAAGGCCTGTTGGCTCAGGCCCAGCGCCAGCACACCGGCGCTGACGCACAACACGCCGACCCAGGACAACGGCGACAGGGTTTCGCCGAGGGTGACGGTGGCCGACAGCGCCACCAGCAGCGGGGCCGTGCCGCGCATCAGAGGGTAGGTCAGGCCCAGGTCGCCGTGCTGATAGGCGCCGGTCAATGCGGTGTAGTAAGCCACGTGGATCACCAGCGACGCCAGCAGGAAGGGCCAGGCCGATGCGGGTGGCCATCCCACCAGCAGCACCAGCGGAATCGCGACCACCGAGCCCAGCAGGTGTATCAGGGCCGTGTCGAGGCCTTGTCGGTACTCGACTTGACCAGTGCATTCCAGCCGGCGTGCAGCAGGGCGCCAAACAGCACGGCCGCCACGACAGGCCAGGTCAGTGCCATGGCCCGGCCGTGTGGCGCGTCGGAGTTGCGACGGGGGGTATGGCTGGCACCGGGTCAGGCCCAGGGCAGGGAGTAGGTCTTGAGGTTGGTGAAACTCTTGATCGCTTCCTGCACCCCTTCCTTGTAGCCCAGGCCCGAGTCCTTGATGCCGCCGAAAGGAGTCAGCTCGAGTCGGTAGCCGGGCACCTCGCGCACGTTGACGTTGCCGACCTCCAGTTCACTGACAAAGCGTGTGATGTAGTCCAGCCGGTTGGTGCAAACCGCGCTGGACAGGCCGTAAGCCGTGCCGTTCGAGATGCGGATGGCCTCGTCGATGTTCTTGAAGCGGATGATCGGTGACACCGGCCCGAAGGTTTCTTCCTTTACCAGCAGCATCTCCGGGTGCACCTGGTCAACCACGGTGGGGGCGTACAACGCACCGCGGCGCTGGTTGCCCAGCAGCACACGGGCACCCTGCGCCATGGCTTCGTTCACGCGCGACTCGAAGAATTGCGCGGCCGCCGCGTCGATGACGGTGCCCATGTCCATCGTCTTGTCGCCCGGGTCGCCATGCTTCCAGGCGCGGGTCTTGGCGACGACCTGCTCGACGAACTGGTCGGCGACCGCCTCATGCACCAACATGCGCTTGACCGCGGTGCAGCGTTGGCCGGAGTTCTTGTAGGAGCCGGTCACCGCCAGGGTGGATGCTTCGTCGATGTCGGCGTCTTCCATCACGATGATCGGGTCGTTGCCGCCGAGCTCCAGCACCAGGCGCCGGTAACCGGCCTTGCCCGCGATGTACTTGCCAATGGCCACTCCGCCGGTGAAGGTGACCAGCTCGACCTTCTGGTTGGTGATGAGTTCATCGGCGATCTCGCGCGGGTCACCGGTCACCACGCTGAGCATCTCCGGCGGCAGGCCGGCCTCGTACAGGATGTCGGCGAACAGGATGGCAGAGAACGGCACCTTCTCGGAGGGCTTGAGCACCATGCGGTTGTTGGTGGCCACGCTGGGCACCACCTTGTGCGCCACCTGGTTGGCCGGGTGGTTGAATGGCGTGATGGCGGTGATCACACCCAGCAGCGGTGCGCGCTGGGTGTAGACCCGGCGCCTCTTGCCATGGTGGGTGAGGTCGCAGTTGAAGATCTGGCCGTCGTCCTTCAGCACCTCGTTGGCGCCGAACAGGAACACGTCACTGACGCGGCCGGCTTCGTAGACCGCGTCCTTCATGCACAGGCCCGCTTCGGCGCAGATCAGCGCCGCAACTTCGTCGATGCGCCGGGTGCTGAGGGCGGCTGCACGGTTCAGGATCGCGGCCCGCTCGAAGCGCGTCAGCGTGGGCTTGTAGGCCGCCGCGATGGCAAAGGCCTCGCGCACTTCCTCCAGCGTGGCTTTGGGCACGCTGCCGATCTGCTGCTCGGTGTAGGGGTTGAACACCGGGATGGTGCGCTCGGCACTGCGCCCGGCGCCGATCTTGCGGCCGGCGATGCGCATCGCGTTGAGTTGGTGGTCGAGGATGAACTGGTCGATCATGGGGTGCCCGCCAGAAAAAAGGTGAGGCCTGTTGACAGGATTACTGTGCGTAGTTCAGCGCCAGGTCGAAGGCATCGAAGTTGCGGAACCGTCGCTGCCGGTCCAGGCCGGGCAGCGGGCGGTTCACGATCAGCGGCACGCGCTGCTCGCTCACGCCGCCGTGCGAGCGCAGCGGCACTTCAAGGGCGCTGAGGTCGTGCCGTGCGGCCGAGGTGCCGATCACCGTGAAGCGTTCCGACACCACCACCAGGTCACCAATGCGGTCGGCCGGCAGCTCGAAGCGTTCGGCCGCCTGGGCACGCGTGAGAACGGTCTCGATGCCGCGGACTTTCTGCAGGCGCTGGCAGGCTTCCGCAATATCCAACTCTGCCGGCAGGTACACCGTGGCGAAGGAGCCCAGGGCACCGTGGTGCACCACATACGGGTCGGTGATCGGCAGGATCACGCGGGCTTTGGCCGTGCCCAGCCAGGCGTCGAACCAGTCCTGCAGGTAGACCACGTCGGGCGTGCCGTCCAGGGCCACCTTGGCGTTCATGCCGTGGTCGGCAGTGAGTGCGATCACGCAGCCCATGGCGTCGAGCTGGGCCAGGTAGCCGTCCATCATCGTGTAGAACGCGTTCGCGCCCGTAGTGCCGGGTGCGTGCTTGTGCTGGATGTAGTCGGTGGTGGAGAGGTACATCACATCCGGCCGGTGCGTCTGCATGATCTTCACGCCGGCAGCGAACACGAACTCCGACAGGTCGGCACTGTAGACGCTGGGCAGCGGGCGGCCGACGAGCGACAGCACGTTCTCGATGCCGTTGTCGGCCAGTGTGGTCTGGTCGGCCTTCTCGGACGAGAAGCAGATGCCCTTGGCCATCTTGTGGCCCAGCAAGCTGCGCAGCTTGTCCTTGGCGGTGACGATAGCCACTGATTTGCCGGCTTCGGCCAGGGCGGCGAACAGCGTCGGGGCCCGCAGCCACTTGGCGTCGTTCATCATCACTTCGGTGCCGGTAGCGGTGTCGTACAGGTAGTTGCCGCAGATGCCATGCACGCTGGGCGGCGCGCCGGTCACGATCGACAGGTTGTTGGGGTTGGTGAAAGTGGGCACCACACATTCGGCCACCAGGCCAGTGCCTTTGGCGAGTGCGCCCTTGAGCCAGGGCATGTGGCCGGTGCCGACCGCCTGGCCCAGGTAGTCGGGTTCGCAGCCATCGACACACACCACGACGGTGGGGACGGTGGGCAGGCGGTAGGAGCGGTTGTTGACATGCAGTGTGGTCATGGCTTTGTGATCGGGGGTGATTCAAGGGTAGGCAGTGGGTCGGTGCGGCGGCGCGCTTCCTTGTCCACCATGCGGTTCTTGCTCTGGATGGCGTGGTCGAACATGGCGCGGCCGGCCACCTCCGGGTCGCCGCTGGCGATGGCGCGCAGCATGTCCCAGTGGGCGTGGGCGGAGGCCGGCAGCTGGTTGGCGTCGTCCAGATTGAGCCGGCGGAACAGCGAAATCTCCTTGACCAGCCTGCGGTAGATCGAGGTCAGCTTGCGGTTGCCGGCCATCTCGACCAGGCGGTCGTGGAATTGCAGGTTGAGCAGGTGGTAGGTGTGCGCGTCGCGCGCCGACACAGCGGTTTCCATCGCGTGCACCAGGGCTTCGGCCTCCTGGCGCTGTTCTTTCGAGATGCGTTCTGCCAGCCGCCTGCCGACAGACTCTTCCATGGCCGCGCGCAACTCATAGATCTCGATGGCTTCGTCGATCGGAATGTCGCGTACAAACACGCCGCGGTTTTTCTCTGTGCGCACCAAGCCGGCTTCATCGAGCATGCGGAATGCTTCGCGCACCGGGCCGCGCGACACACCCAGCCGCAGTGCCAGGGCGGCTTCGTTCAGCTTGGCGCCGGGGGCGAATTCACCGGCCAGGATGGCGCGCTCGATCTCCTGCTGCACCACCATGGTCAGCGAATGGTTTTGCAACAGGGCAATCGTCGGGTGCGGGGCCACGCTCATACAGGCATTGGAACCACAAACGGACGAATTGTCAACAATCTACAAAAAACAATTGACAAGATTCCGGGCGGAACGTCCAATCGGTGCCGTGCCGCTACCGGCCCTGAATTTCGCCAATGGAAGGTTCCCCATGGACAGAGACAAGATCCTGCTGACCCCCGGCCCGCTGACCACGACCTTGCGCACCAAGCTGGCAATGCTCAAGGACTGGGGCTCCTGGGATGCCGATTTCAATGCCGTCACCGCCAGTGTGCGCAAGAGCCTGCTGGCCGTCGTGCATGGCACTGAATCGCATGTGGTGGTCCCCTTGCAGGGCAGTGGCACTTTCAGCATAGAGGCTGCGGTGTCGACCGTCGTTCCGCGCGACGGCCATGTGCTGGTGCTCGACAACGGCGCCTATTGCAAGCGCGCCGCGCGCCTGACCACGCTCATGGGCCGGCGCTGCACCCTGTTGCCCTTCGACGAGGCACAACCGGTGTCGCCTGCCGCCACCGCAGCCGCCCTGAAGGCCGACGCCAGCATCACCCATGTCATGCTGATCCATTGCGAGACCGGTGCCGGCGTGCTCAATCCGCTGCAGGCGATCGCCGACCTGTGCCAGCAGCACGGCAAGGGTTTGATCGTCGATGCGATGAGCTCCTTCGCAGCGCTCGAGATCGACGCGCGCAAGACGCGCTTCGATGCGCTGGTTGCCGCCAGTGGCAAGTGCCTAGAAGGTGTGCCCGGCATGGGCTTCGTGGTCCTGCGCAAGGCGATCCTGGACGCTTGCGCCGGCAACAGCCAGTCGCTGGCCATGGACCTGCACGACCAGTATGTCTACATGGAGAAGACCACCCAGTGGCGCTTCACCCCGCCCACCCACGTGGTGGTGGCCCTGCACGAGGCGATTGCGCAATTCGAGGCCGAAGGCGGCCAGCCGGCGCGACTGGCACGTTACCAGCGCAACTACGAGACGCTGGTGCGGGGCATGGCGGCGCTGGGCTTCAAGCCTTTTCTGGATCCGGCGGTGCAGGCGCCGATCATCGTCACCTTCCATGCGCCGGCCGACCCGAAATACGATTTCAAGACCTTTTACATGGCGGCGCGTGCGCGCGGTTTCATCCTGTACCCGGGCAAGCTCACTACGGTCGAGACGTTCCGCGTCGGCTGCATCGGCGCCATTGGCCCCGACGAAATGGAACAGGCCGTGCATGCCGTGGCGCTGACACTGCAAGACATGGGGATGGTGTCGGCTGCGCCAGCGGCCTGACCGGGCGCGCCTGCATTCCCGCCCCAGCCCGTCCAGGAGGCAGGGCAAACCCTTGGTTGACACCTATATCGATAAAGCCAATAATAAATTTGAATTCACCCCACCCACCGCCGACGCATGCACATCGCCGCGCTCGAAACAATCCGCTCCAGCAACAACGACAACCTGTTGTGGCTGGTCGTCGAGACGGACACGGGTATTGTGGGCCTGGGCGAGGCTTTTTTTGCGCCGGGTGCGGTCGACGCTTTCCTGCATGAAGTCGTCGCCCCGCTGGTGCTGGGGCGCGACGCCACCCGCATCGGCGCCATCAACCGCGAGCTGACGCGTTACCCGGTCGGTTATGCGTCGTCCGGCGCCGAGATGCGCGCCGCCGCCGCGCTCGACATGGCGCTGTGGGACTGCCTGGGCCAGCAATGCGGGCTGCCGCTGCACACCTTGTTGGGTGGCCAGGCGCGCGACACCATCCGCATCTACAACACCTGTGCCGGCCCGCACTATGTCACCAAAGCACGTTCCGCCGACGTCGACGCCTGGTTCGGTCGCGACTGGGCCCTGCAGCCGCTGGACGACCTGCACGCCTTCGAGCACGAGCCCGAGCGCCTAGCGCGCGAGCTGCTGAGCGAAGGCATCACCGGCATGAAGATCTGGCCCTTTGACCGGGCCGCTTTTGCCAATGGCGGCGTCGGCATCACCGGGGCGCAGGTGCAAGAGGGGCTGCGCGTGTTCCAGCGTATCCGCGCCGCCGTGGGTGCCGAGATGGACCTCATGGTCGAGATGCACGCCCTGTGGGACCTGACCAGCGCCAAGCAGATCATCCGCGCCGTCGAGTCGGTCGATCCCCTATGGATCGAAGACCCGGTGCGCATGGACGACACCCGTGCCCTGCGCGAGCTGGCCAGTTTCACCCGCGTGCCGCTGCTGGCGTCGGAAACACTGGCCCCGGCGTCCAGCTTCGTTCCGTTGATCGCCTCTGGCGCACTCGGCATTGTGTGTTTCGACCCCGGCTGGTGCGGCGGAGTGACGCAGGCGCGCGCCATCTGCGACATGGCAGCCGCAGCACAGTTGCCGGTCGCCGCGCACGATTGCACCGGCCCGATCGGCTACGTGGCCGGCACCCACCTGTCGTTCTGGGCGCCCACTGCGATGATCCAGGAAACCGTCCGCGCGTATGTCCGCGGCTGGTATGCGGATGTGGTTACCGAGCTGCCTCCGATCCACAACGGGCAGATGGCGCCGCTGCAGGGCCCGGGCCTGGGCACCCGCCTGAAACCTTCGTTTCTGGCTTCCAGCGGCATCACACGCCGGCGCAGCGTCGCGCCTTCTCCCGCCACAGGAGCCACACCATGAGTGCAGTTGCCAGAGTCCCAGATCGCTGGGACGCCGCCGTCGACGAATTCAACGAACGGGGCTTTGTCGTCATACCCGATGCGCTCAGCCCGACGCAGGTGGCGGCACTGAATACCGCGTTTCGCCGCTACGAGACCGACTTCGCCCCCGAGTGGTCGCACTTCAGCGAGTCCTTTATCCACACTGCCGATGTGCTGCCGCACATGACCGAGTTCGACAGCACGATCGAGAACCCGACGGTCCTGCCCTTCCTGCAGCGTCTGCTGGGCGAGAAACTCGCATTCGAGGAAATGTCGCTCATGGTCCGCAACCCGACCGACCTGGTCGGCGAGCTCAAGGGCTGGCACCGCGACGTGGTCCGCGCCTTCGACCGGCGCCACGAGATCAAGGTGGTGTCGGTGGTGTACTACCTGACCGATGTCACCAAGAATGATCACTGTTTCAGCATCATCCCTGGCACCCACGATGGCCCGCGCAGCACGCTGCGGCCCGAAGAGGTGCAGCCCGGCATGGAGTTCGACGCTATCGCCCCGGCAGGTTCGGCCTTCGTGTTTCATGCCCGTTGTATCCATGCCGGCAAGCTCAAGCTGGGTTCGCAGCAGCGGCGCACCATGCACCTGTATTACGGCCAATACGGGGAGCCGCGCTCATCGGAATGGTCCACCATTCCGGCGCGCCTTGCCAAAAAACACGACCCAGCCTTGCCGCCCTGGTTGTACGCCAAGGCCGATGTGCGCGACATCATCGATGGCACCGGCCGCAAGCCGCGCGACGTGCCGCCCGACATGACCACCGCCCAGATGCTGATCCATGTGCAGCGCCGGGCCAACCAGAAGGCCCCCGCACCATGAGCGCTTCCACATCCGCCCCTGCGCCAGCCTACAGCCTGGCCGATATCCGAACGGTGTTGTTCTCGGCCGTGTTGTCCGACTGCCTGGACCAGTGCGGCGTCACCAAGCAGGCCATGCCCTCGCGTATCCGCCCGCTGGACATTGCTGCGGTGATGGTCGGTCGAGCCCGCACGGCGGCTTTCATGGAGGTTTACCACGTGCCCGAAGGCGTCAATCCCTACGAGCTGGAAATCGCGCTCATCGACAGCCTGCAGCCAGGCGAGATTCCGGTGTTCGCCTGCTCGAATCCAGACCGCGTGGCGCCCTGGGGCGAGTTGTTGTCCACCGCCTCCCAGGTGCGTGGCGCTGCCGGCGCACTGATGGACGGCTGTGTGCGCGACATCAAACCGATTCTGGCGATGGGCTTCCCGGTGTTCCATGGCGGCATTGCACCGCTCGACTCCAAAGGCCGCGGCAAGATCATGGCCCTGGACGTCCCCATCGAATGCGCCGGTGTGCCAGTCGCGCACGGCGACCTGATCTTCGGTGACGCCGATGGCGTGGTGGTCGTGCCGCAGGCCATTGAGAAGCAGGTGCTCGACCTGGCCTTCGAGAAAGTCAAAGGTGAACGCAGCACACTGCAGGATCTGCGCCGTGGCGACAAGCTCGCCGATGTGTTTGCCCGTTACGGCATTTTGTGAAACAGGAGCCACAGCCATGATCATTGATTGCCATGTGAACGTGTACGAGGACGCACAGATCCTGCCGCTGCACCTGGAGGTCACGCAGTTTGCGCGGGCCGATGCGGTGGAGCTTCCGTCCAACCCGGACATCGTTGTCAACGCCATGCGCGATGTCGACCGGGCCATCGTCTTCTCGCTACGCTACAAGGATTCGATCGGTATCGACGGCGACGACGAGGTGACCGCCCGCCTGGTGGCGCGTGACCCGAAGAAGTTCATTGGTTTCGCGTGCCTGGATCCGCGCATGCCCAACTGCATGGATCTGCTGGTGCATGCAATAGAGGACCTGAAGCTCAAGGGGGTCAAGTTCGGCCCCATCTACAACGGCGTCTCGCTGCTCGATCCGCGACTGGAGCCCGTCTACCAGTACCTCGTCCGGCACAACCTGCCCTTGACCATGCACATGGGCACGACCTACGGCGCCAATGCGCCGATCCAGTATGGCCGCCCGCTGGACGTGGACACGATCGCCAACCGCCACCCCGATCTGAAGATGGTCATGGCGCACATGGCCCACCCCTGGCACGAAGAGTGCATCGTGGTGGCGCGCAAGAACCCGAATGTGTACTGCGAGGTGTCGGCCCTGTTTTACCGGCCCTGGCAGTTCTGGAACACCCTGGTCTGCGCGCAGGAGTACACCATCGCCAACCGCAACAAGATTTTCTGGGGCACCGATTTTCCGTTCACCACGGTGGCCGATTCCATCGCCGGTCTGCGCAATGTCAACCAGGTGATCGCCGGGTCCGGCCTGCCACCGGTGACCCAGGAAACCATCGAGCAGATCCTGCACTCCGACCCCACCGCCCATTGGTGGCACGGTGGTCTGTCCATCTAGGGGCACGGCATGGCGGACGACGACAAGAAGCCGGTCAATCCGAAGCGCCCCAACGGGCTGCGCAGCGACGAATGGTTTGCGCGCCAGGATTCCTACGGCTTCATCTATCGCAGCTGGATGAAGAACCAGGGCCATGCCGCCCGCATGTTCGACGGCAAGCCGGTGATCGGTATTTGCAACACCTGGTCGGAGTACACCCCCTGCAACGGCCACCTGCGCGGCCTGGCCGAGCATGTGAAACGTGGCGTGCTGGAGGCGGGCGGTTTTCCGCTGGAGTTCCCGGTCACGTCACTGTCCGAGCCACTGATGCGGCCCACCACGATGCTGTTCCGCAACCTGGCCAGCATGGACGTGGAGGCGTCGATCCGGTCGCAACCGATGGACGGTGTCGTGCTGCTCGCCGGTTGCGACAAGACCACGCCGGCCTGTCTGATGGGCGCGGCCAGTGTCGATCTGCCGACCCTGGTGGTGTCGGGCGGTCCCATGCTGTCGGGCCGCTACGAGGGCCGCATGCTGGGCTCGGGCACCGACGTCATCCGCTTCAAGGACGCGGTGGCGGCCGGCACCATGAGCATCCCGGAATTCATGGCCGCCGAAGCTGCCATGTCGCGCAGCGCCGGCTCCTGCATGACCATGGGCACCGCCTCCACCATGGCCAGCCTGTGCGAGGGCCTTGGCGTGGCGCTGCCGCAGAACGGCGCCATTCCTGCGGTGGATGCGCGCCGCCAGGCGCTATCTTTCGAGGCGGGCCGCCGTGCCGTGCAGATGGTGCGCGAAGACCTGCGCCTGTCAAGGGTGCTGACCAAGCCGGCATTCGCCAATGCGGTGCGCCTCAACGCCGCACTGGGCGGCTCCACCAATGCGGTGGTGCACCTGCTCGCGCTGGCCGGCCGGATCGGGGTCGACTTCACGCTCGACGACCTGGATCGTGATGGCCGCGAGGTGCCCTGCCTGGTCAACCTCATGCCCTCGGGCCAGTACCTCATGGAGGACTTCTATTACGCCGGTGGCGTGCCCGCCGTGTTGCGCGAGATTGCGGCTTTCCTCGACCTAGACCAGCCAACCGTCGAAGGGGTGACCCTGGGACAGTCGATTGCTAGCGCCAGGGTCTTCGATCGAAAGGTGATCTTCGAGGTGGCTGCACCCTTCAAGCCGCAGGGCGGCATTGCGGTGCTGCGCGGCAACCTGGCGCCCAACGGCGCGGTGATCAAGCCGTCGGCCGCCACGCCTGCGCTGATGCGCCACCGCGGCCGTGCCGTCGCATTCGAGAGCGCCGACGACCTCAAGAGGCGCATCCACGACCCCGATCTCGAGGTGGACGAGCACAGCATCCTGGTACTCAAGAACTGCGGCCCGCGTGGTTACCCCGGCATGGCCGAGATCGGCAACCTGCCGATCCCCTCCAAGCTGCTGCAGCGCGGTGTGACCGACATGGTGCGGATCTCCGATGCCCGCATGAGCGGCACCGCCTTTGGCACCGTCGTACTACATGTGGCGCCCGAAGCCGCCGC
>Ga0105047_10011867_pt1 | contig 14096 bp, 9 predicted proteins | sample MAT04_FD_78384 | JGI IMG/M metagenome (GOLD analysis project Ga0105047, IMG submission 78384) | Freshwater microbial communities from Lake Fryxell liftoff mats and glacier meltwater in Antarctica - MAT-04 (megahit assembly) | ecosystem: Environmental > Aquatic > Freshwater > Ice > Liftoff... | reverse complement strand
GACGAACTATCGCGGCTACGACGTGTGGGAACTGCCGCCGAATGGGCAGGGGATCGCCGCGCTGCAGATGCTGAACGTGCTGGAAGGTTACGATCTGAAATCGCTGGGGCCGAAGCATCCCGAGTATCTGCATCTGCTTTTGGAAGCCAAAAAACTGGCGTTCGCGGATCGATCGAAGTTTTACGCTGACACCGATTTCGGCAAATTGCCCATCGCGGAACTGATCTCGAAGGAGTATGCGAAAACGCAAGCGCGACGGATTGACCCGCACGTGGCGGCGACCGATGTGCCCGCGGGTGATCCGCGGCTCACGCATGGCGACACGGTTTATCTCACGGTGGTCGACAAGGACCGCAATTGTTGTTCGTTCATTCAAAGTTTGTATTACGGCTTCGGCTCGCAGGTGGTGCCGGGGAACGTCGGGTTCGCGTTGCAGAATCGCGGGGCGCTATTCGCGCTTGATGAGCAGCATCTCAATCGCCTCGAACCGCATAAGCGGCCGTTTCACACGATCATCCCGGCGATGGTGACGAAAGACGGCAAGCCCTGGTTCACATTCGGCGTGATGGGGGGCGACATGCAGCCCCAAGGCCATGTGCAGGTGCTCATCAACCTGATTGATTTTGGCATGAATCCGCAAATGGCGGGCGATGCGGCCCGCGTGAACCATGTCGGCTCGGCAACACCAACCGGCTTGCCGATGCGCGCCGATGGCGGCATCGTGTATGTCGAATCAGGAATTCCCGAGACGACAGTCCTCGATCTGCAACGCCGTGGGCACAATATCCTGCGCGGCGCGGCCGGTTCGTTCGGCGGCTATCAGGGGATTCTAATCGATTGGGAACATGGCGTGCTGCATGGTGCGACCGACCCGCGCAAAGACGGCGCGGCCGTCGGTTATTAGCGACGCTTCGCAGCAGCGTGGTTTCCGCGAACGGATCATTATGGAAATCTCTTGATGCTCATCGGGTTGCTGGCCGCGGATGCTGTTGCCGTCCATCTCCCCCGTTGGGCCGTGGTCGCGTTCGCCGTGGCGCTGGGCGTTTATCTGCTCGTGCTGGCGGTCTTGAGCGTGTTCGCCGGGCGGCAGGTCGAGACTGAAGAAGATTACCTCGTCGCCGGGCGGAAACTGCCGTTGTATCTCTGCTGGGCCACGATGATCGCCACGTGGTTCGGCGCGGAAGCGATGACGGCGGCGTCTGAAAATGCCCGCCAGGAAGGGATGCTGGGAGTCGTGCTCGATCCGCTGGCGTGCGCGGCGACATTTCTGTTCGCCGGGTGGTTCTTCGCCGCGCCGTTGTGGCGAATGAAACTCGTGACGACGGGCGATTTCTTCCGGCGGACTTATGGGTCGGCGTCGGAAATTCTCAGCGGCTGCATCCAAGTCCCCAGCTATTTCGGCTGGATCGCGTTGCAATATCAGGCGCTGGCCGATGTGCAGTTGATTTACTTCGGTATTCCGCATCGCTGGGGCGTGCTGATCGCGTGGGGTATCACGCTGGTCTATACGATGATCGGCGGCATGTGGTCGGTCACGTTGACCGAAAGCGTGCAGATCGTGATCGCGCTCACCGGGCTGGTGCTACTCGCCGGCGCGACATTTTCCCAATTCGGTGATGGGTCGGTCTTCGCGGGGGTGGAGCGATTGATCACTGAAAGTGATCCCGCCGCATTGACGTTGGTTCCTCCGCTGGCGACCGCCGCGATTCTGAGTTACCTCGGCGCGTGGGGGACCGGCATCTTCGGCAACATCCCCGGTCAGGATATGCAGCAGCGAATTTTCTCCGCACGCGATGAAAAGACCGCCGTGCGCGCCTGTCATCTAACCGGCGTCACATACTTCTGCTTCGGCATGCTTCCCGTGGGCCTGGGTCTCGTCTCGCGAATTGTGATGCCCGACGCGCCAGACACCGGCATTCTGCAACTCATGGTCAGCCGATATTTATCGCCCGCCATGTCGGTGTTCTTCATGCTCTCGTTCACGTCGATGGTCATCTCGACTTCCACCAGCGCGATCCTTGCCCCGGCGACCATTCTCAGCCATAGCCTGTTGGGACGCATCGCCGTGTTCCGCCGGCAAGGGTTGCTGCTGGATCGAGGCAGCGTCTTTCTAATTTCCCTGGGCGGCCTGGCGCTGACGTTTCTGAATCAATCGAAAATGCAACTGCTGGACCTGGCGATCTCGATGACGCTGGTGGCGTTGTTCATCCCGCTCTGGCTGGGACTGTACGGCCGCCCGCGGTCGGAGTGGTCAGCGATTCTGGCGATGGCTTTGGGAATCAGTTGCTTTTTCATCCGCTGGCTGCCGGAGAATATGCTGCTCGTTCAGCCGGAAGAGGTGCGAATCGTGACGGGGGATCAGTTCGAGTCCGTTGAGTATAACGATTACGTGGCCTGGGAACGCATAGACGGTTTCCGCTTCCCGCGAATCGGCTCCGAGAACTCGCCCGGCTCTACGGACAATTTGCCGGATACCGTTTTGCAGCGTCTGTCGTCCTCTGCCGGAATTGTGCGCGGACTGTTGATGATCCCCGCCGACTGGTATGGCGTGGTCGCGAGCTGTTTCGGCTATCTGATCGGGCAAGCGCTGTTTCGGAAGCAGGCTCCGATCAATCTGCAAACGCGGCGAGATGCGTGGGGTGCAGCCACAGGCGGTATCGTCTGATTTGAAGACGGGGCCCGGCGATGCCATCGCCGGGCTTAGACGCGATTGTTATTTCGCGGCGGGGTTACGCTGCAACAGTAGCCAGCGGGCGGCTTCTTCGTGCGGGGCGCACAGTTGACCGTATTGCGCGGTGGGCACGGCATGCAAGCGATGTCCGATCGCGCTGACCAGCCGCATTTCCACGGGAATGGGGTTGAACTTCCCTTTCGATTTCTGAATCACTTCCAGCGCGAGGGCGAGACAATCGGCGGTGCCGACGCGGCCGTCATCGTTGCCCATCACGATCCAGAGTTGCTTGCCGACGAGTTTGTCCGCGACATGAATCGGCGACAGGGCCAGCACGTCGGCATGCGTTTCCGCGTCTTTGAACTCCGCCAGCGCGGAGAGGGCCGTGACGGGGGCGAACGCGATGACCTGCTTGACACGGGCATCCGCCGCCGCGCAATGGAGCGCGATAAACCCGCCGCGCGACGTTCCTGAAACGGCCACTTGCTGGGGATCGGTGATTCCGTCCTGGATCAGATGATCGAGCACACTCGAAAACTGCTTGGTAAACGCCGCCGCGATGTTCTCGCCGTTCACAATGCGATCCTTCCAACCGGTCAGATCGCCGGCCTTCTCGCCATCGCGGACATCGGAACCATGACAGGGGAGATCAAGCGAGACGCAGACGTAGCCGTGAGGAATCAGCAATCGTCCGAGATGGTTCACATCCTCACCCAGCAGGCTGCCGCGCATATCGGCCCCGAAGACGAACAACGTCGGCGCGGGCGCCTTCGGCTTTTCGCCCAGCAGGGCGAAGGCAACGCCGTCGTCCGTTTTCAGCAGTTGCACCGTCGGCAGCGGCGTTTGATCTGCGGCGCGGATGGAATTCGGCAGAAGTGCCATGCAGGCGAACATTGCGAAGTGAACGCCAGCGAGGCGTGGACATTGAAGAGTGATCATATTGGATTCCGTTAAGTGTTCATGCAGCGCCGATTGTTTGAGCTGGATCGCCAGATTAGCCCACGGGGGAAAATCCGCAAGTGCGGCCACGGCAGCGTCCCTCTGCTGGAATGTAGGGTTTGCCGAGGGCTTTGACAAGGCGAACCAGTTCCACGTTTAAGCACATAGCTGGTTCACCTCGATGACTCGGCAAACCCTACGAAAATCAATCAATCACATGTCACCCGTTGGTTTCCAGCAGCAAGCGTTGTTTGAACGCTTCACGTCCGTTCTGGAGATGTTCGAGCATGTGCTGCCGGGCTTGATCGGCGGCGCGGGCTTGCAATGCGGCGAGAATCTGGCCGTGCTCGTCGAGCGTGGCCTGATGTCCGCTGCGTGTCACCGAGTTCAAGACGAAATCCTGCCGAACATGGGCCAGCACGCGCAACGATTGGGCCAGCGAGGCGACCAGCGGATTGCCGGCCGCTTGCAGTATGGTTCCATGAAACAACCGTTCGACATCAATGATCTCGCTATGCAGTTGCCAGAGTTCGCGCGGCGAGGCCTCGGGCGAGATGCGAATTTGCAGCGCTGCGTACCGCCGACAGGAATCGGCCAGAATCTCCAATTGCGATTCGGTGATTCTCTCAGCGGCCCGCGCGGCGGCATAGGGTTCGATCAATTCGCGCAGATCGCACAGGTTGTCGAACTCTTCCGCCGTCAATGTCCGGACATAGGTGCCACTTTGCGGGCGGCACTCCACCAGCCCGGCTTTTTCCAACTGATTGAGGGCGTGCTGGACCAGCGCGGGGCTGACGCCGATTTCTCCCGCGAGTTTCCGCCGGGAGAGTTTTCTGCCCGGTTCGAGTTCGCCACGGACGAGCTTGCCGTAAATGTATTCGTAGGCGGCGTCCAGCCGAGTGACGTGGGCCACGCAGACACTCTCATCAAAGATTTCCAAGTCCGGGCAGGCGCGGCAGCGAAGTTCGCGCACGCCTACCGTAACATCGCTGGGCTGATCCTACCAGCGGCGTGACGGTTGCCATTGTGATTTACGGGTGCCCCGTGTTTTGTAGGGGAAGCTTCTTGCTTCCACCACGGCGGAGGGAAGCCCCCCCTACAAACATTCCCTATGGATGTCGTTGCATTTGATTGGATTTCTTTCTCTCCCGGTGGGTGAAGATGGCCGCCCCGGCTGGATGAGGGTCATCTCACAGAGACAGGAGTTCGTTGTGCTCTCTCAGAGCACTGTGACATCACCCTCTCCCGAACCTTCTCTCCCGTTAAGGGGAGTGGGTACGGAACCAAGAGGAACTTGAGGCGAAAAACTGATCACCGCAGGTCAGCGATATGATTCAACGAGTGATGGATCAGATCGTCCCGGACGCGGCCAGCTCTGAATGAGACCCAAAAACGAAGCCCAGGGGTAGCAACCCCTGGGCTTCTTCACTTGCGTCTACGTCGGGATCAAAGGCGATCCAAGGACGAGACAGGTTGTGTGGCTGTCGACAACAGCCCGTCGACCGTCGTCAAACGACGCCACCTCGCTGGCGTTTACAACTGTCAGAATCCACTAAATCACCTCCTTTTTATTAGGGCCACCCCGCTTCGACCGGTCCGCCAGGGCCGGACACCTCACGGGCTACCAGTCCATCGCGTCACGTCAACGCGAACCGACAATTTCATTTTCACATTTCTTAGGCGTTTGGCAAGTGAATTTTTCTGATTTTTTTTACGCAAAGGGTGAATTTGATAAGGGCCAGGAAATCCCGTATGCAGAATTTGTACTCTACCCGCCCTGAACTCTGCGTCAGCTTTGCGATCTTTGCGGCTTTGCGTTGAAAACGCTTTCCGCCGCGTGCTCACCGCTCGAGATCGCATCCGGCACGCCCACGCCATGATACGCGTTCCCCGCGATTGTCAGGCCGGGATGCTGTCTCGCCAATCGTTCGATCTCCGCGACCAACTCCAGATGGCCCACATGATACTGGGGCATCGCGCGGGGGTAACGCACCACCAGCGCGAAATCCGGTTCGCCCCGCACGCCCAGCGTCGTCTGCAATTCCTCTCTCACCAGGCCAATCAGTGCCGGGTCGTCGAGGTCGAATAAGTCCGGCTGCATCGCGCCGCCGACGAACGTTCTCAACAGGACACGTCCCGCCGGAGCGCGGTTCGGAAATTTTCGGCTGGAAAATGAGACGGCCAGAATTCGCCGGCGTTCCAGATGCGGAATCACCAGGCCAAAGGAATTGAGCGGATGCGCGACATCGGCCAACGGGTGACCGGTAACCACAATCGCACTGGAGGCGTACTCGATGCACCGCAACTTCGCCGACAAGGGAGCGTTCAGCGTGTCAATCATTTCCGCCACACGATACGCCGCGGGAGTGAGAATGACGGCATCGAAAGTCTCCTGCGATCCGTCGGCGAAGGCGAGCGAGAAACGTGAATTACGCTCGTTTTCGACGCGTTGAATACGCATCGACAACCGCGTGCTGCAATTTGCGGCCACGCGCCGTGTCAGTTCATTGATCAAATCACTCATGCCGCCGCGCAGCCCGGCGAATAGACCGTAGCGGGCACCACCACTGGTGCGATCGCCGCCCCGCTCGCGAGCCTTCACATCTTTCGCGGCGCGAATCAAGCTGCCGTACTTCTGTTCCTGTTCTAGAAAGCGCGGCAGCGTCGCCGCCAGACTCAGTTGTTCCGGATCGGACGTGTAAATACCGCCGACAAGCGGTTGGACGAGGCGATGCAGGACTTCGCTTCCAAAGCGGCGGCGGACAAAACTGGCGAGGCTTTCGTCGCCGGTGGTTCTCCGTTTGCCGATGAAGTAATCGCCCAGCAACCGCAACTTCCCCCGCCAGGAGAGTATCGGCGAACGCAGCACGGGCCAAAGCGCAGTCGGGCTGAGGAGTTGAAACCCGTCCGGCACCGGGTACGGCCGGCCATTGCGCAGCACCAGCGCACCGCGATATTGGGCGTCCGTCGCCTGTAAGCGATCTTCCAAGCCGATCCGCCGACACAACTCAATCGCGCCCGGTTTGTTGGTGATGAACGAATCGGCTCCCGTGTCGATGAGATAACCGTCCCGTTCCTCCGTACCAACAATGCCGCCGAGACGATCACCGGCCTCGAACAGATGCACGTCAATCGCGCGACCCGATTGACGGCTCAACTCGGTGAGACGATACGCGGCCGCAAGCCCAGTGAGGCCGCCACCGATGATGGCGATGCGGGGACATGGAGAAACCTCATCCATCAAGCTCATCCGCATCGAATCCTAAGCAAACTGCCAATTTTAGCGCTCCAATCGAGGGACCGAGAAATACCCGCCGCCAAAACCGCCGCCTCCCATGCCGCCGCCCATACCACCCATCCCGCCTTTGCCGTAACTCTGAGCGTCGCCGTGTTCGACTTTGAAAATCAGCTCCGAGATTTTCTGATGATTTTCCCGGCTCTGGTGAATGATCAGGACGCAAAATTCAACCACTTGATTACTGCGGCTGGAATCCAGCAGTTCCGCTTTCGACGTCACTTTCAAAATTGTCCCCACAGCCTCCGGCTGAGCTTCATTCTTCCACGTCTCCGTCTTGATCAACAGCCGGAGCTGAGTCTGCAAATCCTCAGCCATGACGGTCGGCATCCGATAATACAGGGTGATGACTTCCTTCGGGTCGTCGACCTTTCGCGGCCGCGGCTTCGACGCCCGTAATGCGGTGCGGTAGTTCTCCAGCAGTTGCAGAATCTCTTCGTGGCCGGCCTCGGTCTGGAAAACAACCAGAACACCAGCCTTAGCGAATGACAGTGATCCGCCAGTGTCGCCGGTCGTGTCCCAGGTTGCGCGCGTCTGCTCGACGAGCGCATCTTCCAGGGCCATCGATTCCTCGTCGTTCCGGCAAAGATCGCGGACATCGTAAACGGCCGTCTTGCGAATGAGCTCCGCTGTTTCCTTCGATGTGATCCACAATACGCCATCCTTGGGAATGGCTTGGAAGCCCCATTCGGAAACGAGGGCTTGCAATACGATGCTTAACTTCTGGTCTTCCAGTTTCAATGTCACCGGCGTGCGATCGCGGACATTGCGCTGGCGTAACGCCCGGCCGTCGAGGCGGATGTCGATTTCCGTCAGTTCGGCGATTTGCTTCACCGCGCTCAGCAGCGGCTCGTCTTGAATCTCGACCGCAACCCGTTCCTGCAACTCGGCTCGGATCGTCGCATGCTGCGGAGCATCCAGAGTGAACGTGCGTCGAGCCGGCTGTTTCAGCGCGGCCATCAGCCCGGCGACTTCGCGATGAACTTTTCCTGGCTGACGGACGAAGACGACATCCCCTAGTAGAATGATGGCTCCCCCCTCGCCGTCTTCATCTTCCCAACTCCCGGATGTGCCGCGTCGAATGGTTTCGAGAATGGCGTCTGCTTCGTAACCGGCATCGATTAGCGAGCCGATGTTATATGGCACGGTCGCCATTCGTTTCTCGGCATGGTTGACCGAGGTGATGTGCAAGACATCCTCATCAAGATACCAGCCCATGTCGTTCTGATTGAGACGATCCAGTAAATGATAGAGGGGTTCATCATTCAGCGAATCGGAAATCGAATCAATCAGCGAAACGCTGTCGCCGACGATGTCCTGTTGATCGATCAGGACGCTAAGTCCTTGTTCGTCCTGCAGCCATTTCACGATGTCTTTCAAATTCTTCTCGGTGAACTCGACTGTCACTTTCTCCGCCAGCTTTTCCGGCATGATCGTCGCAGGGTCGATGGAGGTCGGCTCAGCGGCGATTTCGACGGGCTTGGCGGGCGGCTGGTCACCTTCGGCTGGCTTGTCGACATCTTCAAACAAACGAAAAAACAAATTGACTGCGAGCTGTTGATCCCCCGCGGCAGGCTGTTCCGTGGGGGCGGGACCGAGGGACCTGCCGAATTGGGCCTGTATCGGCGTTGTAGACAGCAGTCCCAACGTCAACAGACCGGCCATCGCCGAAAAGCGGGTCACGATTCGCATGGTGATACCTGATGGTTTAGATCGAGCGGATTGTTCGATGACGAAGACTGTGACATTATCCGGTGGGAGATGACCGGTTCACAAGGAGGATTGTTCGCCGATGAGAGCGTGTTGCGAAATCGCAAGCGATTGTGGTGCGATTCGTGCACTCGTGATTTTCGTGGGTTATGCCTTGGCGGCCATTTTGCAGTAGCGAATCTGATGGTCGAAGTGGGCGGTGGCGAAGTGGATGCCGTCGGGGTGCATGGACAGATCGCGGGCGGGGCTGCCGAGATTGAAGGAATGGAATTCATCCTTGGAATCGAGTTTCCAGAAATAGGCCGAGCCGCCGCTGCCGCCGCCGATGGCACCGATGAGGAAGCCGTCGGGATGATAGGCGGCACCCTGCACTTTTCCATTGGGAGCCGCCTTGCACAGATGCGTCATCGCGTCCTTACCGGCTTCCCAGTCGATCTGCACAAGAATGGGATTCCCCTGGCCCGCGAACGCATTCGAGACATTGGTGATTCCGCCCGCCAGCAGCCGTTTGCCATCGGGGCTGAAACACAGCGAGTATGGGCCGCCATAGTCGGCCATGAAACTGGGGTCGTATTTCGACAGGCTTTCGATCTTGTAGTCTTTCACCGGTTGGTCAGCGGCAATGTCCCAATGCAGGAATCGCGCTGTGAGGTCGCCTGAGGCCAGCGATTTGCCATCGGGATGAAAAGCCACGTTGTAGATGTGCCGTTGATGTCCGGCGAATTCTTTGATCAAGGTGCCGTCGTCGAACTTCCAGAGTTTGACTTTGAGATCGTTTCCGCAGGTCGCGAGCTGCGTGCCATCGGGACTGGTCACCGCCTGACGGACCCAGCCGAGGTGGGCATCGATGGTGCGAATGACGGTGGGCATCTCGGCTTGAACATTCCACCAGATGAGCCGGCCGTCCCAACCGAACGAGACCATGACGGCTCCATCCTTCGAGAAGGCGAACCCGCGGACCCAACTGTCGTGGCCGGGTAATTCGATTTTCGCCGCCGAGGCGAGATCCCAACGGACGATCTTGTTGTCTTGCGCTCCGGCGTAAGCAAACTTCCCGGTGGGGTCGATTTGCCCCCCGACCAGCGGTGCGGAATGAGCGAACGGTTTCTCGACATGAGTTTGCGCGGGATCGGCGGGCATGAGGATCGCCTACGGTTGGGAAGTTCAGCGGAGCTTTGCTCGTTCGTGCCATGATCGGTGAACGGCGGCGCGCAATCAAGGGGAGAGCGCCATGAATTGGAGGAAGGAATCTGCGGAAAAATCTGATCCGTCGCAGGAGAATTGTCCGCTGAGTTGTTATCGTGATGCGCGTCAGGGATGGCGGAGCGTCGGCCACGAATGGCGGCGAAGTTTTCACCCCCATCGACTCGGAGACATGACATGATCGAGCAATTGTCCGGACTGCCCGCGCACACCTTGGGTTTTAAACTCAGCGGCAAACTGCACGATGCGGATTACAAAACCTTCGTGCCACTGGTCGACGCGGAACTCGCGAAGGATGGCAAGGTGAACGTGCTGGCCCAGTTCCACGACTTCCAAGGCTGGGACGCCCGCGCCTTGTGGGACGACATCAAGTTCTCCACCACGCATTGCACGAAGATCAATAAGATCGCCCTCGTCGGCGATGACGCCTGGGAAAAATATATGGCTCAGGTCTGCAAGCCGTTCACGATGGCCAAGATTCGCTACTTTGACGCCAAGGAAGTCGACGTCGCCAAAGCCTGGCTGGCGGAAGTGTAATCTGTCTTTCTGGTTTCATGCTCTTCGATCATGATCCCTTCTCCCCTGGAGGGAGAAGGTGGCCGCTTCGGCCGGATGAGGGGGATGTCACTGCGATCAGATTTTTGTGCCACGACTTGTCCTCAAGTCGTGTGCTTGATCGAGTACGACTTGAGGACAAGTCGTGGCACGGTACGGCATGTACACACCACCGTTCCCCACCATCTCCAAGTGAATGACACAGCGTTGCGTATTCAAGTCGTGGAAAATATGCTGCTTAGTTGATGGATGATTGAGTCCGCCGGGAAGCGCTCTCACCTCCGGCGATGAAGGTGCATCACAGACAAGGAAATTTCGCATGACGAACATCACACGACGGGCGTTTCTGGAAGACTCGATTTTCGCCACAGCGGCCGCCGCGATCGCCGCGCAGCCGTTGCTTCAAACCCCCCGTTTGCTTGGCGACGACACGGCCGATGTGCTGCGTGTCGCCGTGGTCGGCGTGAATGGCCGTGGCGGTTCGCACATCAGCGGATTTGGCAACCGCAACGATTGTGAACTCGCGGCCTTTGTAGATGTCGATGAAGCCGTCGCGAATCGCCGGGCTGATGAAGTGGAGAAGTCTAAAGGCAAACGCCCGACGATTTATTCGGATCTGCGGAAATGCCTCGAAGATAAATCCATTGATGTTATCAGCATCGCCACGCCGAACCATTGGCACGCCTTGGCCTCGATCTGGGCGATTCAGGCCGGTAAAGATGTGTACGTCGAAAAGCCTGTCAGCCACAACGTGAGCGAAGGCCGACGCATCGTTGAGGCGGCACGCAAGTATGGCAAGATTGTCCAGACCGGCACGCAAAGCCGCTCTAACTCCGGCATGCGCGAAGCCATTCAGTTCGTCCACGACGGCGGGATCGGCGAAGTGAAACTGGCGCGCGGACTGTGCTACAAACCGCGGCCATCCATCGGCCCCAAAGGCAATTACGATGTCCCGGCCAGTGTCAATTACGACCTGTGGTGCGGACCGGCCCAGATGACCAATGTCACCCGGCCGAAGTTCCACTACGACTGGCACTGGCAATGGGAGTTCGGCAACGGTGATCTGGGCAACCAGGGCATTCACCAGATGGATATCGCCCGCTGGGGTCTCGGCGAGCAGTCCCTCGGCACCTCGGTCCAAAGTTACGGCGGTCGCTTCGGATACCAGGACGCCGGCGAAACCGCGAACACGCAGGTCTGCATCCATCAATATCCGAACGACAAGCGTTTGGTGTTCGAGGTCCGCGGACTGAAAACAGAACCGCTGAAAGGGGCCAGCGTCGGCGTCATCTTCTACGGCTCCGAAGGGATGCTCGTCATTGGCAGTTATGCCGGCGGTGTCGTGTACGATAACGATGGCAAGGAAGTGAAGAAGTTCTCCGGCGGCAGCGATGACGCCCACTTCGCCAACTTTGTCGACGCCGTGCGCAAGCGCGATCACAAGATTCTCAACGCCGACATTCTCGATGGCCACCTCTCGAGTGCCTTGTGCCACCTCGGCAATATTTCGTACCGCCTTGGTTCGCCGATGTCGTCAACGGATTTGCAAAAGGAACTCGGCGAGGATCAGGAGGCGCTCGGTACGTTGGACCGCGTGCTGCAACATCTGGCCGATCACAAACTCGATCCGCAGGAAACGAAAATCACCGTCGGCCCCTCGCTGACCCTGACGGAAGAAGAAACCTTCACCGGCGATCAGGCCGAGGCGGCGAATAAGTTCCTCACGCGGGAATACCGCGCCCCGTATGTAGTGCCGAAAACCGAAGACCTGTAATCGTAGCGGCGGCTTCCAGCCGCCGTGCGTGTGACATTTCGTCGGCGGCTGGAAGCCGCCGCTACGAAGTAAGAAACCCGCCGATGACCTCGGCGGGTTTCTGCATTCTGGAAATTCGTCGCCGCGGCAACTATGATTATCTGTCACTCTGCAACGCGCCCGCCCCTTGTCCCTCCTGACGAAAGATGATGATCGTGAGCAGCTTAGATCAATTGGTCGCCCAGGCGAAAGAACAGCTCAACGCTCACACGCGGGAGAATGTCCGCTGGCATTTCAGCCCGGAAACCGGTAGCCCGTACTGGCTCGAAGAAGCCAAGTCGTTCAAATTCGATCCGCTCAAAGACGTGAACTGCTTCGACGATCTGAAAAAGTTCCCGCTGTTCGAGGACGATGAACTCCGCGGCGGACCGGTCCAGCGCTGGATTCCTAAAGGCCTCGCCGACAAACCGGCTTACGTCTTTGAAACCGGCGGAACCACAGGCATCCCGAAGTCCCGCGTGGTCATTGAAGATCACTGGATCGACTACGAAAATTTCAGCGATACACTCGACGATGCACACTTCCCCAAAGGTTCAAACTGGCTGATGCTCGGCCCGTCTGGTCCGCGCCGCTTGCGGCTCGCCGTCGAACATCTGGCCCAGTACCGCGGCGGCATCTGCTTCTGCGTCGATCTCGATCCCCGCTGGGTGATCAAGTTGATCAAGCAGGGCAAAATCGCGGAAGCCGAGGCATATAAGGAACACGTCATCGACCAGACGATGACCATCCTCAGTGCCGGGCACGACATCAAGTGCGCGTTCATGACGCCCAAGCTGCTCGAAGCCCTCGCCATGCGGCTCATCAAGGAAGGCTCCAGCATCGCCGAGACCGGTATCAAGGGTATCTTCGGCGGCGGCACCGAGTTCTCACCTCAATGGTACCGCTTCTGCTGCGAGGAATTGCTTGGGCCCGATGTGTTCATGACTCCTACCTACGGCAACACACTGATGGGCCTGGCCTGCTCGAAGCCGTTCGATCTCGCCGACAACTACAAGATCACCTACCACGCCCCCCAACCCCGCGCGATTATCGAAGTCGTCAAGTTCGATGACTACAACCAGGTCGTCGGCTACGGCGAAACGGGCCGCGTAAAACTCTACACGATGACCAAAGAACTCTTCATCCCCGGCTTCATGGAACGCGACGAAGGCGAACGCGAAAAGCCGCACGAAAAATACCCCTGGGACGGCATCAGCGGCACCCGGCCGTATCACGAGTTCGCGAAGACCACGACCGTGGGAGTGTATTAAGAGGCGTTCAACGCAAAGGCGCGGAGAGCGCGAAGGAACGCAAAGAGCCAGAAGAATCTCAGCAGAATTCGTGCATGAAGCTTAAGTACGCCCAGTGCCGTGCAAATTGCCATCGCTAAAACAGTGAATCCAAGTTAAAGGTTTCATTCAACCATAAATATCTTTGCAGCTTTGCGCCTTTGCGTTGAGAGATTGTATGACTGAGAACGAATTGAGTCGCGAGATTATTGGTGCGGCGATTGAAGTTCATCGGGAATTGGGTGGACCTGGATTACTGGAAAGTGTGTATGAAGAAGCCCTCTGTGCCGAACTGGAACTGCGGGGAATTCGCTGCCAACGTCAGATCAAGGTTGCGATCATTTACAAGGGCCGGCAGTTGGAAAAGCGTTTTTGCTTGGACCTGTTGGTTGAGGACCTTGTGATTGTGGAAGCTAAAGCATTGGAGCAAGACCACCCGATTCATTTGGCTCAATGTCTGACTCATCTTCGGATCACCGGAAAAAAACTCGGATTGGTGATTAACTTCGGACATAAATTTGGTCCATCCGGGTTTTCCGTGGGTAGGTTCAGAAAATTGGCGATTTTCAACCTCGGCTCCGACTCAGCAAACGGGGGCCGCCCCTTATCGCCTCGCCGTCACCTCGACCTGAACTGGCGAAG
>Ga0105047_10011866_pt1 | contig 14096 bp, 13 predicted proteins | sample MAT04_FD_78384 | JGI IMG/M metagenome (GOLD analysis project Ga0105047, IMG submission 78384) | Freshwater microbial communities from Lake Fryxell liftoff mats and glacier meltwater in Antarctica - MAT-04 (megahit assembly) | ecosystem: Environmental > Aquatic > Freshwater > Ice > Liftoff... | reverse complement strand
TTCGAGTTCGGACTTCAGCGCCCGTAAACGCTCCATCGAGGCGGGTCGCCGGGCCATGCTGCAAATGCTGCCCCAGTTACGACTGGCCATTGCATCCAAAACACACTGATGGTTTGAAGGGGCCAAAAAAAAGGCCCCGTTTTGCAACGAGGCCTTAAGGGATCCCTGAACCTGAAGGTTTCGAAAGGATCCGAGGAGACAACCATTTGGGAAGTTATTCAATTCCCGTAGCGCAATTATCTCAGGGTTTTCCCTTGGTCGGTGGAGCCATTGCTCCAAAAACCCGTTCTTACCAAGAAATTAACGCTTCTTGGCAACTTGTTTTGTTGCATTGGAGGCTGTGGCGGCCACCGCATTGAAGTTGGCTTCAGCCACTTCAGTTGCTTGCTTGACCGCTTTTTGCACGGATTCCAGAGCGTTGTTGGCAGCAGCCACCGTGCTCTTCATGATGGCAACAGCGGCCTCGGAACCAGCGGGTGCGCTCTTGGCAGCGTTGTCAACCAAGCCCATGAATTGCTTTTGTGCATCGGAAGCCTGGCCTTCGAGGTTCTTGCTGAATTCGGCAGTCGCACCGTTGGCGATGTCGTACAGGTGACGGCTGTAGGCAGCGGTTTTTTCAGCCAGAGGCTGGAACAGGCCGGATTGCAGTGCCAGCAGTTCTTGCGCGTCTTTGACACTCAGGAGGGATTGGGTGTGTGCGTTGGCTTCAGACAGGGCTGCTTTGGAAGCCGTCAGATTGAGTTCAACCAGCTTCTCGACGCCCTCAAAAGCCTTGGTGGTCAAGCCAAACAGGGTTTCGATGTTTGCTTTGTGGGAAGCCATCAGTTGTTCTACGGTCATCATATTCAAATCTCCAGAGGTTAAGGGAAATACTATGTGCTCTGAACCTGGCCCATCGCCATGCATATGTTGCAGTGCAGCAAGACCAAATTATAGGGTGATCGAGCGGTTGCGCAAGCAAAATTTGCTGCGTCGCAACAATTCCTTGCATTTTTTCTCAAATCGGGGTCCTGTCATCAAGGGGTCATGCGCGCAAGGGCTTCCAACCCAGGGCTGGCAAAATCGGTAAATGCAGCAAGCCAAAAATCCCAAGCCAGCGCCGGAGCCACGCAGTGCATACCGCGCATTTCGCCCTATCACCACCCGCTGGATGGACAACGATGCCTATGGGCATGTGAACAACGTGGTGTACTACAGTTGGTTTGATACCGCTGTGAACGCCTATCTCATTGAGCACGGTGCCTTGGACATCCACTCAGGGGAGACGATCGGGCTGGTGATTGAAACCCATTGCAACTACTTTGCATCGCTGGCGTTTCCGCAGACAGTTCAAGTCGGCATTCGTGTGGCGCGGCTGGGCACCTCCAGCGTGCGCTACGAAGTGGGTATTTTTGGCGATTCGGACCTGACCGCCGCCAGAGGACACTTCATCCATGTTTATGTAGACAAGATAACGCGCAGGCCCGTGCCTTTGCCTGCACAACTCAAAATGGTTTTGGAGACCCTGTTATGACTTCTTCGGTAGTAGATGCGGCGATCACCTCGCGCATGTCAGCGCGTGCTTTTACCAGCCAACCCGTTGGACGGGATCTGATCGAGCAGATTCTGCAGGTGGCCAGTCGCGCCCCCTCGGGCACCAACTGCCAGCCGTGGAAGGTCTATGTGCTGCAGGGCTCCAGCCGCAATGCACTGGTGGACCAGGTGTGCGCCACGCATGATGCGATGCGCGCCGATCCGGCGCTAGCGGCCGAGTACACCGAAGAGTATGACTATTACCCGCAAAAATGGGTCAGCCCCTACATTGACCGTCGCCGTGAAAACGGGTGGGGACTGTACGGCCTGCTGGGCATTGGCAAGGCGGACAAGGACAAGATGCACGCCCAGCACCAGCGCAACTACCGCTTTTTTGATGCGCCGGTGGGGCTGATGTTCACCGTGGACCGGGTCATGGGCCGGGGCTCACTGGTGGATTACGGGGCGTTCCTGCAAAGCATCATGGTGTCCGCGCGGGGCCACGGGCTGCACACCTGCCCGCAGGCAGCCTGGAACAGCTTTTCCAAAATTATCCTGCCGCACGTCGGTGCGGGCCCTGGCGAAATGCTGGTGTGTGGCATGGCGCTGGGTTATGCGGACGCGTCAGACGCTGTCAACACCTTTCACACACCGCGTGTGCCCGTGCAGGATTTCACCACCTGGCTTGAATAAGTGGGCACCTGCCCGCCATGAACTTTGTTGCCATTCAGTTCCTCAACGGACTGAGCTATGCCTCCACGCTGTTTTTGATGGCGGCGGGGCTCACGCTCATCTTTGGCGTGACGCGTATCGTCAACTTTGCACACGGCAGCTTCTTCATGTTGGGCGCGCTATTCAGTGCGCACTGGCTGGTGGACTGGTTCCCTGCCTGGGCTGACAGCGCGTGGCTCTATGCGTTTGCTATTCTTTTAGGAGCTGCATGCGCAGCATTGACGGGGGCTATAGCCGAATTTTTCTTGTTAAGGCGCCTCTACGGCGTGCCGGAGCTGTACCAGCTGGTCGCCACCTTTGGCCTGAGTCTGGCGCTGCACGATGCCATGCGCTGGGGCTTTGGGCCCGATGAGGTGTTTGCGCCCCGTTTTCCCGGGCTCAAAGGGACCATTGAGTGGGGTGGCCAGTATTTTCCCCAGTACCAGGTACTGACTATCGTGCTGGGGCCGCTGGTCTGGCTGGGCTTGCACCTGTTGCTGACCCGCACCTCCTTTGGGGCACGCCTGCGCGCCGCCACCCAGGACCGTGCCATGCTGTCAGCCCTGGGCATCAATCCGGCACCCCTGATGCTGGGCGCCGTGGCGCTGGGCTGCGCGCTGGCCGGTCTGGGCGGTGCATTGCAATTGCCGCGCGAGCCCGCGCATTTGCAAATGGATGTGAATATCGTGGTCGAGACCTTTGTCGTGGTGGTGACTGGTGGGCTGGGCAGTATCAGCGGCGCCTTCTTTGCCGCTTTGCTGATTGGGCTGGTGCACGCCTTGGGCATTAGCCTGTTCCCGCAGGCCACGCTGGTGCTGGTGTTTGTCACCATGGCGGCGGTGCTGGCTATTCGCCCGCAGGGTCTGCTGGGCAATGCGCTGGACGCGGGCCCGCAGGAAGTGGCCCACAAATTTCACGTGGTGCCCCGCGCGCGCAGCGGCTTTTTGCTCGCTTGCGCAGGGTGTCTGGCGTTAGCCGCGATGGCCTGGTGGGCGGGTGCCTACTGGCAGTCGCTGGTGAGCGACATGTTGATCCTGCTGATTCTGGGCGTCAGCCTGCAGGCCATGATGGCTTTGGGTGGTCTGGTCAGCTTTGGACACGCGGCGTTTTTTGGCTTGGGTGCCTATGGTGCTGCGCTGGCGCACACCGCGTGGGGCTGGAGCTTGCCCGGCGCGCTGGCTGCGGGCTGCGCGCTGGCGTTCGGGGTGGCGCTCGCCTTGGGCGGCCTGCTGGTGCGCAGCGCAGGCGTGTACCTGGCGATGCTGTCGCTGGCGTTGGCTCAGGTAGTGTGGGCCACGGCCAGCCAGTGGGTGACGCTGACCGGCGGTGACAACGGCCTGATTGGCCTGCAACTGGTCAGCGATGAGACCCGTCCGCTGTTCTTCGCCTTGCTGATGGGCGTTGCGCTGCTCAGCATCGCCGCCCTGGGGCGCTTGAGTCGTTCTACGCTGGGTGCGGCCCTGCAGGCGGTGCGTGACGCGCCGCTGCGCTCGGCCGCCAGCGGCCTGCCGGTGCAGCGTATCAAGCTGCGTATTTACGTGGAAAGCGCGACGCTGGCCGGGCTGGCCGGTGGTTTGTTTGCCGCCCACCAGGGGGCAGTGTTTCCCTCGGTGGCCTCAGTTTCGACCTCTGTCGATGCGCTCTTGGTGATTTTGCTGGGTGGTGTGCACCAGTTGTGGGGCGCAGCGGCGGGCTCGGCCATTCTGGTGTGGGCGGGTGCCGAACTGGGCCGGGGTTTTGATTACTGGCGGGGCGCTTTGGGCTTGCTGGTGATGGTGATCATGGTGGCCGCACCGTCTGGGATATTGGGCCTGCGCCGGGGGACGAAGCCATGAGCCTGCAAGTGCAAGGTCTGGTCAAACACTTTGACGGGGTGCAAGCCGTCAAAGGCGTCACGTTTACCGTGGAGCCGGGCGAATGCGTGGCGCTGATCGGCCCCAATGGGGCGGGTAAATCCACCACTTTTGCCTGCATTGCGGGTCAGCACGCGCTGACGGCCGGGCAGGTGCAGTGGAATGGCGAGCGCGTGGACACCCTGCGTCCGGCGGCCCGTTTGCAGCGCGGAATCGCCCGCACGTTTCAGGTGGCGCAGACCTTTGAGGCGCTGACGGTGCTACAAAATGTGCAGCTACTCACGCAAGCGCCACGGGGGCTAGTGGCCTTTAAGCTGCTTAATTCGGCACTCAATTCAACGGACCCTTCCGTGGCCATGGCGCTGCTGTCGCAAGTGGGCCTGAGCGAGTGGGCGCAGGCCGACGCGCAAAGCCTGCCCTACGGCGCCAAGAAGCGGCTGGAGCTGGCCATGGCGCTGGCAGGTCTGCGATGCCCACCCGGCCTGCGCAGCCTGGGCCCTGCGCAGGCCGTCGGGGCCCAATTGCTTCTGCTTGACGAACCCGCAGCGGGCCTTGCGCTCAGTGAACGGGCCGCGCTGATGGTGTTGGTCAAGTCGCTGACCCGACCCCAAGGCGTGCGCGGCGGTATGGCCGTGCTCTACACCGAGCACAACATGGACGCCGTGTTTGGCGTGGCCGACCGGGTGCTGGTGCTGATTGACGGAGCCATTGCAGCGCAGGGCAGCCCCGAGGCCATCGCACAAGACCCCACCGTGCGCCAGCGCTACCTGGGCCAGTGGTGGGAAAAGTCACAAGGTGGTCCGCATGCTTGACGTTCGAAACCTGTGCGCCTGGCACGGTGCGGCCCAAGCCTTGTTCGGCGTATCGCTGCAGGTGGGCCGCGGTGAACTGGTGGTGTTGCAGGGCCTGAACGGTGCGGGCAAGTCCACGCTGTTGCAAGCCATTATGGGTCTTGGCCCCCGTGTAGAGGGCGCAGTCAGCTATCAAAACAAGAGCATTATCGGGTTGCCGTCGCACCAACGTGCACGGCTCGGTTTGGGCTATGTGCCCGAAGACCGGCGTTTGTTTACCGCGCTCACGGTGCAAGAAAACCTGTCGATCGCCGCGCGGCCGGGAGCGACGGGGCGAGCGCGTGTGCTGCAGCTCTTTCCTGCACTTGCAACGATGCTGGGCCGCAGCGCCGCCCACATGAGCGGTGGCGAGCAGCAAATGCTCAGCATTGCCCGCACGCTGATGACCGGGCCGTCCATGCTGCTGCTGGACGAGCCTTGCGAGGGCATTGCGCCGGTGCTGGTGGAATCGATTCGCGATGCCTTGCTGACGCTGAAAGCCGAAGGAATGTCCATGCTGGTTGCGGAGCAAAATGGCATCCTCGCAGACCGGGCCGACCGGGTCATTACACTGACCGCGCAGACCCCCTTGAATGCCCTTTAAGCCTTGAACACATGATCATCACCAGCCTTCTGGATACCGACCTGTACAAGTTCACCATGATGCAGGTGGTGTTGCACCAGTTTCCGGGTGCGCAGGTGGAATACCGCTTCAAGTGCCGCAACCCGGGCGTTGATCTGGCGTCGCATGCCAGTGATATTCGGGAAGAAATCCGCTCGCTGTGCAGCCTGCATTTTCAGGACAGTGAGTTGCAGTACTTGCGCTCGATGCGCTTCATCAAGAGCGACTTTGTGGATTTTCTGGGGCTGTTCAAGCTCAACGAAAAGTACATCACGGTCACGCCGCTGCCCAGTGGTGAGCTGGAGATTGCCATCATCGGCCCGTGGCTGCACACCATCCTGTTCGAGATACCGGTGCTGGCCATCGTCAACGAGGTCTACTTTCGCAACACGCAAAAAGTGCCTGATTTTCCAGAAGGCCGCCAACGGCTGGACCTCAAGATCGAGCAGCTGCGCAGTGCGGGCCTGTCCGACTTGAAGATTGCCGACTACGGCACGCGCCGGCGCTTCTCCCGCGCCTGGCACGACGAGGTGCTGCGCGTGCTGGTGGCGCGCCTGGGCACGGTGCAAAGCCCCGACAACAGCAAGGGCGCGCCGGGCCAACTGGCGGGCACCAGCAACACCTTGCTGGCCATGAAACTGGGCCTGACGCCGCTGGGCACCATGGCCCACGAGTATTTGCAGGCCTCGCAGGCGCTGGGGCCGCGGCTGCGCGACAGCCAGATTTTTGCCTTTGAGTCGTGGGCGCGTGAGTACCGCGGCGACCTGGGCATTGCGCTCAGTGATGTGTATGGCATGAGCGCCTTTTTGCGCGATTTCGACCTGTATTTTTGCAAGCTGTTTGACGGCGCCCGCCACGACAGCGGCGACCCTTTTCAGTGGGGCGAGCGCATGCTGGCCCACTACGCCCGCAACCGGGTTGACCCCCGCACCAAAACGCTGATTTTTAGCGACAGCCTGACCGTGCCGCGCACCATCGAGTTGTACCAGCAGTTCCGCGGGCGCTGCCAGCTCGCCTTCGGCATTGGCACCAACCTGACCAACGATCTGGGCTACGAGCCGCTGCAAATTGTCATCAAGATGGTGCGCTGCAACGGCCAGCCGGTGGCCAAGCTGTCCGACTCCCCCAACAAAGACATGTGCGACGACAAAAACTACTTGGCCTATCTGCGCCAGGTGTTTGAGATTGCACCGCCCCAACCTGAGCCAGTACCCTGAGCCCTCACCCTGAGCCATTGTCATGACCATTCCCGATCCCACACCGACTGCCAAGCCCGCCATTCTGGTGACCCGCGCCGTATTCCCCGAGGTGCTGGCGCATCTCGCGCAGCATTTCGAGGTCGAGTCCAACCAGGCTGATCAGAGTTGGGACGCCGCTGAGCTGGCACGCAGGCTGCAGGGCAAAGTGGGCGTGTTCACCACCGGCGCGGACGCCATCAGCGCTGCGCTGCTGGCCCAATGCCCCTCGCTCAAAATTTGCGCCAACATGGCGGTGGGCTACAACAACTTCGACCTGCCCGCCATGACGGCGGCCGGCGTGCTAGCCACCAACGCCCCCGATGTGCTGACGGAGACCACTGCCGATTTCGGCTTCGCACTGCTGATGGCCACTGCCCGCCGCGTGACCGAGAGCGAGCATTACTTGCGCGCCGGTTTGTGGACGCGCTGGAGCTACGACATGTTCTCGGGCGCTGAAGTGCATGGCTCCACGCTGGGCATCATCGGCATGGGCCGCATCGGGCAGGGCATTGCGCGCAGGGGCGCGCTGGGCTTTGGCATGAAAGTGATTTATCACAACCGCAGCCGCCTGGATGCCACGCTGGAGGCCGAGTGCCGCGCCACCTATGTGGGCAAAGAAGAATTGTTGAAGACGGCTGACCACGTGGTGCTGGTGGTGCCGTACTCGGCGGCTTCACACCACACCATCGGCGCACCGGAGCTGGCGCTGATGAAGCCCACGGCCACACTCGTCAACATTGCCCGTGGCGGCATCGTTGATGATGCGGCGCTGGCTGTGGCCTTGCGCGAAAAGCGCATTGCCGCCGCCGGGCTGGACGTGTTTGAGGGCGAGCCCAAAGTACACCCCGATTTGCTGACCGTGACCAATGTGGTGCTGACCCCCCACATTGCCAGCGCCACAGTGGGCACGCGGCGTGCCATGGCCGATCTGGCGGCCAACAACCTGATTGGCTATTTGGTGCACGGCAAGGCGCTCACGCCTTTGAATACGCTGGGGTAGTTTCACTTGCATAGTGCGCTGCAGTGTGTCGTTGGCGCTATGTTTTTGATAGCTGCTTGCGCAGGTAATACGGGGGCTAGAGCCCTATTTCTCTTAAATTGTTTGGCAGGGATGGTTTCAACGTGAATGAATGGCTCGTGTGGGTTTTGGTGGTGCTGGCGGTTGTCAATCTGGCTCTGGTGGTCTGGGTTGGCTTGGGGCTGGGGCGCGGGCAGGGCGGCGGGGATCTGCAGGCACAACAGCAGCTGAAGGAGCTTCAGGATCTGCGCAGCATATTGCAGGCCAGCAGCGAGCGTCTGGAACGCGAACTGCGCCGCGAGATTGCCGAGTCGTCGCGCGGCGCCCGCCAGGAGACCACCCAAAACCTCGCCACCTTCCAGCAAACGTTGACGCAGCAAGGCGCAGAGGCCACGCGTACCCAAAACACGCAAATCGATGCCTTTGGCCAGCAACTGGCGCTGCTGCAAAAGACGCTGTCGGACACGCTTAACAACCAGCTCTCGGGCTTGAGCGAGGCCAACGCGCGACGCCTGAACGAAGTGCGCGAGACGCTGGAAAAGCAGCTGGTGCAACTGCAAACCACCAACGCCGCCAAGCTGGACGAGATGCGCGCGACCGTGGACGAAAAACTGCAAACCACCTTGCAGGCGCGCCTGGGCGAGAGTTTCAAACAGGTCGCCGACCGGCTGGAACAGGTGCACAAAGGCCTGGGCGAAATGCAGACGCTGGCCCAGGGCGTGGGTGATCTCAAGCACCTGCTGACCAATGTCAAAACCCGCGGCATTTTTGGTGAAGCCCAGCTGGCCAGCCTGCTGGAGCAGGTGTTTGTGCCCGACCAATACGCGGTGCAGGTGGCTACCCGCCCTGGCAGCAAGAACGTGGTCGATTTCGCCATCAAGCTGCCCGGTAAGTCGGACACCGGCGAGCCGCTGTGGCTGCCGATTGACGCCAAGTTTCCCAACGAAGATTACGAGCGCTTGCTCGACGCGCAGGGCCGGGCCGACGTGCTGGGTGCCGAGGCAGCGGGCAAGGCGCTGGAGATGCGTATCCGGCTGGAGGCGAAATCCATGGTCGAAAAATATGTAGAACCTCCCCATACGACCGACTTTGCCATTCTGTTTCTGCCCACCGAAGGCCTGTATGCCGAGGTGCTGCGCCGCCCGGGCCTGATCGAAAGCCTGCAGCGCGATCACCGCGTCACGCTGGCGGGCCCGACCACCTTGCTGGCCATGCTGAGTTCGCTGCAAATGGGTTTCAGAACGCTGGCGCTGGAGAAACGCTCCAGCGAGGTGTGGCAGGTGCTGGGTGCCGTCAAGACCGAGTTCAACAAGTTTGGCGATGTGCTAGCCAAGGTCAAGTCACAGACCGAGACGGTGCTGAAAACGCTGGACAGCGCCGAGACGCGCAGCCGCGCCATGAGCCGCGTGCTGAAGAAAGTCGATGCGCTGCCCGAACCACAGGCCCAGGCGCTCATCCCATTCGACAAAGACTTCGATCGCGACGTAGACAGCGAAACCGCTTCCACATGAGTCCTGCGCCGCAGCGACCGCACGCCGGACCCTGGGCGTTGGCCCGCCTGATTAGCGGGCATATCTGTCTGCACGGCAGCATGGCGGGTCTGCGTTTGGCAGCCCCCTTGCTGGCCTTGGGTCAGGGCTATAGCGCCCTGGCGGTGGGCGTGCTGCTGGCACTGTTTTCCCTGTCACAGGTTTTTCTGGCTTTGCCGGCAGGGCGGTTTGCGGATCGCCACGGTCTGAAGCGGCCCATGGGGCTGGGTGTTGTGGCTGCGTCCACCGGCGCGATGCTGGCCGTGCTGTGGCCGCATTTTGAAGTGCTCTGCCTGAGCGCACTGCTGATGGGCGGTGCAACAGGCACCGCCTCCATTGCCTTGCAGCGACATGTAGGGCGCGCTGCGCAAGACACTACCGAGTTGAAGCGGGTCTTCAGTTGGCTGGCCATCGGACCCGCCGTATCCAATTTTCTGGGGCCGGTTACGGCCGGCTTGTTGATAGACCACGCGGGGGTCTGGATGGGTGGCGCCCCGGCGGACAACAACGGGTTTCGGGCGGCCTTCTTGATGTTGGCGATCTTGCCCTTGCTGACCTGGGCGCTGGTGCGGCGCACTGCGGAGCTGCCTCCCGTGCTGCACCCGGCGGGTGCGGCCAAAACGAAGGCCTGGCATTTGTTGCGCGAACCCCGCATGCGCCGCCTGTTGCTGGTGAACTGGCTGCTATCGAGTTGCTGGGATGTGCACACCTTTGTCGTGCCGGTGCTGGGTCACGAGCGCGCATTCAGCGCCTCAGTCATTGGCGCGATTCTGGGTGCGTTTGCCATTGCGGCTGCCGCGGTGCGGGTGGCCATGCCTTTGCTGGCATCCCACCTGCGCGAGTGGGTCGTAGTCACCACCTCCATGGTGATCACCGCACTGCTGTTCGCCATTTACCCGTTCATGCCGTCACCCCTGACGATGGGCGTGTGCTCGGTGTTGCTGGGCCTGTCGCTGGGCGCGGTGCAGCCCATGATCATGAGCACTTTGCACCAGATCACGCCCCATGCCCAGCATGGACAGGCACTGGGCCTGCGCCTGATGAGCATCAACCTGTCCAGCGTGCTGATGCCCATGCTGTTTGGCACCGCGGGCATGGTGGTGGGCGTGTCGGTGGTGTTCTGGACCGTGGGTGCGATGGTCGGCGCCGGTGCGCGCCTCGCCTGGCGAATGCGCCCCTGATTGGTTACCTCACAACTTGTAAAACGTGCGGATGAATTCCCAGGCTTCCTGTGGGTCGTCGGTGTACTGAAACAGGTTCAAATCAGCCGATGAAATGGCGCCTTCTTCCACCAGCACGTCCAGATTGATAAGGCGCTTCCAGTAGTCCACGCCAAACAGAATGATGGGCACCGGGTTGGCCTTTTTGGTCTGCACCAGCGTGATGACTTCAAAGAGTTCGTCCAGCGTACCAAAGCCGCCGGGGAATGCCACCAAGGCTTTGGCCCGCATCATGAAGTGCATCTTGCGCAGCGCAAAGTAATGGAACTTGAAGCTCAACGCCGGTGTGACATAGCGATTACCGCTTTGCTCGTGGGGCAGGGCAATGTTGAGGCCCACGGTGGGTGCGCCCATCTCGAACGCCCCCCGGTTGGCCGCTTCCATGATGCCGGGGCCGCCACCGGTGCAGATGTAGAGGCGCTCCTTTTGCGGCAGTGCCTCGCTGTGGGTGGCAACAATGCGGCCAAACAGGCGGGCCTGATCGTAAAAATGGGCGTTGCGCATGTGCCGTTTGGCCAGGGTCATCGCGTCAACGTCTCCACTCTCGCGAGCTGCTTCCTGCAGACGCCGTGCATCTTCAGGGGCGCTGAAACGCGCGCTGCCAAACACTACGATAGTGTTGTCGATGCCCATCTCTGCCTGGTCCAGGTCGGGCTTGAGCATTTCCAGCTGAAAGCGGATGCCGCGCGTTTCGCGGCGCAACAAAAACTCGGGGTCGGCGAATGCTAGCCGGTAGGCATTGGGTTGCAGCGGAATGCCTGCGTCGGCGTGGGCTTTGAGGTCGGCCCAGGCGTCAGCCAGGGTACGTTCATTGAGGTCGTGTGCGGTGTCCAAAAGGGTGATTCCTAGGTGTTTTGACATAACAAAGTGGAGGACAAGGCGGTGGCAATCACCGGCGCCATGCTCACGGAATTGGTGGGATGCGCGATGCAGTCGGTGCTCCAGACCTGGCCCACGCCGGCCCGCTTGATGACCTGCAGGGCGTCGCCCGCAAACAGGGCATGGGTGACGGCCACGTCGACGGAGGTGGCTCCTGCCGCCAGCAACAATCGGGCCGCGCCGGCCAGTGTGTGGCCGCTGCTGGCAATATCGTCCAGCAGCACCACACAACGACCGGTCACATTGAGGTCCGGCAGGGTGGTGTGCACATCCCGGTCACCGTTGCGGACCTTGCGGCACACCCCGAATTCGAAGCCGTGGCTTGCGGCGGCTTGTGCAAGCCACTGTGCGGATTCTTCGTCTGGTCCCACCAGCAGTGGCCGTTGAGACGATGGCTGGTGGTGCGTGGCGATGAGGTCGGCCAGCAATGGCGCGCCGCTGAGCACGATGGCCTGGGGCACCGGCACCGCCTCCTGCAGGGTGGCAACCCGGTGCAAATGGGGGTCCACCGTGATGACGGCATCAAACAGGTCGGCCAGAAAACTGCCGACCACGCGCTGGCTCACGACTTCACCCGGCTGGAACGCAATGTCCTGGCGCATGTAGGCGAGGTAAGGCGCTACCAGTGTGACATGGTGCGCGCCCAGCGTGCGCGCTGTACGCGCCACCAGCAGCAGCTCGATCAGTTTTTCGTTCGGGTAGTCCAGCGAGCGCAGGAATACCACGCGTGCTGGCAGAACGGAGGGCAACCGCAGCTTGAGCTCTCCATCCGGAAAGCGGTGGCGCGCAATGATAGACACATCCATGGCAGCCGCCGTGGCGATACGTTGGGCGCTGGCCCGGTCTTCCTCAAAGCACAGCAACAGGGCGGCGTTATGGGCATCGTTCATCAAAACTCCACAAAAACATGGGGTACTTCGCTGGCCGCGCCAATGGTGTAGCCAGAGGACCTGCGAACGGCCTGGCGCGCAAATTCGAGGTCTGCCGGAAAACTGCCATGTACGCGGTAGAGCACGGTGTTGGCTTGCACCTCATCGCCCAGTTTGCGCAGCAAATCGACGCCCGCGCACTTCACTTTGGGTGCACCGGCCAAGCCGGCAATGCGGGCGAGCTGCAAGTTGTCGATGCCAGTCACCACACCGGCAACCGGGGCATGCACCTCAAAGGTCAGCGCGCCCAGTTCGGGCTGGTTGTGATCGAATGATTTGCTGCCCTGGGCCTGGATGATGTCGTTCATCTTGGCCAGTGCACGGCCGGAATCGAGTATGTCGCGTGCAATGGCGAAGCCGTCACCACCGCGCACGTCGGGGTCGCTCTCGATCAGACGGCCGGCCAGACGCAAGGCCTTTTGTCGCAGATCCATGGGTGCGCGAGGGTCGTTTTCGAGCACCCGCATCACGTCGCGCGCCTCCAGAACCGGGCCAATGCCGAAGCCAATGGGCTGGCGGCCATCGGTGATGACCACGTCCAGCGACAGCTTGATGCGCCGGGCTACATATTCAAAGAGTCGGCGCAGCCGTTGCGCATCCGGCATGGAGCGCACTTTGGCCGTGGGGCCAATGGGAATGTCCAGCACCAGGTGGCTGGAACCGGCAGCTATTTTCTTTGACAGGATGGACGCCACCATTTGCCCGGGCGAGTCCAGTGCGAGCGGTCGCTCCACGGAAATCAGTACATCGTCAGCAGGCGACAGATTCGCAGTCCCACCCCAAGCCAGGCAACCGCGGTGCTTGCGCACGATTTCTTCGAGTTGCTCAATGGGCAGCTCCACATTGGCCAGCACCTCCATGGTGTCGGCGGTACCCGCTGGCGAGGTAATGGCACGCGAGGATGTTTTGGGACACAGCATGCCGTGGGCGGCAACGATGGGCACTATCAACATGGACGTGCGGTTGCCGGGGATGCCACCAATGCAATGCTTGTCCACCACCATGTGTTCGTGCCAATCCAGGCGGCGTCCCACGTCGACCATGGCTTCGGTCAGAAAGTAGACCTCTTCCCGGTCCAGTTCGTCCCGGTTGGTGGCGACCACAAAGGCGGTCAGCTCGATCTTGGAATAGTGGTGCTCGGCAATGTCGTGCACGATGGCGCGGAAATCGTCCAGATGGAGCCGCTCACCTCCGAGCTTGCGATGCAGTGCGCCCATCGACTCGGGTGGCTCGGCCTGCGCCACCGTGACGGTGTGGCCGTCTTCCACGCCCATCTGTTCAAAGGCGGCTTTGGATAGCCCCAGTTCGCCCGGCGCAACGATGACGGCATCGTCCACGACGTTCAGGGTGGCAGGAATACTGCGTCCGTTGGTGCGAATTTCCACCTTGGAGAGTGCCTTGAAGCCCTCGGCCCGGTAGACCTCGCAGTCCCGGTGCATGTAGGCCACATTCTCATGGTAAGTGTCAATCAGCACGCGGCGCAGCACCAGGCGTGCCGGGCTGAACGTGCCTTTGCCCAGGTTCAGGCCGACGGGGGCAGGCTCAGGTATTTCGTTGCTCATAGATAGAGCCTACACCGGTTTAATTGCAGCCAAAGCAAGATCAGGCAGAGAATCTGGCGAGTCCTCTAACCAAAGGGGTAGAGGCCACGGCCGTGGCTGCTGAGCCAAAGCCAGACCTGGGCGCGCACGGCCACCCTCTCAGCGCCCTTTGGAATACTCCAGCGCTTCGTCCAGGGATTTCATGAAATCGGAA
>Ga0105047_10011864_pt1 | contig 14098 bp, 11 predicted proteins | sample MAT04_FD_78384 | JGI IMG/M metagenome (GOLD analysis project Ga0105047, IMG submission 78384) | Freshwater microbial communities from Lake Fryxell liftoff mats and glacier meltwater in Antarctica - MAT-04 (megahit assembly) | ecosystem: Environmental > Aquatic > Freshwater > Ice > Liftoff... | reverse complement strand
TGGCTTTGAATGAAGATCGTAGCCGTGTCCGTAAAGATCAGGCTCCCGAAAATTTGGCGGTTCTTCGCCACATTGCTCTCAACCTGCTAAAACGGGAGAAAACTGCCAAAGGTGGCATCCATGCCAAACAACTCCAGGCAGGCTGGAAGGAAGATTACTTGCTCAAGGTGCTCGCCTCTGGAGTTTGGATGCGATTGCCCAGAGGAATAGGACTAAAGTACTGGACTTCTTTGTATTTTTGTTAACTTTGAATTTAGCCTGTCGACTCAGTAATATGCAACAAGTCAAGAGATTCAATAACCTGCGCTCCCATTTTTTGCATGTCATTGAATAATCTTGCCGGCTCAGCAAGATGTCCCATCATATGCACTCCGCCCTTGCGCGCTGAGCCATCAAGGTATTGTTTTAGATAAGCGACGACGGGAATGGCAGTGAGTTCATATCCATCGGGATGCGCGATGCGGACGTCAACCTGGGCCTGGATTCCGTCCAGTTGACCTTTGGCTTCCACCTTGAGCGCCACTACATACGGCGGCTTTGATTTTCCCATTCCCCACCACATCAATTTGCCAAGCGGACGAATTCCGCGCTTCGGGGCAAGTTTGAGCCCAACCATAACGATCGGCGTGATCAGGAGGTCTGTAAACCAGTTTGAGCCTGAGATGTAAAACCCCGATTCCGTGAGTGTTGGGATCATGTCTGGGATGCCGCGCAGCTCTTCAAAGAACATCGAGTAGCAGGTGCGTTTGCCGATGTCTTCGCCAAAATTGAAGGATTGCATATCCCAGGAGGTGGGCTTTGTCCACGCGCCGTTTTTGAACACTTGAGACTGATATTCGATAAAAGCATCCATGAGTTCATTCACGGCTTCACTGTAGGGAATATCTTTCATATTGAGATAGCCAGCCGTCAGCGCAGATTCGGTCACGCTCAGTTTCGATGCGGCGTAGCGGATCATTGCCGCAGGTAAGCCGGGGTGAAATCCCGCCTCGGTGATGAAGCAAAGTCCCGCTTTTTTGATATCTTCTTCGGCGGCGTATAATGTCTTCAATTTTTTGGATGAGAGTTGGATGTCGAGATAGTCTGCGCGAGCAGAAATGCACGCGCGGATGACTGTCTCAGCGTGGCGAGTGATTGGGGCGGCGACCAGGCATAAGGTCACGCCTTGAAGCGCCTGCGTGAGACTGTCAAAGTCTGATGCGTCCACCTGTTGTACGGTCACACGTGAGTCGTTCAATCCATCCGCAAAGGATTTTGCCTTCTCCAGACTTCGCCCTGAGATAATGATCTGTGCATCGGTTTGAGCGAGCAAGTGTTTGGCAAGCAGTTTGCCGGTATATCCATATCCGCCAAGAATTAATATTTTTGACATTTATTATCTCCCAGTAAATATAAACACGAGAAATTTTCCTATATCGCGCAAACGCGGCCAGAAGGCTGGGATGCGTTTGCGATAATCAAGATAGGATTGTCCGAAGCGTTCGATCAATTCTTTTTCTTCCACAAGACGAATCCAGCCAATAAACCCGAGCGGCATGAGAAGGGCAAAAGCGATTGCGTTGGCATTGCTGTTGAGCAATGCCAGCCCGATACCCACGCGCAGGACACCCGCGTAAACTGGATGCCGTAATATGTCATAGATGCTTGAGTCGCTGATGTGGCTTTCTTCGGGGTGGTAGACATATAACAACGCGAGATTGTCCGCGCCAAATATGAAGACACTGCGGATCCATAATATTGCGCCAATGCAGAGCATAAACCAACCAAGCGCGAAGAAGATAATTGTCCACCAGCCTTGCGGGAGGATAGGACCATTCATGTATCCTGCGTGCGCAATAGCCGCCATGATGAGCGCCAGCCCGGGTATGCCGTAATGGGCGAAAGCGTTACGATAGGCGAGTTCTTTATATTTTTCTTGGTATGCTTGTTTACGGGAGAAGAACAGGCGCATGACAAGAAACCCCAGCCCAATGATAATGATCTGGCTATCAATACTCCAGGTGGGGATATTGTCTGTGATGATGAAATAGGCGGTGACCAGTGCAAACAGGAATAGCGCGTAAAGTGCGATCCTCGCTCTGCCGCCCGCTGAATTTAATTCTGGAACGTGTTTAGCGAGAGTATCCATGCCTTTGAATTTCATTTTCACCTCTCGCCCAGAGTATAGTATTTTGTTTATTAAAGTCAAGCAGAAGAAATGCGCGGCAGGTTTTCAATCAGCGGCTTGAATACTTAAGTCATCCGGTGTAATCTTGATCTTTTCGAGAGCGGCAAAACTTAACTGCGATAATTCCAGGTTGTATTTCCCAGCCGCTCGTTCAAAAAGGGCGTGATAGCCAGCTTTTATCATGGCGTCCCAGTTGAGACCGAGCAGGTTTGCGATATCGTGAATTGCTTCCACGCTTTCGCCTTCGATCTCAACGAATTCGCCGTATGGCAGTTCATCCAGCATGATATGAATATCATTTAATTCGTAGGTCGTGCGGAATTTTTCGTAGAATACCACGGTTTCAAATCCCAACGCTTCCAGGAATTGTTTGGCGCTTTCAAAATCTTCGACGACAAATTCAATTTCGCGGCGGCTGAGTATTCCGCCTTCCCGCTCCTCGCTTGGACCTTTGAAGGTGAAGCGCGCTTTTTCGTCCTGTCGTAATCGCAGGACGCGGTAGGAATTTCGCAGGTCGCTAGTCGCATTGTCGAAACGCAGGTTGGTTTCATGGATGCGCGGTTGAATCAATTGCGCCTTCAAGAGTTGAAGGCGCAGTTCGATCTTTTTCAAATCTTGTATGTAAAACTTGGCTTCGGTTTCGTGTCCGTTCATGATTTTTTGACCTTGATAAACGGAGATGAACAGAGATGTTGACTTCTTTCGTCATCTCCGTTTATCTCTGGTGATTAATGCACGCTCAGCAGAGTCTGTCTTTGTTCCACGCTCTCGCCTGCTTTCACGCGTATACGTCCCATGATGCCGTCGCGCGGGGCTTTGAGTTCGTTCTGCATCTTCATTGATTCGAGGATCAGCATAACCTGTCCCTTTTTCACTTCCTGACCTTCTTCAATCAGGACTGTCACCACGAGCCCGGGCATGGGAGCTTTGAGATGGAACTCGCCGCCTTCCATTGACCCTCCGCCTGCCGAGTCTTTTAGCCGTTTCTCGCGTTCATCCTGAATGTTGACTTGATACTGCCGCCCGCGTATCAGAACTTCCCAATCTTCCTCGCCCTGATAAACAAACGCTTCGTAGGATTTGCCGTCAAGGATCAGTGAAAAGACAGACTGTCCGCTCACTGACTCAAAATCAACTTCAAGTAATCGCTCGCCAACGCGGATATGGCGCTCGTCCACGATCTCAATTTCAAATTGTTGGTTGTCAATCGTTGTAACGTATTTCATTAATTTGACCTCAATCGTCAATCATAAATCGCCAATCGTAAATCGCCAATCGTAAATCGCTAGCGGTGCATTCGTTCCCAGCGACCGACCCATTTCCAGTTGCTTGTGTCGCGCTCATTTCGTCGGACAATGTTTGCGTTGCGCTCAGTTTGTTGATGGGCAACCAGCGTGGCGAGAATTGCCGAAATTTCTGTGTCTGCCGCGCGCGATTCTACTGCATCGTCCATTGAGAAGCGTTCTTCCACAAAACGCGTGTCAAATTGACCGCCCATGAAACGATGCGAATCCATCAAAGTTTGGTGGAACGGAATATTCGTGCGCACGCCGACAATCTTATATTCTTCCAGCGCGCGGCGCATCCGCAAAATGGCTTGCGCGCGCGTTTCGCCCCAAACGATCAGCTTGGCGATCATTGGGTCGTAGTAAGGTGTGATCTCGAAGCCGGGGAAAACGCCAGTGTCGACGCGCACGCCAGGACCTGTGGGGAGCAGGCTGTGCATGATACGTCCAGTCGAAGGCATGAAACCATTGAACGGATCTTCGGCGTTGATGCGGCATTCAATGGCATGACCATTAAATTTGATTTGATCTTGTGTGTAACTCAATTGCCGCCCGCGCGCAATGCGGATCTGCTCGGCGACAATATCCACGCCTGTGACCATCTCTGTGATCGGATGTTCCACTTGCAGGCGCGTATTCATTTCCAGAAAAAAGAAATTACGATCTTTGTCCACGAGGAATTCAATCGTGCCCGCGTTGACATAATCCACAGCCTGCGCGGATTTCACGGCGATGCTTCCCATTTTTTCGCGCAGTTCATCATCAAGAAATATCGACGGTGCTTCTTCCACTAATTTTTGGTGACGGCGTTGAATGGAACATTCGCGTTCGCCCAGGTGGATAACGTTGCCAAACGAATCTGCCATGATCTGGAATTCGATATGGCGCGCGCCCTCCACTAATTTTTCAAGATAGACATTCCCATCACCAAAGGATGATTCAGCTTCGCGTCTGGCGGATGCAAGCAGGGTCGGCATTTCCTCCAGGCTTTTTACTTCTCTCATGCCTTTTCCGCCGCCGCCCGCAGTGGCTTTGATCAGCAATGGGAATCCGACACTGGGCGCGATACGCAGGAGATCATCGTTGGTCATGTTGCCGACATCTTCCGTGCCAGGCACAACCGGCACGCCAGCTTTGACAACCGTCGCGCGCGCTTTGCCTTTATCTCCCATCGCCGCAATGGACGATGGTTTGGGTCCAATAAATTTGATCCCGCGCTCATCGCAGTTCGCGGCAAAATCTTCACGCTCTGCGAGGAACCCGTAACCCGGGTGGATCGCATCTGCGCCGGATTTTTTAGCGACATCAAATATTTTATCGGCGCGCAAGTATGACTCGCGCGATGGGGCAGGACCGATCAAATAGGCTTCATCTGCATAACGGACGTGAAGCGCGTTGCGGTCTGCTTCTGAAAAAACAGCGACCGTCCCAATGCCCAGTTCGCGGCAGGCGCGGATGATGCGGACAGCGATCTCGCCGCGATTTGCGATCAGGACTTTTTTGAACATAAGTGATTTTTTAGTAGGCATGGTTATAAAGGTATGTTTCCGTGCTTTTTGGCGGGGTTGGCGTCACGCTTGTTGCTCAACATTTCCAGCGCGTTGATCAGGCGTGGACGGGTTTCCTTCGGCTCGATCACATCGTCAATGTATCCGCGTTGTGCGGCGACATACGGGTTGGCGAATTTTTCCTTGTAGTCTGCAACCAGTTCCGCTTTCTTTTGAACGGGATCATCCGCCGCATCCAGTTCCTTGCGGAAGATGATGCTCACCGCGCCGTCAGGTCCCATCACTGCGATTTCAGCCGTCGGCCAGGCAAGGTTCACATCACTGCGGATATGCTTGGACGACATGACGCAGTACGCGCCGCCGTACGCCTTGCGGGTGATGACTGTTAGTTTTGGCACAGTCGCTTCGCAATAGGCGTAAAGCAACTTCGCGCCAGAGCGGATAATACCGTGGTGTTCCTGAAACGTGCCGGGCAAAAATCCGGGTACATCTTCAAAGGTGATGATCGGAATATTGAACGCATCGCAGAAGCGCACAAAACGCGCGGCTTTTTCGCTCGCGTCAATGTCCAACACGCCAGCCAGTACCGCAGGTTGATTCGCGATGATGCCGATGGAATGTCCACCCAAACGGGCAAAACCGACGACCACGTTCTGTGCGTAGCTCTCGTGGATTTCAAAAAAGTTTCCGTTATCCATGATCATATGGATGACTTCTTTGATGTCGTAGGGTTTATTGGCATCATCAGGGACGATGCTGTTTAATCCTTCCTCCATGCGCAAAGGGTCATCGCCCATGACAAAAGGTGCGTCTTCCATGTTGTTTTGTGGTAAAAATCCCAGCAACTTGCGGATGAGATACAGGGTGTCCGCTTCGCTGTCTGCGGCTACGTGACAGACACCAGATTTTTCAGAATGTACGCTCGCGCCGCCAAGTTCTTCCTGCGTCACTTCTTCGTGAGTCACGGCTTTTACAACATCGGGGCCTGTCACGAACATGTAAGAAGTGTCACGCGCCATGAAAATAAAATCTGTCAAAGCGGGGGAATACACCGCGCCGCCTGCACACGGTCCCATGATGGCAGAAATTTGCGGGATGACCCCTGAAGCCATTGTGTTACGCAGAAAAATATCCGAATAGCCTGCGAGCGCCACAACGCCTTCTTGAATACGCGCGCCGCCCGAATCATTCAATCCAACGATGGGCGCGCCGTTCTTCATTGCCATATCCATGATCTTGCAGATTTTTTCAGCGTGTACTTCGCCGAGACTTCCGCCGAAGACAGTGAAATCCTGCGAGTACACATACACAAGCCGCCCTTCAATGGTTCCCCAGCCTGTCACCACCGAGTCGCCTGTGATCTTTTGTTTATCAAGGTCAAAGTCGTACGTGCGATGGACGACAAACGCATCCACTTCGCGGAACGAGCCTTTGTCTAATAACAAGTCCAGGCGTTCGCGGGCGGTGAGACGTCCTTTTTTGTGCTGTGCGTCAATACGGGCTTGCCCACCGCCGAGGCGTGATTTTGCTTTCAGATCATTCAATTTTTGGATTTTCGTTTTTTCGCTCATGTGCCTCTCTCGTCAGTAGCTTTGTAGTGAATAGGATGAATACAAGTAAAGCCAGATTTACTATAACAGCGAACAGCCAATTTGGATGCGGATTTTCCCAGATGAGCCGCTCGCTCCAATACCAGACGCTGTAGCCTGCGGATGCCCCAAGCAGCATTTTCGCCGCCCAAGCTTTTTTCTGCCAGATGCACCAGATGAGAATGATACCCGTGACCATCCAGACCGCGCCGCTGATGGCGGTGACTGTGGGCGGCGGAGATGCTGAAAATTCGTTTAGCACACTCTGCCATGCAATGGCAGTCCACAGGCGCAAGCCGTTCCACGCTGATAGGGTTAACACCAGTATATAGAGCAGGGTTACTCGAAAGGAAGGTTTGTTCATTGTTTGATTTCAGGAGATGGTTTTTGGGATATGCTGATTACTGATGACAGAGGCATGACACCCCTTCGAGGTTGAATAATCCATGGTCGACGAACTACAATCATTTTACTCCTTCGGAGTTGGGATCGATGTGATGCGATACAAAATGCTAGGGGTGAAAAATGCTTATGAAACGAGGTCAGGCTGGGGGTATGTTTGATGCGTTGTCTGAGAGGACGCAAAAACTAAAACCTGGTGAATGACGATAAGGCAGAAAAATGCGCGGGCTGAGACATCTCCTAATAATTATATTTTGGCTCTTTGAGAAGATACATTAAATTTTTCCCGCCGTACTCGCTGTAGTTTTCGAGATAGCGCGCGAATTGCCCATTGTACGGAGGAAAGACAAGCAGGCGCGGACTGGCAAAGATGATCGTGATGCCGTGCTGTCCCAGATAGATTGGCGCTTCTCCATTTTGCAGGGCATTGAAGTAATCGTAGCTGTTGATCAATCCATCCATGTTGACGATGGTGCGGTCGTGAATAAAGTATCCTGCGTTTCCGCCGCCTGTCATGCCGATGATGCTGCCGGGCGGAGTGTTTTCTTCGAGGTAGGGCAGTACTTCCATGTAGGGGCGGTCGGCGGGGAAGTAGTTGTAGAGCATGATGGACTTAACATAAAAGCCGAATTGGTATGCCAAAAATATGCTCAATGCAATGGAAGCAAATTCAAGTGCGATACGGACAGGTTTTATTTTGGGCAACAGACGTAAGAGCATATCAAGCAGTACACTGCCTGCCAGTGTGATCAAAACCATCTGGCTTATCCAATACCATTCCTTTACCCCGCCGTACGCGGTGGTGGTGTATGAAAGGATTTGAATCCCACAGCCCGCGGCAAGTGGAATAAGCGCCATATTTGAAAATTTTTGCAGAGTGCGGCGCGCGTTTGCAAATAAAATGATGAACGCAAGCAAGGCAACGACAAACATGGAAATGTAGTACCGCTCGTCGGTTGTGGTGGAACCCGGGTAAAGCGGATATATCTTTTGGGCGATCCAAAGAAATGCATTGGATACGGGCTGCCACGTGTCGTAGGCAGATTGAAAACTTAAGCCGAAGAAACTGGTCCAATTAGGCGCGGGGCTTTCGTAGACGGTGTTGATCAGCGTTCCCCACCAGCGTTTGACCTGTCCGCTGACGGGGGAAGATGTGCCGAATGTGAGCTTGTTGTAGAGCATGTACAAGGCAAGCGCGCCGCCGAGGATACCGTAATAGGTGACGCCTTCGGTCAGCCATTTTTTCCAATTGCTCTGGAGTTCAGCTAGGGGTGAGATTGCCTGCGCGCCAATTTTTATTTTTTGGTCGCCGAACCAATATGCTGCCAGCCGAAGCGCGAGGATGAGAACGAGGCTGATGCCCCAGTCAATCAGAAACGCGCTGCGTGGAAAACTTTTTCCAATTCCCATCTGAAGGAGAAGGAAATAGAAACCAGCCGCAAGGACTGAACTGACTGTGAGCGCGAGTCCAGTTTGGCGGATCGTTTTCAAAATTGAGATAGCGCGCGGATGTTGGTATGCGCCAAAGAAATACAGGGCAATAATTTTGACAAGGAGAACAAGTATCATCGCTTCCACCGCAGAAGCCGCGTATGTCGTGTTGTACTGTTCTATGCCTGTGCGGAGCGCGACAGAAGATGTCATTGAGACGAAAATGACGAGCGCATCCAATGGCAGAAGGGAGCGAAGAGGTTTGCCGCGGAAGATGATCCAAACCCCGCTAATGACGGCCAGGAAAACAAGGTCAAGACGGCTAAACATGACAATCATTGCACAAATTGAAAGCGTGACGATCTGGCGTGTAGCCACAGGCTTTGCGTGCCATTCCTTTTCAAACTGTGAAAGTTTGTAAATGAACAAAACGATTGCAAACGCCGCGAGTGGAGTTTCCAAGCCGGGTTCGTAAACTGTCATGTGAATGTAGGAATTGAACGCCCAGAAGGATGCGGCGAGCATTGCCACGGTATGAGAAAGATTGCTTTTTACCAATCGGTAGATCAATACGGCAGTTGCGGCGTTCAATCCTGCCATGACCATCAGCAGGATTCGCAGAGGCAGGATCAAGTCAAAGCGGGCGAGCGTGAAGATGGGAATGCAGATCACCATCCACAGTGGATGGTAGCCATTCGTCAGGTTGATACCGTCGAATGTACTGCCAAGCCCTTCGGCGATGTTCTGCGCGACCTTGAAATAATAATAGGCGTCGTCACGCATGAACCATGCGTTGGGAAAGTTATAAGCATCGGAAAAAGCCGCATATAGGTGGATGCTTAAGATGGTTGTGATTAGCAGAATTTCAAATGGGGCAAAGCGTTTTATAAAATTCATTTATGAAATATCGAGTGTTATCTTTCCAAAATTTTCACCGCGCCACAATCGTTCCTGTGCGGCGGCGGCTTCTTTGAGCGGGAATGTTTTATCGAGCACGGGCTTAAGTTTACCAGCGACCACCAAATCCATCACTTCGACAAAATCGGCAAGCGTGCTCATGGTGGAGCCGATGATCGAGAGATGTTTTGCGAAAATATAGCGGTTATCAATTTCGAAGCGCGGCGCGCCGCTGTTGCCAACCGTCAGCAAACGCCCGCCTTTGCGCAGCGCGCGCAAACTCAACGGGAAGGTCGTGCCGACATTATCCACGACCACATCCACGCCGCGTTTTTCAGTCGCAAGATAGATCGCCTTTGACCAATCCGCTTCCTTTGAGCGGTCAATCAAAATATCCGCGCCAAGCGATTCTGCCCGCTTCAATTTTTCTGGATTTGACCCGATGACGACTACGCGCGCACCAAGATATTTTGCGACCTGGATGCTGGCGGAATTTACGCCGCCACCCGCGCCGACAATTGCTACTGTTTCCCCAGCTTTTACCTCCCCGCGTCTGACCATCGAATGCCACGCGGTCTGATAGACCAGCGCCGCAGCAGCGGATGCGTGGAAATCAAAAGTATCAGGCAGTTTGTAAAGTTGGCGGACGGGCAGGCAAATATACTCGGCATAAGTTCCGCGGATCGTTTCGCCGAGCAAATGCCAGTTGACGCACCTATTATCCTGTCCGCGCAGGCAGAATTCACATTGTCCACATCCAAGGTTTGCGTTGGTGGCGACGCGGTCTCCAACCTTAAAGCCTGCCGCGTTTTCTCCAAGCCCTGCCACTTCGCCAGCACCATCTGCGCCATTGATGTGAGGCAGTTCCAGTTTCAAGCCTTGCCAGCCGTTGCGGACGAGCACGTCCATGCGGTTGAGTGCCGCAGCACGCAAGCGGATCAATGCCTCGCCTGCTTTTGGCTCTGGTGTAGGGAAGTCGGCGTATTCGAGAACTTCGGGTCCGCCGTGTTGACGGAAGAGAATTGTTTTCATAATGCTTCGCTCATTTTATTCGATGTTTGCCTTTTTTCTGTTTTCTGCTTTACAAAAAGTGCGATGATTCCTATTCCGCAAAACAACAGAATATTGCGGGTTGGGGAATTCCATAAACCCAGTAAGCCATGCGAGAGACTGATATCCATGCTGGCATTGATTTGCATGTCGGTGACCACATAACCGCGCAGGCGTTGCCCGGGGGCGTATGCGGCTTGCACTTTCGAGGTTGGAATCTGACTTGCAATCCATTCTGCAAGCTCCCTACCGCCACCCAGGTCAACGAAGGCAATAAAGTTTTTCCATGTTTTCAATTGACTGGGATCCACTTTAGGGTCTGCCCGGGTCAGCGTCGTGGATTGATGCTTGGCAAGGGTGAGCAGGATTTCATCCAGAGGGCTGTGAGTGGCAAGGTTGTCAATAATAACGAAATTTGCAGATGCAGGTATCTGACGTCCCAGCCAGGAGATGTAATCGATCTCACTTGGGGGAAAGTAAATATAAAGTGACAGGAAGATAAATTGAATAAAACTTATTGCGGTGATGATCAATAAAACACTGGCGGCGGCTATTTTTTTCCAGCGTACCCTGCTCATAAGTTTTCCCGGGTTTGCACCGATGATAATATCCAGAAACGATATAAGACCGATGGCTGAAATTAGAGCCATGACGGGAATGATTGCAACCAGATGTGTGGGCCGCGGAGGAAATGAGGTGAGTACCCCCAGGAAAAAGAATCCAGCAAGAAACCATATCAAAGGGATAAGGTATTGCATTTTTTTGGAATTTGCAAGCAGTACCCCCAATCCAAGGATAAAAAAAATGGAGGAACCCGGCCCGGATAAGCCAAAGACGATGTGATGGTCAAAATTTACAATTGGGTCAAACAACACCGCGGCAGAAAGAACGAATCCGCGTAAAAATAGGATGCCGTAAAGCGGCAGATCGTAAAAAAGACGAACCTGGTTTTCCACTATAAAGAGGCTGGCTTGAGCGATGCGATCTTTACCAAAAATAGATTCGCCATAAAAAGCATTGATCGGGATGGTTTCCCAAATTTTGTAATGCAATGAGATAGGCGTGTCACTGCTCATGCCATATAAAAGCCGTGGCAGCAGCATTGCCAGCGTGCCGGCGACGATGATAACCAGGCGAACCATACTTTTTTGGGATTTTTTACCACGCAGTAATGGGAGTCCGACAATGATAATCATGACGATCAGCCCGAGCCAGGCGGCGAAGTAAGTGTAAAAGCCAAGTCCCGCTGTCAGACCGGCAAGCCACAGATAAAAGCGGCTGTTTCTCCGAACCCCAAGGATAAGAAAGTAAATACACAAAGTGACTGGAAACAGGACTTGCGAGTTGTTATACCCAAGCCGCGCAAAGGTGAGAAAATATGGATTGACGATCATCATCACATTGGATGCGATTGCGGTACGACGATCAAATAATTCGCGGACGAGCAGGTAGAGGGGGAAAGTTGTCATCGCCGCAGGCAGCACCGAGGCAAATCGCCAGCCCCAAGTGTTGACTCCTGCCCAGCGCATAATCCATCCCTGCAGGATGTTACTGCCAACTGGAAATGAGTAAACCCCAAAATCGAAGAACGGAGGTTTGGCTTCGCCGAGGGCGATACGCTTTGCCTCCACCCAAAACGCACCTTCGTCAGGGACCCACCCGGCAGGCAGGTCGTTGAGCAGGTACGAACCCGCTGCAATTGCAAAGGCAAAGAGTGCCAGCATCCAAATGCCGTCCAAGTTGGTAATCGAAGAGACTGGATCGAGTTGGGTCTCTTGTTCATTTTTCCAAAATAGGATCGTAAAGATCAGGATGGTTGCCAGCCAAATCCACAGGAGGCTGGTTGAATATTGATGGCGGGCAAGTTGAGACATGACCAGCGCATAGATTGCCAGGTTGGCAATGCCCCAAGGCAGGAATTTTTTCCACGCATGACGTGACCAATCCCCATCATTTATTCCCCGCTCTTGCATATTTGTCGAGACGCCGGGTGATGAGAATAACCGACTGTAGATTAACGTGCTGAACACGATCAAGAGCAAGCCAAGGATAATGTTGGCGGGATTTTTCAACGGCAAATGTAATTTATCATTCCAGCTGGTTAATATGGCAGCGAGCAGTTCGAAAGATGGGTATGGTTGAGGCTCTCTGATTATAGATTGCCCAAATATGGCGAGAATAAAACAGACCGCTGCTCCATACTTTTTGGCAGTGGTGCTGCGTAGAAAAGAAAGAAATTTATTTAATGGATTCGGAAACATGCGGCTTTTTATGAGGATGCGGCTTTGTTTATGCAGGAAGACAACCTGCACGCAGCTATTTGATTCCTAATTCGGACCTTGAGATCACAAGTCTTTGAATTTCACTCGTGCCTTCATATATTTCAGTGATCTTTGCGTCGCGGAAATATCTTTCCACGGGAAGTTCCTTACTGTATCCCATGCCGCCGTGAATTTGCACAGCTTGATGCGCAACGAACATGGCGGTTTCAGATGCGAATAATTTTGCCATGGACGCTTCCAGCGAATAACGCCCGCCGGTTGTCTTGGAATTTTCCTTTGCGATTGCTGCGTTGTAAATCAGCAGGCGGGATGCTTCGATGCGTGTTTTCATATCTGCGATCTTGAAGCCTGTTCCCTGAAATGCGCCAATTGGTTGACCGAACGCTTCGCGCTGACCCGCATACTGGCGCGCGGCTTCGTAGGCAGCTTCTGCAATCCCGAGCGCTTGCGTCGCAATGCCAATGCGCCCCGCATCCAAAACGGTCATGGCGATCTTGAAACCTTCGCCTTCTGCGCCGAGTCTGTTTTCAACCGGGATGCGGCAATCTTCAAAGATCAACTCGCTGGTAGCCGAAGCGCGGATGCCGAGTTTCGGTTCCTTCTTGCCGCGTATCAGTCCCTTTGTCTTGCCGTCCACAAGGAATGCGCTGACGCCTTTTTGTTTTTTGTCAGGGTCGGTCATCATAAAGACGACAAAGTAATCAGCCACAGGTCCACTTGTGACCCAGGATTTGTTTCCATTCAAAACATAAAAATCAGTATCACGTGCGGCACGGCTTTTCATTGTGCCCGCGTCTGATCCGCTTTGCGGCTCGGTCAGGGAATAGGCTCCAATCGCTGCGCCTGACGTAATCGGTGGAATGAAATTATTCTTTTGCTCTTCTGTTCCGAATTTCAATATGCCGTGACAGTACAGGGAATTATTTACAGACATAATGACGCCATGCGAGGCGTCGACTTTGCAAATTTCTTCCAGAGCCAAAACATAAGCAAGTGTGTCCATTTCTGCGCCGCCGTATTGTTCAGGGACTTCGATGCCCATGAATCCCAATGCTCCCATTTTCTTGATGGTGGCATGGGGAAATTCTCCGCTTTCGTCGAATTCCGCCGCAATGGGCGCAATCTCTTTTTGGGCGAAATCACGCGCGGTGTCGCGCAGCATTTTATGTTCAGCGCTGAGTGGGTAAATGGGAAGGTCTGTCATTTGCATCTCCGGCGAAATAGTTTTCAGGATTATACCGCTTCGATGGCGGAAGCTATTTCGTTGTAACAATCGGATATGGAAGATTGACTTCTTACAGATGTTCAATATAATTGCAAATTCAAGACAGCCTGTATCCAATTTCTTGAAAAGATGTTTATTTGACTCCACTGCAAAAACGACTGGACAAAATGCGTCCCAATTGACCCCTCCTCAACTGGCGAGAAATTTAATATAATAGAAGCAACCCAGCATAGCCCGAGGAAAGCATGTTCAAAAAGAACC
>Ga0105047_10011859_pt1 | contig 14099 bp, 14 predicted proteins | sample MAT04_FD_78384 | JGI IMG/M metagenome (GOLD analysis project Ga0105047, IMG submission 78384) | Freshwater microbial communities from Lake Fryxell liftoff mats and glacier meltwater in Antarctica - MAT-04 (megahit assembly) | ecosystem: Environmental > Aquatic > Freshwater > Ice > Liftoff... | reverse complement strand
TGAACGGTCCCGTGCGGACCGCTCCTCCGCTCGATGACAACTGTCAGATCGAGCGTCCCGCGGCCTGCCAGTACTCGTCCTTGAGCAACCGCTTGTACAGCTTTCCGGTCGGATGCCGGGGGAGCTCGTCACGGAAATCGATCGAACGCGGCGCCTTCACGTCTGCCAACCGCTCGCGGGTATAGGCGATCAACTCGGCCTCGAGCGCTGCGGCTGCCTCGGCGTCCGCAGGCATCTCGACGGGCTGGACCACTGCCTTGACCTCTTCGCCGAAGTCCTCGTTGGGCACCCCGAACACGGCGACGTCGTAGACCGCCGGATGCATCGTCAGGATGTTCTCCGCCTCCTGCGGATAGATGTTCACCCCACCAGAGATGATCATGTACGCCTTGCGGTCCGACAGGTACAGGAAGCCGTCGGAATCGACTCGACCGATGTCGCCGAGGGTCGACCAGCCCCGGTCGTCGTAGGACTCCTTCGTCTTGTCGGGGTCGTTGTGGTAGCTGAAGGTGGCCTCGGACTCGAAGAAGACGTTGCCCGTCTCGCCGACCGGCAGTTCCCCGCCGTCCTCGCCCACGATGTGCAGCACGCCCGCGAGCGGCTTGCCGACCGTTCCCTTGTGGGCCAGCCAGTCCTCGGAGTTCGTCCAGCAGAAGCCGTTGCCCTCGGTGCCGGCGTAGTACTCGTGGAGAACCGGACCCCACCAGTCGATCATGGCCTCCTTGACCGGGATGGGACACGGTGCCGCAGCGTGCACCGCCACCTGCAGCGAGGACAGGTCGAACTGGTTCCTGACCTCCTCCGGCAGCTTCAGCATGCGGACGAACATGGTCGGCACGAACTGTCCGAACGTGACGCTGCGGTCCTGGATGAGCCGCAGCGTCTCGGTCGGGTCGAAGTGGTCCATCACCACCACCGTGCCGCCTGCACGCATCACCTGCAGGCAGAAGCGCAGCGGTGCGGCGTGGTACAGCGGCGCGGGCGAGAGGTAGACGGTGTCGGCGTTGGCGCCGAACAGGCCGGCGACCAGCATGTAGAGCGTGTCGGGCGTGCCCAGAGGCACGTCGCGCAGGTGGACCTTGACGCCCTTCGGGCGGCCGGTGGTGCCGGAGGAGTACAGCATGTCCATGCCCTCCTCGGCGCCGTCCAGGTCCTCGATCGGTCGAGCGGCGACCGCGTCGGCGAACAGTTCGTGGTCCGCGAGCGGTGCGTCGAGCACGAACCGGTGCTCCACCGCGGGGGTCAACGGCACCAGCTGTGTCGCAGTGTCAGCCTTGTGCTGCGAGGTGATGAACACCCGGGCGCCGCAGTCGTTCACGATGTAGGCGATCTCGTCAGTGGTCAGTCGCGACGAGATGGCCGTGTAGTAGAGCCCGGCGTAGTGCGCGCCCCAGGCGATCGACAGGAACCACGGGTGGTTCTCCATGCAGAACGCGACGTGATCGCCGGGCCGCAGACCGAGACCGCGGAACAGGTGCGCGATCTGGTTCGCACGTGCATGGAGCTCGCGGTACGTGACGGTCTCGCCGGTGGCGGCCATGACGTACGCAGGATGGTCACCACGCTGCTCGACGTAGGCACCCGGGTAGAACAACTGCTCGGACATCGTGACCCCCTGATGACGGCCCCGTGGAGACCGACGGGGACCCATCGCTGACTGTGTCGACCCGCCGAGACTAGTCCGACGACACGCTCTCACTTGACCGGGTGGTCAAGTGAGGAGGACCACCACGTCGGCCTGGCGAGAACGGTCGCGAGCCCACGACCGATGGGGACGCCGTAGCGTGTTCCGGTAGTGGACGACCAGAGTGACTTCGCCCGGATGATGGCCGGTTCCCGACCACCTCTCGATCAGGCACTCGCGCTGATCGCGGCGACGGGTCGGCCCGGAGTGGATCCTGACGAGCAGGTGCGCCGACTCGACGGACTCGCCCTCACCATCGATGCACGCGACGCGCGCTCGGTGTGCTCCTCGCTCTTCGGTGCCGGTGGTTTCCGCGGCGACACCGAGCGCTACTACGACGCCGAGAACAGCCTGATCGACAAGGTGCTGGATCGGCGGGTCGGCATCCCCATCACGCTCGCGGTCATCGCTATCGAGGTCGCCAGACGGAGCGACGTCCACCTCGTCGGTATCGGCATGCCCGGACACTTCCTGTTGCGCGACGGTCGCGATCCGAGCTCCTTCTTCGACGCGTTCGATGGCGGCGCAGCGCTGGATCCGGCCGGGGTCCAGAGCCTCTTCCAGCGGTTGCACGGCGGCGCGCTCGACTTCCGGGACGAGTACCTCGCGCCGACGCCACCGCTGCTGATCGTCGCCCGGGTGCTCAACAATCTGCGCAGTGCGTACGCCCGTGTGCAGGATCGCGACGGGATGGTCCGCTCGCTGGCACTGCAGGCCGAACTGCCGGGACCGAACCTCGACGTCCGGCGCCGACTGGCCGACGCTCTGACCGCAGACGGACGGTTCCTCGACGCTGCCGGACAACACGACCGCCTGGCGGCGCTCGACCCGGCGCACGGTGAGGAGCACGCCGCCGCGGCATTGCGTCTGCGAGCACAGCTGAACTGAGTCCGACTAACTTGACCGAGCAGTCAAGTAACTCAGCAGGGGCCCGACGACCCCTGCAAGCCGGAGGTGGCCATGACCCTGACCGATACGGACCCGAACGCCATCGACGACGCCGAGCAGCGGGTGATCGACCTGACCGACGAGTTGCTGGAGCAGTTCCCACCGGCGTCGACACCGGAACAGCAGTTCCTGGAAGCCCAGTACGACAAGGGTCTCGCCTGGGTGCACTTCCCCGAGGGGTCCGGTGGCATCGGAGTCAGCCCGAAGCTGCAGAAGACGGTGATCGAGCGCGTCGGTCGCGCCGGCGGGCCCATCGGTGGAACGAAGAACCCGATCGGCTACGGCATGTGTGCACCGGCGGTGGTCACCCACGGCACCGACGAGCAGAAGCTGCTGCTACGCGCGCTGTTCTCGAACGAGAACATCTGGTGCCAGATGTTCTCCGAGCCCGGTGCCGGCTCCGACGTCGCGTCCCTCGCGATGAAGGCCGAACGCGATGGTGACGAGTGGATCGTCAACGGCCAGAAGGTGTGGACCACGCTCGCCCACATCTCCTCGTACGGACTGGTGATCGCCCGCACCGACCCCGACCTTCCCAAGCACAAGGGCATCAGCGCGTTCATCGTGGACATGCACGCCCCCGGCCTGGAGGTACGTCCGTTGCGCCAGATGACCGGAGAGGCCGAGTTCAACGAGGTGTACCTGACCGATGTGCGCATTCCGGACTCGATGCGCCTGGACGACGTCGGCCGCGGTTGGGCGGTATCGATCACGACGCTCATGAACGAGCGGGTCTCGATCGGTGGCGGAACCCCGCCGAAAGGGTCCGGTCCGGTCAAGCAGCTCATCGAGACGTGGGATGCCGTCGAGCACAAGGACCCGGTGCAGCGCGACCTGGTGACACGGCTGTGGGTCCAGGCGGAGGTCAACCGCCTGACCAACATCCGTGCCGCCCAACTGCGCACCATGGGGACTCCGGGCCCCGAGGGCTCTGTCGCGAAGTTGGCGATGGCCGAGCTGAACAAGGCGATCTACAGCCTTGCGCTGGATCTGATGGGTCCGCAGGGCATGTTGTACGACTCCTACGAGTTCGTGCGCCCACGTCATGCGCTGTTCAGCGACGACATGTACAAGAACTTCCTGCGTGCACGGGCCAACTCGATCGAGGGTGGTACCTCCGAGGTGTTGCGCAACATCATCGGTGAGCGTGTGCTCGGCCTGCCGGGAGACGTCCGAGTGGACAAGGTCGCCGCATGGAAGGACGTCCCGCGTAGCTAGGCGCGGCCTCGTCCGGGTCTCCGACTGAACCCGTCACCGGGAGTCCACACTGCGGGCGTAGCCTGTCCTCATGGCACGTCGCACCAAGATCGTCGCAACCATCGGCCCCGCGTCGGAGTCCGCTCCCGTCCTGCGCAAGATGATGGAAGCCGGGATGGATGTCGCCCGCCTCGGCCTCGCGCACGGCAGCATCGACGATGCACTCGAGCGCTACCACGTGATCCGCGCGGTGTCCGCCGAGGTCGGACGTGAGGTCGGCATCATGGTCGATCTCCCGGGCCCGAAGGTGCGCCTCGGTTCGTTCGGCGACGCCGTCGTCGAACTCGCCGGCGGGCACGTGCTCAGCCTGGTTCCCGGCCGTGACCACTCCGACCTCGACGTGCTCGGCGTCGACTACATCGACCTGTTGAAGGACATCCATCCCGGCGACAAGCTGGCGATCGGTGACGGCAGCGTCATCCTCCAGGTCGAGTCCGTCGGCGCCGACGCTGCCACCGCCGTCGTCGCCCACGGCGGCGTCGTGCAGGGCCGGCCGGGTCTGCACGTGCCGTCGGAGCGGCTCGGAATCGCCTCGCCGACGCCGGATGACCTGGTGAAACTCGACGCCTTCGTCGAGGCAGGAGTCGACATGGTCGCGTTGTCGTTCGTCCGCTCCGGACACGACATCCGCCGGGTCGGTACCGAGCCCTACCCGCGTGGACCGCTGCTCGTCGCGAAGATCGAGACCCGCGCGGCGGTCGACAACCTCGCCGGCATCATCGAAGCCTCCGGCGCGATCATGGTCGCCCGTGGCGATCTGGGGTCCGAACTCGGGATCGAGGAACTCCCGCACGTGCAGAAGCAGATCATCCGCGACTGCATCGCTCTGGGGAAGCCGGTCATCACTGCGACGCAGATGTTCGAGTCCATGGTCACGTCGCCGGCTCCGACCCGCGCCGAGGTCTCCGACGTCGCCAACGCTGTCTTCGACGGCACCTCGGCCGTCATGTTGTCCGCAGAGAGCGCGATCGGCCACGACCCCGTGAACACGGTGGCCACCATGGCGAGGGTCGCGCACCGTGCGGATCAGGAGTTCGACTATGACGCCTGGGCCCGCCGCATCCGCCTGTTGCGCAAGGTCGCCGTCGGCGACGGCGACGCCCGCATCACCGACGCGATGACGGGAGCGACCTGGCGCGCCGCGACCGAGATGGCCGTGGACGCCATCATCTGCATCTCCGAATCCGGCTTCACCGTGCGCTCGATCGCCCGCTTCCGGCCGCAGATGCCGATCATCGCCTTCAGCCCCGTGGATCGCACCGTGCGTCAGCTGACACTCAGCTGGGGCGCGACACCGCTCCTCGCGCCGCATCGCGTGGACAGCCTGGCCATGATGGACGACCTGGTCTGCATCGCCCGCGACGCCGGGCACGTCCGGGCAGGCGACGTCGTCGCCGTGCTGGCGGGCGCCGGCGGTGGCCACGAGCTCCACGCGACCGACGTCCTGCGTGTCATGCGCGTGAAGTGAGCGCAGGCCGTCCGCAGACGCCGACAGCGACCCGATGATCGACCCGGCGATCGACCCGACGAGCCCGGAGGCCGCAGCGTCGTTGTCGCCCGCGTCGCCGGTCACCACGAACGTGGACGGGCTGGCCGTCGTCCGTCGCCGACGCGACGACGTCGACCCGGCGTCACCCATGGTGCTGCTGGTCCACGGGGCGATGGATCGGGCGGCCAGCTTCGGTCGGGTGATGCGCCGACTGCCCGACATGGACGTGATGGCGGTCGACCGGCGGGGCTACGCCGGATCATTCGAGGGCGGGGTCGCGGCAACCCTCGAGGACCACGTCGATGACCTGGTGCGTGTCATCGATGACTCAGGTGCCGCCCGGGTCGTCGTGGTGGGACACAGTCTGGGCGGCACGATCGCGCTGCGCCTTGCGACCCGTGGGGACTCCCGCGTCGTGGGTGTGGGCGCGTTCGAGTGTCCGATGCCGTCGCTCGATGGCTCGTACTCGAGCATCGGCGGAGGAGCGGTGGACGTGGGCGAGCGCGACGGTCCGTCCGCTGCGGCCGAGTTCTTCTACCGACTGATGGTCGGCGAGGGCACGTGGGACCGCCTTCGCCAACGCGATCGCGACGCGCGCAGGTCGGAGGGGCCGGCGCTGCTCGCCGAGCTGATCGACCTGCGCCGGCCGGAGGCTGCAGTCGACCTGGGTCTCGTCCGAGCACCGGTGGTGCTCGGCGTCGGCGCAACCAGCCGACGCGACCTCCGCGACACTTCCGCGCGGCTGCGCGAGGTGTTGCCCGACGCGTGGATCGTCGAGATCGCCGGCGCCGGCCATGGTGCGCACCTGTCACACGCGGACGACTTCGCCCGCTACCTGCGTGCATGCGTGGCCCGCGCGTCCTTCACCCTCGACCCTCACTCCTCGATGGGGAGCGACGCCGGGTGAGCGACTCTCGGTACCCTCGCACGATGGCCTCGTTGCGCGACATGACATCGCTGCGCGACATGACACGGCGCGAGGGAGCACGTCGCCGGCCACGCGTCGCGTTCGTGTTGTCCGGTGGTGGCAACCTCGGCGCGATCCAGGTCGGCATGCTGCGAGCGCTCACCGAGCGTGGGATCCAGCCGGATGTGGTACTTGGCTGCTCGGTCGGCGCTCTGAACGGTGCCGGCTACTCCCTCGACCCGACCGAACGGGGCGTCGATCGCTTGGTGGAGCACTGGCGCAACGCCGCCGGCCACAGCGTGATGCCCTCGTCGCGCATCCCCTCTGCTGTGCAACTGCTGCGTAAAGGAGCATCTCTGCACTCCGACGCCGGGCTACGGGCGAGCCTGGACGCTCTGCTCGGCGAAGGTCGAACCTTCGAGGATCTCCTGTTGCCCTTCCAGTGCGTCGCTGCGGACACCGAGCGTGCCGTGGCGCGTTGGTTCGACGAGGGCGACCTGGTCCAGGCGATCCTCGCGTCGGCGGCACTGCCCGCGGTGTATCCGCCGGTCATGATCGACGGACACCGCTACATGGACGGCGGCGTGGTCGACAACGTGCCGATCGGACGAGCGGTCGAGCTGGGCTGTCGCACCATCTATGTGTTGCACGTCGGCCCTCACGGTCGCCCGGACGCGGAGATCCGTCGACCACTCGACGGCGCCATGCTCGCGTACTGGGTGGCCCGGAACAGCCGATTCGCGCGGGATCTCGCCAGCCTGCCCGAACGGGTCGAGGCAATCGTGCTTCCTCCGGGGCAACGCCCCGAGCTGAAGTACTCGGACTTCACCCAGACCGACGAACTGGTCGCGCAGGGCTACGACAATTCCGCTGTGTTCCTCGACGAACGCGCCGATCAGCTCCCGGAGCGACGACGTGGATCCGACCTGCTGCGACCGATCGAACGGCTCGTGCTGACAGCACGCGGGCGTTCCTGGCGTCAGGCGGCCGAGGAGGCCGCAGTGTCGCCCGACGGCGCTGTGCTCACCGGTGTCGCTCCCTACATCGCCGTCGTGGAAGGAGAGCCCGGGTCCAGCTCCGAGGCGGCGGTGGATCACGATCCGCCGCAATCGGGACCAGCGGACGGCTGACCCGGTGGCTGGCGCAGGCGGGCGATTCGGTACGATGGGGAGATGTCCGACGCTCCTGTGCAGCTCACTCCTTCCGGTCCACCGCAGACGGTACTGACCCCAGAGCCGCCCGAGGTCCTGGCGGCACTCGCCGATGCCCTGGGCAGCGCCGAGGTCGAACGACGCGACCGTGTGGCCGAGGTCGTCGCGGCGAACCCGCGATTCCTGGACGGCTGGGCGCAACTCGGCCGTCTGGCCCGCGACGACGTCGAGGCCTACGCCTGTTTCCGTGTCGGGTACCACCGCGGCCTGGACCGCCTGCGCGCCTCCGGGTGGCGCGGCAGCGGGTATGTGCGCTGGGAGCACGAGACGAACCGGGGGTTCCTGCGTGCGCTCGAGGGACTGCGAGCTGCGGCCGCAGCCATCGGCGAGGTCGACGAGGAAGAGCGGTGTCGTCACTTCCTCTACCAGTGCGACCCCACCCTTCCCGACACCCTCGGCTGACTCTCCGACCCGATCGGACCGAGTTCTCCTAGTCTCCGACGATGAGCAACGGGCACCAGAACGACGACGGCTCCACCCGCACCATCGGCGGCCTTCCCGCGCAGGGGCGTCCGGTGGACGAGATGTTGGCCGAGGTGCTCGTCGAACGCGACGGTGACCTCGACTGGCGTGGAGGGCGGGCCTTCAGCCTCGTCTACAACACCGACGACCCCGAGCTCGAACGGCTCCAGCACCAGATGGCGTCCATCTTCCTCCACGAGAACGCCCTCAACCCTTTCCGCTACGCAACCCTCTTGCGCATGGAGGGGGAGATCCTCGACATGGCCAAGGGTCTGTTCGGAGCCAACCACGCAGCGCTGTCATCTGGCGGCACGGAATCGATCTTCCTGGCGGTGCAGACCGCACGGGACCATGCACGAAGTGCCCGAGGCATCACCACGCCGACCCTGGTCTGCGCCATCACCGCCCACCCGGCGTTCGCGAAGGCCTGTCACTACCTCGGGGTGGAGATGATCACCACACCGACGCAGGCCGACGGGAGGGCTGATCCCGAGGCGTTCGCCGCAGCGATCGACGAGCACACCGCCATCCTCGTCGCATCGGCTCCCTGCTACCCGTACGGATTGATCGACCCCGTGTCCGAGATCGCCGCACTGGCCGACGAGCGAGGCCTGCTGTGCCATGTCGACGCGTGCCTCGGCGGCTACCTGTTGCCGTTCTGGGAGGCCCTCGGCCAACCCGTGCCGCCCTGGGACTTCCGGGTTCCGGGAGTCACCTCGATGTCGGCCGACGTGCACAAGTACGGCTACAGCTTCAAGGGCGTGTCGACGGTCATGTACCGCGATCGTGAGCTCTACCAGCACCAGATCTTCATGTATGACGCGTGGCCGGGCGGCCTGTACGCCTCGTCGTCCTCCGCCGGCACGCGACCGGGCTCGCCGATCGCCGGTGCGTGGGCAACCATGACGCACCTGGGCACCGACGGGTACCTGCGACTGGGGCAGCGAGTCCTGGACGCCACCACGGGATTCATGGCGGCGGTGCGGTCCATCGACGGCCTGCGGATCACCTCGGACCCGGACATGAGCGTGTTCGAGTTCGGGGCGGACCCCGAGTCAGAGATCCCGGTCGACATCGATGCCGTCGCCGACGTGATGGACGACCGCGGCTGGAATCTCGATCGGCAACAGGGCGGCCTGCACGTCATGAGTTCGCCCGGTCACGACAAGGTGGTCGACTCCTTCACCACCGACCTGGCCGACGCCGTCGCCACCCATGGAGTGGCCCGCGGCGGAGAGCACGTCTACGGCGGTGTCGTCGGCAACTGAGTGCCTCTGCGCCGGCTCCGGATCCGTCCGGTCAACGCCTGGAGTTCAGGATTCGCACAGGTGTGCAGGTAGCGTGGTCGTTCGGCGTTGTCCGACGTCACACCGGTCGTGGATCGGCTCGATCGAGCCGATCGGAAGGAGCAGTGGTGATCACCGAGATCAGCATCGACGAACTTGCTTCACTGATCGACAGTGGCGTGACTCTCATCGACGTGCGGATGCCCGACGAGTACGAGGAGGCCCACGTCAGGGGAGCCGTCCTGGTGCCTCTGCCGGAGCTCCCCGAGCGCCTCGGCCAGGTCCCCGACGACTCCCGCTCGTACGTGATCTGCCGGGTGGGTGGACGCAGCATGAAGGCGTGCGAGTTCCTCGAGACCCAGGGCTACGACGCGGTCAACGTCGCCGGAGGCATCCTCGCGTGGATCGAGTCCGGTCGACCCACCGTGTCGGGTCCGGAGCTTGGCTGAACAGGTGGCGTACACGATGGTCTCGGACACCGACTTCGAGCTGATCGAGGACGACGCTGCCTTCGAAGTACTCGTCGACCGCCTGGTGGACGAGGAGCGGTACGCGATCGACACCGAGTTCCATCGTGAGCGCACCTACTTTCCTCAGGTCGCGCTCGTGCAGATCGCGGACAGTCAGGGGGTGGCCCTCGTCGACGCACTCGCCGTGGACCTGCACCCCTTCGCGAAGGTGCTCGACGGTCCAGGCCTGGCCGTCATGCACGCAGCGCGCCAGGACATGGAGGTCATGGAGCGGTCCTGCGGCACGATCCCGGCGCGCCTGGTGGACACACAACTCGCGGCGGGTTTCCTCGGCTACACAAGTCCCTCGCTGTCGACCCTCCTCGAACGCGAGCTGGACGTCCGTGCCCCGAAGGCCGACCGGCTGACCGACTGGCTCCGGCGCCCGCTGGGCGATGCCCAGCTGATCTACGCAGCCGCCGACGTCGCCCATCTACTCGAGTTGCACACGATCCTGATGGGCAGGGTCGAGGAACGTGGACGCACCCCCTGGGTCGAGGAGGCCTGCGAGGAGCTGCGCACCGAGTACCGAGGACCTCGTGATCCTGACGAGGCGTGGCGCAGGATCAAGGAGATCCGCCACCTCCGTGGTTCGGCCCTGGCGATCGCCCAGGCTGTCGCTGCGTGGCGTGAGCAGCGTGCGATCGAGACCGACCAGACACCCCGTTTCGTCCTGTCGGACCTCGGCGTCGTGGGTGTCGCCGCTGCAGCACCGGACAAGGTCGAGGACCTGAGGTCGCTCCGTGGGGTCGAGGGACGCAACCTTCGCTCCGGGCTCGCGGAGGAACTGCTCGGTGTGGTCCGCTCTGCCGAGGGCACCACGCCGTCACGGCCGCCGACCTCACACGTGCCCGAACTGCCGTCCGAACTCCGGCCGGCAGTTCCGCTGGTCAGCGCCTGGGTCAGTCAGCGGGCGCGAGAACTCGAGCTCGAGACCTCACTGCTCGCGACCCGTTCCGATCTCGAAGACCTCCTGCGTGGAGCACCGGACGCCCGCCTCACCAAGGGCTGGCGGGCCGAACTCGTCGGCGAGCCGATTCGTCGACTGGTCGGAGGGGAGGCGACTCTCGCCTTCGATCGCACGATCGGGCTCATCCTCGAGGAACGCGCCCGCTGACACCGCTGCCGCAGCGGGGCGTCACGCCAGCAGCGCGCCGACCGTCACCACGCACAGGACGCCCAGCCCCACCAGCGCAAAACGCGGATCTCCTCGGCGGAACCAGCGCATGACGAACCAGGCGACACGCGCCAGCGGCACTGCGACGAGCAGCGCGACCAGCGCACGACCGGACCAGACACCGAGCGAGGGCGGCAACACGACGGTGAGCGCCGCGAGACCGGTCACGACGAACAGCGTCCGTCGGAGCCACTGCGACACGACCAGGAATCGCCCCGGGGGTGGATCGACACCGGGAAGCGGACTCACCAGGCCCTGCCGAGCACGATCGCTGCCACCACGACGAGCAGAGCTCCGGTCGTGCGCCGGACGGTGGTGGCGCGCAGCCCGGACTGAAGGCGCGCCCCGCCCAGACCGCCGATCAGGGCACCCACCACGACGGCGGCCCCTGCTCGTACCTCGACACGACCCTGGCCTGCGTAGATCAACAACGCTGTCGACGCGGTGATGCCCGAGACGAACGTCGACGTCGCTGCGGCGACCTTGACGGGCACCTTCATCACCTCGCTCATCGCAGGTGTCTTCATGAAGCCACCGCCCACCCCGGCGAGCCCCGAGACCACACCTGCCAGCACAGACACTCCGAGACCGGCCGGCACGTTGCGGGCGGAGTACGGCACCACCGCTCCACCGAGGGAGTACGTGCCGCCGAGAGTGCCCGGCCATTCGCCTGACGGCTCGTCGTCGAAGATGCCGACCGGCTGGTTGCGAACTCCCTTGCGCTTGATCGCCGCGACGGCTCCGACCAGCGCCGCCAGACCGAGGGTCCTGGCGAGCCACATCTCGGGGATCTGCGTGGATGCCAACGCCCCGACGACGGTTCCGATCGATGCGAACAACTCGACCGAGAGACCGAGTCGGTGGTGCACCACCCCGTCGTCGAGTTGGCGTGACGCCGCGGCAAGTGACCCTGCAGCGACCGACAACATGCCCAACGGGGCGGCGAGCAGCGGGTCGACGCCCAGCGCCAACAGCACCGGCACCAACAGGGTTGCGCCGCCGATCCCCCCGAGAGCGCCGGCGAAAGCACAGCCACCGCCGAGCAGGATCAGAACGAGGACGCTGGGCATCAGGCGACGGCGACGATCCGGGCTTCGTCGGGTCCGAGTACGCCCGGCCCCTCCGACAGCTCGTCCGGTTCGACGACCGTGCCACCGAGCACGAGGCCTGCGCCGATGGCACCCGCCACAGTGCGGTCCGTGAAGTTGATGGCCACCTCGACCACGCTCGGCGTGTCGCTGCCATCGCCATGACGGGGCGCGGCGGAACGGTGCCAACGGAGCACCCCTGCTGGGGCATCGAGCAGGACGAGATCTCCGCGGTGGAGAGCCGGCACCGCACGTCGGAGCCGGAGCAGCCGTCGGTAGTGCTCCAACATCGAGCCGGGCGTTCCGGTCTCCGCCTCGACCGAGTGTGAACCGGCCTCGGGCGGGAAGGGGAGCCACGGTTCCGTGGCCCAGCCGTGTCCGTCGGCGGAGGTCCACGGCAGGGGAGCGCGACATCCGTCGCGTCCCCCGGGATCCACCACCTTCTCCGGCGCTACGACTGCATCCGCCAGGCCGAGCTCCTCGCCCATGTACAGGAACGGCGTACCCCGCAGGGTCAGCAACAACACCGCTGCAGCTCTGGCACGTGCGTCGCTGCCGTACCGGCTCCGGTGACGACGCTCGTCGTGGTTCGACAGCACCCAGGTCGGCCACGCACCGACCGGGTCGAGCAGCGCGTCGGTCGACTCGATCGTCTCGCGCCACTTCTGCGCATCCCACGGGCAATGCAGCGCGGCGATGTTGAACGCCAGGTGCAGTTCGTCGCCGTGACCGAGATATGAGGCCATCTGGGCCGGATCCAGAACATAGGTCTCACCGACGAGCAGGTGTTCCCCGGTGGTCGAGTCGACGACGCGACGCAGCCCACGCAGTTGTTCGTGCGTTCCGGGACCGAAGTCCTGGAGCATCGCCGGCAGCCCGACCAGCTCCGCTGGCATGTCGGGAAGCTGCTCGCTCTTCCCGATGCAGTGGACGACATCGGCCCGGAATCCGTCGACACCACGGTCCATCCAGAAGCGGAGGACGTCGTGCATCTCGTCCACCACACCCTGACGGTTCCAGTCGACGTCGGGTTGCTCGGGCAGGAAGAGGTGCAGGTAGTACTGCCCGCTCGCTTCGTCCAGGGTCCACGCGCTGTCCTGACCGAAGGCCGCAGACCAGTTGTTGGGCGGTCCTCCGTCCGGTGCGGGATCCCGCCAGACGAACCAGTCCCGGTGCGGATCGTCCACCGAGGAGCGAGCGGCCATGAACCACTCGTGCTGGTCCGACACATGATTGGGGACGAAGTCGACCACCACGCGCAGGTCGCGTTCGTGCGCCGCACGGATCAGTTCATCGGCGTCGGCGAGCGAGCCGAAGAGGGGATCCACGTCACAGTGGTCCGAGATGTCGTACCCGAAATCCGCCATCGGCGAGCGGTAGAAGGGTGAGAGCCAGATGGCATCGACACCCAGATCTGCGACGTGGTCCAAGTGCGCGATGATTCCCCGCAGGTCCCCGACCCCGTTGCCCGTCGTATCGGCGAAACTCCGCGGGTAGATCTGGTAGACGACGTCGGTCCGCCACCACGGATCGTGATCGTGGACCAGAGACCCATCTGCGTTGACGATCATCTGTAGTGCTCTCCGTGATGGGTACCTGCGTGACGAAGGGCAGCGTAGCGGTGCGCCCCCGTCACATGATCAGTGCCCGTGGCCGCGCTACACTCGGCCTCTCAGTCATCGATGACGGGGAGTCCCACCGTGAAGAAGGGTCGGCACCGGCGGTACGAAGAGGCCCGAGCACTCAAGCGCGGGCCGGACCTCGACATCGAGGCGCTCTTCACCGATCTGGAGGGCGAGCCGGCAACGGTTGCCGCACTCGTCGAGGATGTCCAGTCGGACGACATCGAGACCGACCTCGACGCCGACGTCGACGTGGCCGAGTACTTGTCCGTCGGGCACGAGGACGACCCAGAGGACTGAGTCCTGTCAGCGGGTCGACGAGGGCGCAGGTCTCGTTCTCCTCGAGGCTCCTGCAAGGCGGTCCAACAGGCGGCGCAGGTCACCTTCGCTCGCTATGCGCACACCGGCGGCCGGCAAGGAGTCCGCCCAGGGGGCACCTGCCACCATTTCCTGGCGAGG
>Ga0105047_10011858_pt1 | contig 14099 bp, 8 predicted proteins | sample MAT04_FD_78384 | JGI IMG/M metagenome (GOLD analysis project Ga0105047, IMG submission 78384) | Freshwater microbial communities from Lake Fryxell liftoff mats and glacier meltwater in Antarctica - MAT-04 (megahit assembly) | ecosystem: Environmental > Aquatic > Freshwater > Ice > Liftoff... | reverse complement strand
TGGGTTGCTGCCGTTGATCCTGAGCATCGTCGCCCTAGTCGTTCCGTGGCGACAGCCGCGGCTGCGTTGGTTGGCGGGCTACTTGGGGGGCGCGCTGCTGCTGCTCCTCTGCTTGATGAGCCCCTGGGCGTTGCCCGTGTGGGAAGCCGTGTCTATGCTGAGTGTGATTCAATTTCCCTGGCGGCTGCTGGCCTTGGTCGCGCTGCTGGTGAGTGCATTGGGTGGCCTGACGCTTTATCAACTCCTCAGCCAAGAAGGCGCATCGACCAGTGTTGGCCTGCTGGTCATTGGTGTGATCGTGATCATGGGCAGCGCGCCCTATCTGGGGGCCGAATTGGAACCGGTGGAGCCCTGGCGCGAGGATGGCCGCGCGGTCTACCAATTTGAGTTGGAACACCCGGACATGATCGCCTATACCACTTGGGTGCGCGAAAAACCCTTCACCACATCGCCCATGAGCGCCGACTATGCCTCACCAGATTATCAAGAAACCCACGGCTACACCACCAGCCTAACTCGGATGGCGATTATCCGCGGCGTGGGCGAGGTGCTGCAACAGGAGAGTCGCGGCTCGACCTTTGGCGGCGTGGTACGCATGGCGCGGCCCGGCACTGTGCGGGTCCATCTCTACTATTTCCCTGGCTGGCAGGTAACGGTGGATGGGCAACCGGCCTTTTATCGCGTCGCCAGTCCCTATGGCTTAATCGAACTGGATCTGCCCGTTGGCGAGCATCGCGTTGCGGTGCGCATGGGCTGGACACCAGTGCGGCTCATTGGGGCCGGGGTGTCGGGCGCGGTGTTGTTTGTGGTGCTGTTGTTGCTGCTGTGGCCGGTGCGTAGACCGGTGGTAGGGTAGTCTGAATAGAGAGCGCACGCATTCTATTCACAACGTAGCATCTTTCTTTTGGTACCGTAGAATATGCTATAATGGTCGTATGCGAGCGAGTTACCTAACAGGAGGATCGGCTATGACGACACTCTATAACACAGATGTTTATGCCTGGACACAGCAACAGGTCAAGCTGCTGCGCGCTGAGGAATGGGACAAAATAGACTGGCAAAACATCACCGAGGAGATAGACGCATTGGGTGCTAGTCAAAGGAACGAGCTGCGTAACCGGCTGAAAATTCTACTTCTTCACTTGCTCAAATGGCAGTTTCAGCCCGAACACCAGTCTAATAGCTGGCGCGCATCCATAGACGAGCAGCGCAGTAGCATCGCCGATCTCCTAGAGGATAATCCGAGCCTACACCGACTGCTCAATGAATCAGTGGCCATTGCCCATCCGCGCGCTGTGCGTGATGCTGTCAAGCAAACAGGCTTACCTAAGCCGACTTTCCCCGCTGATTGCCCCTATGCCTTAGACAAAATCTTGGATGAGGATTTCTACCCTGCGTAAGCCACTAGGTGCACAAAGGTGCGTGGCAAAGCGCTAGCGATTACACCCAAGACAACGTGGGTAAGTCGCCTGGCGCGCTCTTTTTCTTTTGTTCTTTTCTCGCTGCATAGCTCACAACATAGCATGAATTTTCACGCCTGTCAATCGTAAGCTGGCAACAATCCGTGCATCCTGCTTGGCCCTTCGTAACCCAAACTACATCGCCAAACGCTAGCAATGACCGCTTTTTTTTGCTATAATAGATCGACCAGCGCACGACATTGGTTTTGCGCAGTGCTATAGTTTGCCGTTGAATCACCTAGCCATCTACGCACACGATTTGGTCAGTAGGTGATTCATGTTTTAGCGGCTACGTTGTTATAGCACGATTGGGTATCGCACACGCGCGTAGAGATGATTCTGCATTATCTGGGCAAACGCCCATACAGTTTATCATCGATGGCATTGCGCAGAGTTCGGCAGTACTAGTTGCAACAGGGAAGTCTCATGGCCAACGACTTTGTACATCTCCACGTCCATTCCGAATATTCCATGCTCGACGGCTTGGGCCGCATCAAAGAATTGGTGAAAGAAGCCAAACGGTTGGGGCAAAAATCGTTGGCGCTTACCGACCATGGGGTGATGCATGGCGCGATTGAGTTCTTTCGCGCCTGCAAAGATAATGAGATCAAGCCAATCATTGGCATTGAAGCCTACCAGACCGCTTGGGGGCGGCCTATGGGCGGGCGCGACGGTCAACTGGATCGCGAAAATCATCATCTGTTGCTCATGGCCCAAAACATGACGGGCTATCGCAACCTGCTGCAAATTGCCAGCCATAGCCAACTCAATGGCTACTATTACAAGCCGCGCGTCGATCACGATTTTCTGGCCAAACATGCCCAAGGCATTATCTGCACCACCGGTTGTCTGGGTGCCGAAGTGCCCCAGTTGCTGATGAACGGCAAAGACAAAGAGGCCTATGAGCGCCTGGGCTGGTATGTGGATGTCTTTGGCAAAGAGAATTTTTATATTGAGCTGCAGGAACATAGCATTCCCGAGTTACACCAAGTCAACAAAACGTTGGCTCCTTGGGCCGAAAAGTTCGGCATTGGCTTGGTGGCGACCAATGATGTGCATTATGTAAAGGAATCGGACGCCGACCCGCACGAGATGTTGCTCTGTGTGCAGACGGGCGAGAGCATCAAGTCGGAAAAGCGCATGAAGCTGAGTGATCAGCAATATTTTCTCAAAAGCCGCGAGCAGATGGAGGCGACTTTTCGGCCCTTTATCGATCTGCCGTCCAGCGCTTTTGACAACTCTGTGCTGATCGCTGAGATGTGCGATGTTGATCTGGAAGACAAAGAGTATCACCTGCCCGATATGGAGATTCCAGAGGGCTTTACCTATCCCACCTATCTGCGCCATCTGACAGAAGAGGGCTTGGTGCGGCTCTATGGCGAACGCGCCAACAATGAGGAGATTCAGGCCCGCAAAGAGTTCGAGCTGAGCGTGATTGGCAAGATGGGCTTTGACATCTACTTTTTGATTGTGGCCGATCTCTGTCACTTTGCCCTCAGGCGCAACATTTGGTGGAATGTGCGCGGGTCGGGGGCTGGTTCGTTGGTGGCCTATTGCACCGGCATCACGGGAATCGATCCGCTCAAGAATAACCTGATTTTTGAGCGTTTTCTCAACCCCGCACGCGTTACCATGCCCGACTTCGACTTGGACTTTCCCGATGATCAACGCGAAGAGATGATCCGCTATACGATTCAAAAGTATGGCAAGGAAAAAGTCGCCCAGATCGTCACCTTTGGCCGGATGAAGGCACGCGCCGCGATTCGCGATGTGGGCCGCGCCCAAGAAGTGCCGCTGACCCAGGTCGATCGCGTCGCCAAGCTGATCCCCGCCATCCCCGGCAAACCGGTGACGATTCTAGAGGTGATGACCGAAGGCCATGAATTCTACAACCCCGAATTGGTGCAGCTGTACAAGAATGAACCGTGGGTGACCGGCCTGCTCGACTACTCGATGAAATTGGAAGGTGTGACGCGTCACTCGGGGATTCATGCCGCCGCGGTGATCGTGGCCGACCGCGAGCTGACCCATTATGCCCCGCTCATGCGCCCCAGCAAGGGCAGCGTCACCGATACGATTGCCCAGTTTGAATTTCCCATTCTCGAGTCGATTGGGCTGCTCAAGGTCGACTTTCTCGGTCTCAGCACGCTCTCGGTTATGCGCGAGGCGGGCTTGCTGATCAAGCAGCGCCACAACATTGAGTATACGCTGGCCAATATTCCTTTTGAAGGTGAAGGCACTGTGGAAGCCTTCAAATTACTCTCTAGCGGCGAAGTGAGTGGTGTCTTCCAAGTGGAAAGTGCTGGCATGCGGCGCGTGCTGACCGAGATGCGTCCCCATCTTTTTGAGCATATTATCGCGACCATCTCGCTTTATCGCCCAGGGCCGATCGAGTATATTCCCAACTACATTCGCCGCCTGCATGGTGACGAAGAAGTGGAGTTCAAGCATGAGGCGCTCAAGCCGATTCTGACTGAAACGCTTGGCATCATCATCTATCAGGAACAGATCATTCAGGTGCTCAGCCAGTTAGCTGGCTACACGCCGGGTGAAGCCGACTTGGTACGCCGCGCCATTAGTAAGAAAAAGGCGTCGGACATTGAGAAGCACAAGAAGATCTTCGTCGATGGCTGTGCTAAGAACAATATTTCCAAGCATGATGCCGAAGCGATTTACGGCGACATTGAGTTTTTTGCGCGTTATGGCTTTAATAAGTCGCATGCCGCCGATTATGCCGTCATTACCGTCCAGACGGCCTACCTCAAAGCGCACTATCCTGTCGAGTATATGGCGGCGCTGCTGCTGATCGAGCGCGACAAGACGGAAAAGGTCGTCAATTTTATCAACGAATGTCGGCGCATGGGCATTAGCGTGTTGCCGCCCGATGTGAACTATAGCGGGCTGGATTTTGATATTCAGGATCTGCCGCCCGATCTCGAAGCCCCCCGCCGCGATCCTATGCTGGCCTACAAATTCCCTGTGCCCGAAGGCAGTGCCATTCGCTTTGGTATGGCCGCCGTAAAGATGGTCGGCGAAGCGCCAGTCAACCTGATTTTGGAGTCGCGCCGCGAAGGGGGACCGTTTCAGAATCTGGAAGATTTTGCCGATCGCGTGGATCTACGCAAAGTGGGAAAGCGCGCCCTGGAATGTTTGATCAAGGTGGGGGCGTTGGATCGCTTTGGCAAACGCAGCCAACTGCTGGCCGTGATCGACCAGATGGTGGCGAGCTCGTCGAGTGTGCAAGACGCGCGTGCTAGCGGCCAGTTATCGATGTTCGATCTAATTGGCGGCAGCTCGTCGGCCTCTGTCTCACCGATCCGCCTACCGGATATTGAAGAAGTTAAAGGCCGCGAAAAATTGTTGTGGGAGAAAGAGCTGTTGGGCGTCTATGCTGCCAGCCATCCCATGCAGGGGTTGAGTATTGATATGAGCAAAATCGTCACCTGTTTCTGTAATGAACTGAGTGAAGAGCATAATGGCAAGAATGTCACCCTGGCTGGCATGATCACCAGCATTCGCGTGATCAATACCAAAAAGGGTGACCAAATGGCTTTTGTGCAGTTGGAAGATCTCCAGGGCCAATGCGAAGTGGTCGTCTTTCCACGCACCTATCTAGAGGTGAAGGACAAACTCGTTCCCGACACCGTGGTGGTGATGAAGGGCAAGGCGCAAACACGCGAAGGCCAGACCAGCCTCTTGGTCGATTCGATCCAGAATTATGTGGAACAAGCAGTGGCCAGCGGCGAAGAATCCAACCAATATCAACGCTCGCTGCTCGATGTAACGCCGACCATTAATGGCCTGGCAGTGCATGAAACCAACTCCATCGATGTCGATAGCAATCTGGATGGCGTGCCGTTGGGTGACGACGATGATTTTGGCAGTTCGCGCGAAGAAAATCCGTTCCGCAATGAACTGCCATCTTGGCTGCGCAGCGATACAGTTGCTCCCGTTGCCACAGCAGAAACGGGTACGCAAGCGACTGCTCAGGAAGAGACGCCGCCTCCGGCGATGCCTGTATTCGCGCAAACGACCAGCCTGTTTACACCGGTTGCTACGGCCGATGTTGACGAGACAGTAGATGAGCTGATCGCTGATCCGTCCGATGAAGCCGCCCCAGCGATTGCGGAAGTTGCGGTCAAAACCGCGGTTGACGAAGCCGTTGCCCGTGAACCACACTTGGCTGAACCTGTAGCCAAAGTAGCAGAGCCATTGGTCGCCGCGCCCGAGCCGGAAGGCAACAAACGCCTCAGCGTGACAGGTTCATTGACTGCTGCGCTACAGCAAGCTACTAACGGTCATCATGCGCAGCCGGGTAATGGCAACAGTCATGGCGCACATGCGACGCTGGATCCTGATCCGCACAAGCCAGCTGGGGAAATGCAAGAGGAGAAGCATCCGCCCGTATTACCTGCCCAACCGACCAACGGCGAGCGCGGCAAAGCGCCTGTCAACGGCAGTCATACCAGCGGTAACGGCGAGGCACAGACCAACGACGGCCACAGAAATGGCCGTTCGCCTGTCGGGCCGCCGCTGGCACGCGCCAATGAGCGCCAACTCCATATCACCTTCCGGCGTAGCGGCGATCTGGAGCGCGACAAATACCGATTGAAGGGCATTTACGATCATGTACGCGACCCTCGTGGGCGCGATCGATTCTTTATCTTACTCGAATCAAACGGACAGCGCTATGAGCTGGCCTTTCCCAACGATCTCTGCTCGATCAATGATCGTCTGGTGAATGAGCTTACCAAACATTTTCGGGTAGATGTATTGGTGGGGGCAGAGGAGAAAGAATAGGGAGACAGGGAGACAGGAGACAGGGAGACCTTGTCTCGTGTCTCGCGTCTGATGTCTGTTCTTGCTACTCTGAGACGCTTGCTGGGCGGTAGAAGTTATCATCCACTTCAACTTCCGCAGAAACGGGGGTGGGGCGGCGGGTAAAAAGATTTGAATTGGTGCGTGTTGCGTTGGCCGCGGGGACAACGACTTGCTGGGCTGGCGGTGTAAAGGATTGGGCTGCCGGTTGCTGGGCTGTACCACAGAAGACACAGATTTCCCACTCATTGCGGACCAATTGCTTGCAGTTCACACAGGCGTGCTGCAGTTGGTGATGACAAGTGGGGCAAAAGATCCAACCCTCTTTGACGGGCACACCACAGGTGCCACAAGCCAGTGTTTCTTCGATCTCGCGCAGGAGCGCTTCTTCTTCCAAGGCGCGATCATAGACCTCGGCCAGCGTATGCTTCGGGCGAATCATCAAGTAGAGCACCAGACCGACAATTGGGAAAATCAACACCAGCACACAGGCCAGCAGAATGGCTAGCCAATCGCGGCTGCGCGCCCGAATGTCGTTAAAAGTCCAGATCCCCATGGCGATCCAGAAGGCAAAAAGAAAAGCGCCGAGAACGGCGACAATTATGCCGACAGTCGTAGCAATGCTATTAATTAAGTCACTGGACATACAATTATCTCCAAAACCAAATCAGCGTTTCTGTTTCGACACACAGCCACATCGTCGGTAAAGCCCCATCTGGCATGTATGCATAGCGAAAGAGACTAGCTTGGCTGTAGTCGAATTTGCCACCGCTGCTAGCAAACTGAAATTTATCTACGGTCGTCATCGATTCGCTGTTACTAATTCATAGCCAATTTATTAGAAGCCAATTTACTAGAATGATTTGCTATTCATTGGCCCAACTTGTTATACAACATACACAATTTACTTACATCAAGACTTACCAATACTAATGATAGCGACAGAATATAGCAACATATAGCAACAAAGTGTAGGTATGCAATAGGGCGGATTATAGCGCAAATATGCCTATTAACCAAACCGTGAGGCGCTTACAAGATGCCTCGCCTAAATTTTTTGACAGCCCTACTAGATCCATGCTATAGTCTTTTTACTCCGGCTGGCACAGCATGTGTTGGCTAGTATGGGCAGTTCCACTACTGTCGCCAATTATATTCATGCACCAGCAATCTCAATGTGCTTAGCACTGACCCACAAACCAAGAAACGATAGCAATTTTGCTAAACATCACTTGGTCAGCCGGTTGCGGATAAGCGCTTGTTCAAGGTATCCTTGGCACGCAAGCTTCGTTGTGTGATCTGTTACCTACACAATTTACCATCAATGTAAGGAGAATCGTAAAAATGCAAGTACGACCAAAGATCTATACCATTGGCCTGGTCTTTGCCATGGTCATGGGCATGGTGCTGGCTGCCTGTTTTGGTGCAGCCCCTACGCCAGTTGCTACCGAGCCGACTGTTGCACCCGCCACGGAACCCGCTGTCGCACAACCCGCCTCGCCTGCCGCAGCGCAACCCGCTTCCCCGGTCGCGGCTGCACCCGCTGCGCCGGCTGCCCAAGCTGGTGAATCCACCTTGAAAATTGTCCAAGATCGTGGCCGCCTGATCTGTGTGGGCAATGCGACCGTACCTGGCTTTGGCTTTATCGATGAAGCCGGCGCCTTCTCTGGGTTTGATGTCGATTTTTGTAAAGCTGTGGCCGCCGCGATCTTTGGTGATGCGACGGCTTTTGAGATTCGCCCCACTACTGCCCAAGAGCGTTTCACTGTGTTGTCCAGTGGCGAAGCAGATGTGCTTTTCCGCAATACGACCCAAACCATGTCGCGCGATACCGACTTGGGTGCCAACTTTGCACCTGTCACTTTCTATGACGGTCAGGGCATTATGACACGCAAGGATAACGGCGTGGCCACCTTGGAAGACCTGGATGGCGCTTCGATCTGCGTGCAGACAGGGACCACCACCGAGCTAAACTTGGCCGACCAAATGGCCGCCGCTGGTCTCACCTACGAGCCAGTCGTTTTTGAGACTGCCGACGAAGTAACTACGGCCTACGAAGAAGGGCGCTGTGATGCCTGGACAACGGATAAGTCTGGCCTGGTTTCGCGCCAAAGTGTGTTGGCCGAGCCCGATGCCCATGTGATCTTGGATGTGACCCTCTCCAAGGAGCCACTGGCCCCCATGGTGCGCCAAGGTGATGATCAGTGGAATGCGCTGATCGACTGGACGGTTTATGCGCTGATCCTGGCCGAAGAGCAAGGCATTACGTCGGCCAATGTCGATGAAATGCGCAGCTCCGAGAATCCCGACATCCGCCGCTTGCTGGGTGTGGAAGGCGATTTCGGTCTCAAGATTGGCCTGAGCAATGACTGGGCCTACAATGCGATTAAGTTGGTGGGCAACTATGGCGAGATCTACGATCGCAACCTAGGCCCCGAGACCGTTTTCAATCTACCACGCGGTCTGAACGCCCTCTACACCGAGGGTGGCATCCTCTACGCACCGCCAATTCGGTAAACGGATAGTAGACATTAGAAACGAGAGACCTGCCCCCTGGTCTCTCGTTTTATTTACCATCCCCCCAGTCGCGAATAGTGGGTCGCGAATAGTGGAAGGGCTTTCTCCGATGCAAAAAGAACTTAGCCTCTCTGGGCAGGGCCGCCCTCCTTTCTGGCGAGACGAGCGTATTCTCTCCGTCCTTAGCCAGGTGATCGTGGTCGCCGTAGTGGCTGGATTGTTCTATTTCCTCTACAGCAATCTCATGGCCGCGCTGACTGTGCGCTTTGGCAGTAATCCCATCAGTTTTGCGTTTCTTGAGCAGACAGCCGGCTTTGATATTAAAGAGTTTTTGATTCCCTATAGCCGGGAGAGCACCTACGCAACGGCGTTTATGGTGGGGTTGCTCAATACGTTGGTCGTGGCTGGGTTGGGCATTGTTTTCGCTACGCTGCTCGGTGTCGCGATTGGGGTCATGCGCCTCTCGGCGAATTTCCTTGTCAATACCATTGCTAGCTTGTATATCAATATTTTTCGTAATATTCCGCTTTTGTTGCTGCTGATCTTCTGGTCACAGGCAGTCTTTCTCAAGTTGCCGCGTGTACAAGAAGCGCTAATGTTTGGCCCCGTCTTTTTTAGCCAACGCGGCGTGGCTGTGCCGTGGGGGATTCCCACCGATAGTTGGCCGCGCTATTCATATACGCTATGGGGCGGCCTGTGCTTAGCCATCATTGTGGGGATCGTGCTGGTGCAGATCGGCAAACGTACGGGGCGTATGCCGCTGGTTAGCTTGTGGACAGTGCTGACCTTTGTGATCGTTGCGATTGTTGGCTGGATTGTCTTACCGCAGCCGCTGACCTTTTCCTTTCCCGAATTGTCGGGGTTCAACACGCGCGGTGGACAGGTGCTCAGTCCAGAATTTATGGCAATTCTCTCGGGCCTTGCGATCTATACAGCGGCGTTTATTGCCGAGATTGTGCGCTCTGGCATTCAAGCTGTCTCCAAAGGGCAGCGCGAAGCTGCCTCGGCTCTCGGTTTAACGGGGTTTCAAACCCTGCGCCTGGTGATCTTCCCCCAAGCATTGCGTATCATCATCCCGCCGTTGACCAGCCAATATTTGAACCTGACCAAAAATTCATCGTTGGCAATTGCCGTGGGCTATCCCGATCTCTTTGCCGTTGCCGGCAATACGATCCGTAACCAAACGGGTCGCGAGATTGAGGTTTTTATTATGATCATGGGCGTCTACCTTGCCCTCAGTCTGGCTACCTCGCTGATCATGAATTTTTATAACAGGCGGATCAAATTGATCGAGCGCTAAGGAGTTTTGAATGGCAACTGCCGTAACAACACGCAAGACGCGTGTGCTGGCCCCACCGTTGCAGCGCTATGGTGTCTTGGGTTGGCTGCGCAAAAACCTGTTTGGCAGCGTAACCGATACGCTTTTAACGCTGCTGGCCCTGGGCTTTCTCTATCTCATTTTACGCCCGTTGATCGCATGGGTGCTCAGTACCAGTTGGGCGGTGATTCCAGCCAACTTTACGCTTATTTTGCGGGGCTCCTACCCCGAAGCCGCGGTAGGTCGGTTGTGGATCTGTGTTTATCTGCTCTTTGGCCTGGCTGGTTTTAGTTGGGGCATCTGGTTTAGAAAGTTTCAGTCCATTACCCTCTTTGTCCTGCTAATTCCGGCGCTGCTGGCCTTGATTCCCTTTATTATCACCTATAACCGTATGAATTTGCTGGTCGGCGAAGCGGTTATCCTCGTGGCGTATGCCATTGGACGTTTCTGGCCCCAGCGTTGGCAGGGCTTTGCTGGCTATCTATGGGTGATTGGCTTGTTGGCTATGCCCTTTATCTTGCACGGCATTGGTGAGCCGCCGCTCTTGCTGCCTGTGGTGATGACCAATCTATGGGGCGGGCTTCTGTTGACCCTGTTTCTGGCCGTCTTTGGTATTGCCCTTTCTTTTCCGCTAGGCGTGATCTTGGCGCTGGGCCGCCAGTCGAATTTCCCGGCGTTTCGCCTGCTGAGTGTGATCTATATTGAGTTTATTCGTGGTGTGCCGCTGATTACGTTGCTTTTCATGGGGCAGGCCATGTTACAATATTTCTTGCCGCCGGGCACGCCGACGATTGATCGGGTAATCCGGGCGCTCGTCGCTATCACGCTCTTCTCGGCGGCCTATACCGCAGAAAATGTGCGTGGCGGTCTCCAGTCGATTCCCAAGGGACAATATGAAGCCGCCAGCGCATTGGGGCTCAGTACCTTCAAGACGACCATGTTTATCGTTCTTCCCCAGGCGTTGCGCGCCGTTGTGCCGATTTTGGTGGGTCAATTTATTGGTCTCTTCAAAGATACTTCTCTGGTGGCGATTGCTGGCATGTTGGATCTGCTGGGGATTGGGCGCGCGGTTGTCAACAATCCCAATTGGCTGGGCAATCACCAACAAGTTTACATTTTCATCGGCCTGATCTACTGGATTTTCTGTTACGCCATGACCTACGCAAGTCGGCGCTTGGAACGAACACTGGGTGTTGGCGAGCGATAAGTCTATTGATTATTAGCGATTAGTCGTTGATTATTGATTATTACAATAACGACCAATAACCAATAATCAATAGCTAATAATCAATAGCTAATAACAAATGGCTAATGACTAATGACAAAGAGCTAACGACCAACAAGTCATAGTTGCAGGGGAGTTGAACAATGAGCGAAAACGGCAATGCCGACAAGCCGATGATTAGTTGTCATGATGTGCATAAGTGGTACGGCAATTATCATGCCTTGCGCGGCATCAATTTGGAAGTCAGTACCGCCGAAGTAATTGTGATTTGCGGTCCATCCGGTTCGGGCAAGTCCACGTTTATCCGCACGATCAATCGCTTGGAAGAACACCAGCGCGGCGATATTGTGGTCGATGGCATTGAACTGACCCACGATGTGCGCAACATCGAGGCGATCCGCCAGGAGACGGGCATGGTCTTCCAGCAGTTCAACCTCTTTCCACACCTTACGATCATGCAAAATATTACATTGGCCCCGATCCAGGTGCGCAAAAAGAGTAAAAAAGAAGCAGAAGCCCTGGCACTGCAACTGTTACAACGGGTGGGCATTCCCGAGCAGGCCAACAAATATCCGGGGCAACTTTCGGGCGGCCAGCAACAGCGGGTTGCAATTGCGCGTGCCCTGGCCATGCAGCCCAAGATCATGCTCTTTGACGAGCCGACCTCGGCACTGGATCCGGAGATGATCAAGGAAGTGCTGGACGTGATGAAAGGGTTGGCGCGTTCGGGCATGACCATGCTCGTCGTCACACACGAGATGGGCTTTGCGCGCGAGGTGGCAGATCGCGTCGTCTTTATGGATGCTGGCGAGATCGTCGAAGTCGCCACGCCCGAGGTCTTCTTCACCAATCCCCAGCACGAGCGCACCAAGCTTTTTCTGAATCAAATTTTATGATCATAGGTGATCAGTAGCGTTCTCTGTGCCATAGACTTTACTGGGCCGTTAGGCGTTTAATCCTAACGGTCTCATTCTTGTGATAGAAAGCTACTATGTCTACGTCCGCTATCTCCACCTCACTGGGCGGCTATGCAAGTCTGATTCGCCATAATCGCAATTTCCGTTATCTCTGGTTTGGTGAAATTGTCAGCTTCTTGGGGATTGGTTTAATCTCATCGCGTTGGCCACGTTGATCGGCGCGTTGACAGGTTCGGGCGTGGCATTGGGTGGCCTGTTTGTTGTACGCATGATAGCACCCTTTTTGGTCAGCGCCTTTGGCGGCGTGATCGTCGATCGCTACAATCGCAAAAGTATCCTGATCGCCACCGATCTGCTGCGCGGTTGTGTGGTGCTGGGCTTTTTCTTGATCCGCGACGCGGATGATATCCCCTTACTATACTCTTGACGGCCATTCAACTGGGGATTAGTGGCCTTTTCTTTCCGGCGCGCAATGCGATTTTCCCAGATGTGATCAGTCGTGAGCAACTAAGTGCAGCCAATGCCCTCAGCTCCTCGACTTGGTCCACCATGTTGGCGCTTGGGACGGCGCTGGGCGGCTTTGTCGCCGGCAGTTTTGGCGTCTATACCGCCTTTGCGATTGATGCACTCTCCTTCTTCGTCTCGGCTTTGTTGATTGCACAACTGCGCTATATGCCTTCCGCTTTGCCCAGCGATAGCAAGGATTTACGCGCCGCCTTGCGTGAATATGGCGATGGCTTTCGCTACTTTGGTCGCTACCGCGATATCTTGGTGATTGTATTGCAGAAAGCAGCCGTTACCTTCTGCTTTGCGGCAGCCTACGAGGTGACGGCGGTCTCGATCTCGCAACATGTCTTTGTGATTGGCGAAGGCGGTGGGATTGGGCTGGGCTTTATCTATGCGATTGTGGGGGTCGGCACAGGGTTGGGGCCGATCATCATGCGTGCCTATATAGGCGATCGCGACCGCGCGCTGCGGATCGGGATTTTTGTCGCCTACCTGATCGCCGCCGCGGGCATGGTCTTGGCGGCCTCTATGGTCAATACGGGGGTCAATACGGGTTTTTCGTTTGCCCTCTTTTTAGTGGGGCTCTTCTTCCGCGGCTTTGGTGGCGGTGCGGTGTGGGTCTTTGCCTCGCAACTGGCCTTCCAGCATGTAGCGGATCATGTGCGCGGGCGCGTCTTTTCTACCGAGTTTGCCCTCTTCTCGCTGGCGAGTGCCGTGGCGGCTGGCTCAGCGGGCTGGGCGTTGGAACAACCGGCCATTGGCTATCAGGGGATCGTCTGGATTCTGCCGGGGTTGACACTAATCGCGGCGCTGTTATGGGGCAGTTGGGTGCTGCAACAGGGCTGGCGACAGAATTTATAGGAACAAGAAGCTAACCATGAAAGCTCTCATACCCTATACTGAATCTTGGGGTAAAACGTGGCTGAAAGGGTTATCAATTGCTAACCCTGCTCCTTGCGCTGCACTATTGAGGGTTTTGTCTCCGCTTACAAAAACGATGTCAACTTGGATAGCGTTTAACATCTCTTGGTAGCGTAGTGCAACAGCCAACTGAATCGCATCAAACGCCTTCAGCGGATGCTGATAGGTCAGGGTAGCGGCTCTTTCGTAGTCATCCGTTATCAAAGGAATAATTGTATACCGATTGATCAACTGATGGATAAACCGACGATACTCACGTTCGCGGACTGTGCGCCTTATACGACCTGAACGTTCGGTGAGCTACCCAAGGCTAAAGCGCCTGGGCTTCCAAGTCGGTGACTTGGAACTTTTCGGGGGCTGAACGGCTTACTAGCGCCACTCATGTCGATCTTGCGATCATCCACCCGCGTAACTTT
>Ga0105047_10011856_pt1 | contig 14101 bp, 11 predicted proteins | sample MAT04_FD_78384 | JGI IMG/M metagenome (GOLD analysis project Ga0105047, IMG submission 78384) | Freshwater microbial communities from Lake Fryxell liftoff mats and glacier meltwater in Antarctica - MAT-04 (megahit assembly) | ecosystem: Environmental > Aquatic > Freshwater > Ice > Liftoff... | reverse complement strand
CGCGGGCGCTGCCGGTTGACAGGCGCTCAACGCAAGCCCCATTACAAGCAAAATTGGAAACGCAATACCTTTCATGTTGTCTTTTCTCCCTATTCTGAGCTGAATAATCGACATACGACATGTAATCGGAATACAACAAAACCCACACAGAACTTGTATATTTTCCGTTCAAACTATTGACAAACTATCATTAAACATGATAAATCGTGGTGTGCTGGCTTCCATTCTCAACAAAGGTGAATTGCCATCGCTCACACCCTATCCGGGTTCTGGTGCGCCGCTGTGGTAGAATTTGAGTACAGATAAACGATGGATGCGTGACATTTCTACAGCGGGTGGGGCGGAACGAAGACAAGTGGCATGAGCGCTGAACACAGGCAGCAGAACGGAGATCGAACCATGCAAGCCTATCGCCAAACAACCACTGCGCAGGAAGACGCGATGCCCGCCAGCGCCCCGCTCATTTTATTGACGGGTGCGACCGGCTATATTGGGGGACGGCTCGTTCCGCGCTTGCTCGAATTGGGCTACCGCGTCCGCTGTTTGGTGCGGGATCCGGCCCGTTTACAAGGGCGACCTTGGCAGGGCGCCGTCGATATCGTTGCGGGCGATGTGCTGCAACCTGAGAGCCTGGTTGGCGCAATGTGCGGCGTGCAAGCTGCTTACTATTTGGTGCATAGCCTGGGCAGCGGCGCCGACTTCCACCAACGTGACCTGGAAGCCGCCCGTAATTTTGGGTTGGCCGCCCGCGCTGCGGGTGTTGAACGCATCATCTATCTCGGCGGCCTCGCCGAAGCTACGCCCGAACTCTCGGAACATCTGCGTTCGCGCCAGCAAACGGGCGACTCTCTGCGCAGCACAGGCGTCCCGGTGACCGAATTGCGCGCCGGCGTAATTGTCGGCTCGGGCAGTCTATCGTTTGAGATGATTCGCTACTTAACCGAGCGCGTGCCTGTGATGATCTGCCCGCGTTGGGTGTTCACGCGTACCCAGCCGATTGGCATTCGCGAAGTGCTGGAGTATCTGACGGCGGTGCTCGCCGTACCCGAGAGCAGTGGACGCATCATCGAGATCGGCGGCGCCGAAGTGGTCACCTATGGCGAAATGATGACGATCTATGCCGAGGTGCGCGGTCTCAAACGCTGGATGGTGTCCGTGCCAGTTTTAACACCGCGCCTGTCGTCTTATTGGGTGAACCTGGTCACACCCATCCCTGCCGTCATCGCCCGCCCCCTGATCGAGGGCTTGCGCAACGAAAATATCGTGCATGATCTCAGCGCGCAGCAACTGTTCCCACAAATCCAGCCGGTGGGCTATCGTACTGCCGTGGAGCGCGCACTCGCCCGCCTGCAAGCCAGCAACGTTGAAACCGCCTGGAGTGATGCCCTGCAGACCAGTCAAGGTGCGGTCCCGCCTGTCATCCTGACGAATCAAGAAGGCATGATCGTGGAGCACCGCCAGCGCGTCGTTCCTGCAGCGCCGGCGGATATCTACACCATCTTCATGGGGCTGGGGGGCGAGCGCGGCTGGTTTTACATGAACTGGGCATGGGAAATCCGCGGCTTTATGGATCGGATGATAGGCGGGGTGGGCTTACGCCGCGGGCGCCGCGATCCAGATGAGCTACGCGTCGGCGATGCGCTTGATTTCTGGCGGGTGGAAACCGTAGAGCCAGAACAATTGTTACGCCTGCGTGCTGAAATGAAAGTGCCCGGCAAAGCCTGGCTACAATTCAAGGTGACACCGCACGACGGAGACCAGGCTCTGCTTGCGCAAACTGCTTTCTTTGCGCCCAAGGGGTTGATGGGGTGGCTATATTGGTATGGGCTATACCCGCTTCACAGCTTGATTTTTAGCGGTCTCATCAGCCAGATCGCACGGCGCGCGGTTATCCTGAAACACAAAGGTCGTATCGGTGAGTTCGGCGCAACGCCCTGATTGATTTTGAGGAGCAGATCAGTTTCTGCTTGCGAGAGGCTGGATGCCCGGCGCTGGGCTTGCAGACGAATAGATCTGAAATGGGCCCAAAGACTGATGGGTACTGTACCTCAAGTGGTTGAAATTCCATACCGCCCAATGCGGCCGGGATTACGCCGCAATTTGCTAAATTTACGCCTGCCCCTCTCTGTCCGGTATAATCCCTCTACCTCCATGACGATCTATGGCTTCATGCCTTTGTATGCCTTTGTATGCCTTTGTGGCTTGTACCTTGAGGACTATCTTTTGTCATCTCTTCTGGATATCGTCGAATCGATTCGCGGCGAACTGACTACGCTCAATGGGCTGCGTGATGCTACGCTGGCGCGCAGCCGCTCGCTTACTCGCGCCTGCGCCAACAGCATCCGCGCCATCCATCGCCACGACTGGGACGAGGCTGACGTGCTGCTCGCCCAGGCACGCGACGAAGCCAAAGCGATGGTTGATGCCATCGCCAGCCAGCCAACGCTCTACCATGCCGGCTATACGCAGGATGCCCTTAAGGAACTCGTCGAAGCGCACCTGGTCGCCGCTGTCGTGCGCGGGGCACCCCTGCCGGCGCCGGCCGCTCTCTACGTGACGGGTCCCACCTATCTGCGCGGTATGAGCGAAGCCGGCACCGAAATGCGCCGCTTCGTGCTTGACCTGGTGCGGCGCGGCGAGGTGGTCGCGGCCGAGCCTTATCTCGAATTTATGGACGAAGTCTATAGCCAATTGATTACCATCGACTTCCCCGACGCCGTCACCGACGGGCTGCGCCGCCTGACCGATGTGCTGCGCTCTGTGCTGGAACGCACGCGCGGCGACCTCACCCTTGCCATCCGCCAGGATCAGATGCGCCAGGCGCTGCTCAGCTTTGAAACCAACCTCGATCGTCACCTCGGCACCCAGTTCGCCGCCACCACGCCGCCGGTGGGGCTGGAAGCTGACCTCCTCGAAGACGCGCCATGAGAGAGGATCGTTCACTGGTGCGCGCCAGCGACATCGGGTTGTGGACCTATTGCCACCGGGCTTGGTGGCTGGCCAAGGTGAAGGGCGCCCCCCACCGCAATCCTGCCGTGCTTGAGGCCGGCGTCGCCGCCCACGCCGTGCATGGCGGCCAGCTTGTGCGTGCCCATCGGTTGCAGCGGGTGGGGCTATGGTTGATCGCAGCGGCCGTGCTGTTGGTCGTTGTGCTGATCGTCTTGTGGATGGTCAGTCAATGACCACACCGGTTGTGTCACCGCAGGCGGTTGCAACGACGGCACCGTCGATGCTCGCTGACGCTAGCGGCCCTGACGGGGGAAGCGCTGACGCTGGCGACTCTGAGGGAGGGAGCGCGACGAGCACGAGCGAGCGCCCAACTTTGGTGCAACAGGCTGTCGATGCCCTGCTCGCTGCCACGCAGGCCAAGGCCGACGAGAACGTGGTCGTCATCGAAGAACGCGCCATCTATCGCCCTGATTCCTGGCTCATCCAGCGCTGTTGGGAAGTGCTGGCCGATGCCGGCGCGGCTGAACCGGCTCTGGTCGCTGCACGCCTGGCCGCTACGCGCCAGCCGTTGGCCATCGTGCAGTGCCTGCACCGTCTTTCCCGCCAAATCGACCGTCACTGGGGTCTGGCCAGCGCGGTCACCCGTGAACTCGTGCGCCTGCAAGGGTCGCTCTTTGCCGAACCCGCCACCCCGCCCACCGTCTATGATGGCGAGCGCCTGCTTTATGCCGCCGCTGCCGCCGCCAACCTCGACGATCGGACGCTGGCTTTTGCCTGTCTGGAACGGCTGGATCAACTGCCGCAGCCGTGGGATCGCTTCGTGGTGCAGCCGGATCAACGCTCCCTGTTGGCCGATACCATCGTACGCACCGGTCTTCACCCGCTCACGGCGGCGCTTGTCACCAGCGCGCTGCGCCGCTTCAGCGATGCCGGCGCCCATCTGGTGCTGGATATCACCAGCGGCGCCGCCGACCGCTTGCGCCGTTCGCCCAGCGCCGCCAAGATGGCGCGCCTGCTCGGCCTCGGCGTCGATACCTTCCGCAACGCCTCGCTGACTAGCCTGCACAGCCGGCGTGTGACCGCTACCGTCTTTGGCCAGGCCGGCATGGTCGACGAGGTGCTCGCGCAACTCACGACCATCGCCAATATCCAACTGGCACGCAAGGAAAGCGGCCTGTCCTTGCGTCAGGGCGACCCGCAGTTGCTGCGCCAGGTGAAGCGACCGACCGCCAACGCCGACGTCGATTTCCAAGTCTATACCCTGCGCGAGGCTATCCGCGCCCTGCCCTTGCGCCAGGTGTCGCGTGACGCGCGCGTGGAACTCGCCAATCGCCTCGCCACGCTGGGCGCGCAGAGCGACGGCTGGACCGCCGCCGGCGCCGCAACGACCTTGGTCGAATTGGGCGCCATCAAGTTCGCCGTCGACGTGATCAACCAGATTCCGCCCAAGGATGCGACGCGCGCCGAAGGCGTCATCTCCCTGGTGCGTGCGCTCTTGGTGGCCGGTGAGCCGGGATTGGCCGAGGAACAGATGCAGACCGGGCTGGCTTGGGCACGCGCCTACCCCGGACGCAACCCCGAACGCGCGTTGATCTGGGGGCTGAGCGACGTCTATCTGGAGCGCAAGCAGTCGGACCAGGCATTGGCGTTGCTCGACCAATGGGAGTTGCCCAGCAGCTTCCGGCAACGCCTGCGTTCGCTCTTTGGCCGCAAGATCGATGACGACGAATTGCGCAACACGGGCTTGCGTCTGCGCGCGCTGCTGCAACGCGAGCGCACGGCGTCTGCCGAGATCGAGCGGCTGGTCGCCCTGCTCACCCAAGCGGCGCCGCGCCTGCTCGATGGCGAGGCGCTGATCAATTTCCTGGTGGGAGACATGCTCAAGCCGCTGCTGGTGAGTGGTCGCACGCGACTCGCCCTTTCGCTGCTGCCTACCCTGCAACGGGCGCTGCGCACCGGCAGCGGCGAGAAACACGCCACGCGCGTCGCTGCCGTTGCCAATGCCCTGGCGGCTGAACTGGCGCCCGCCAGGCCGGAAACGCTCGATCCCGCCGCCGGCAATGGCCGCTTCAGCCCGGAGATCACGCCGGAGACACGCGACGCGCTCGTTCAATTTGTCGTGGGTCTGTGGCAAGACGACGCCAAACGCGGGCTCTGGCAGACCGTGCATGGCGTCGAAGGCAGCTTACCCCTGGTCCTATTCCTCGATGGGCCGGCGGCGGTCGCCAGCATTGCCCAATCCGTGGCCGGCCTTTCCAGCCAGTGGGCCACTTGATTTGCCGCTAAATTCCGGCGCGTACCAGGATCTTTTCCGCCGCACGCAGCATAGGCATATCCACCATTTTTCCCTCAAACGTAAACGCCCCTGCGCCGGCCGCCTGTTGTTCGGCAAAGGCCTGCACCAGCCGCTGTGCCCGCTCAAGCTCGTCGGGCGCCGGTGAAAATGCCCGGTTGACGATCGGCGTCTGGTTCGGATGGATACAGGTCTTGCCGGTGAAGCCAAGTTGGCGGGCAAAGCAGCTTTCATCATCCAATCCAGCCGGATCGTTGAAATCCGGGAAGACCATGTCGAAGGCTTGCAACCGGTAAGCCGCCGCTGCCGTCACCACCGCACTGCGCGCATAGAAAACCTCCCATGCCGCCTGCGTGCGTACGCAGCCAATGTCGCCGGCCAGATCCTCAGCGCCAAAGATCAGCCCATCCAAGCGCGGCGTTGCCTGGGCCAGCTCGCGCAGGTTCATCACGCCCAGCGCCGTCTCAATCATGACAAACAGGCGCATGCTGCCGCTCTCCAAACCGTGTGCCTGCTCGGCTTCGCTGAGCAACCGATCCACCCATTGTACATCGGCGGCTTCCTCGGCCTTGGGCATGATGTAGCCGTCCGGCCGCCCGCCGATTGTGGCGGCGATCTCATCCCTCACCAGCCCGCTGCTCAGGGGGTTCACGCGTACAATTCGCTCGCGCGCCCCGAAATCCAGCGTGGCCAGCGCCTGGGCAATTGTCCGCCGCGCCTCCGTTTTGCGGTTTTGCGCCACGCCATCTTCCATGTCCATGATGATGGTGTCGACATCCCAGCCGGCGCCTTTCTCGATCTTGCGCAGCGAATCACCGGGCATAAAGAGCAAGGAACGGCGCGCAAAGCGTCTGTTCTCAGCAGCCATCGTGGGTCTCCTCGGCGTTTATTGGCGCCTTTTTGTGCATGAGCGCCGTGCGCTCGAACTGGAGCACGACCACGCCCTCCTGGTTGCGCCCGGTGTGCCGGAAGCGCACGATGCCCTGCTCCGGCCGCGACCGTGACGCACGCACCTCGATGACTTCGCTCTCCACATACAAGGTGTCGCCATGAAACTTCGGGTGCGGATGGCGCACATTGTCATAGCCCAGGTTGGCGACCAGCGTGCCCTCGGTCAATTCCGGCACGCTGATGCCCACGGCCAGCCCCAGCGTAAAAATGCCATTGACGATGCGCCGGCCAAACTGCGTGTGTTTCTGCGCAAAATCCTCGTTGAGGTGCAGGGGCTGCGTGTTCATCGTCAACGCCGAAAAGAGCACGTTGTCCATCTCCGTGATCGTGCGCCCCAGGCTGTGCTGAATCACATCCCCCACCGCAAATTCGTCGAAATAGCGTCCGGCCATCACCGCTCCTCTGTTGCATTCACACTGCGCTGCATCCATGATAAACTAGGCCCATTATTTCGCGCATATCCGCCGCGCGTGGTAGCGTGCGTGGCACTGGCCAGGGTGTCTGGGGCCGCGTGCGTGGCACCGGCCATTCACGAGGGATGATCGACCCTTGCTGACTGCTCAATTTTCTCCTCCCTATATTTTGACCCTCGACCTCGGCACTTCTTCGGCGCGGGCGCTTCTCTTTGACGCCACCGGCCGCGCCGTGCCCGGCGTCGCTGCTCAGATCGCCAATGAACCTCACTTCGACAAACTGGGTGACCTCACCTTTGACCTGGCTCACCTCACCGCCAACATGGTTGCCGTGATCGATCAGACCCTTGCACGCGCGGGCACGCGCACCGACCAGATCGCCGCCGTGACGTTGTGCACCTTTGTCACCAACATCGCCGGCATTGATGATGCCGGCCAACCTGTTACCCCGGTGCTCACCTACGCCCAACCCGGTAGCGCAGCGGATGCCGCCGCGCTGCGCGCCGAATTAGGGCCGGCGGCGGACGCCGTGCACGACCGCACGGGCTGCGTGTTGCACAGCTCCTATTTGCCGGCGCGCCTGCGGTGGGTGGCGCGTGTGCAGCCAGAATGGCTGCGCCAAAGCGCGTGGTGGATGTCGGCCGGGGAGTACCTGATCTGGCAGTTTACGGGGGTGCGGGCTGCCTCTTACAGCCTCGCGGCCTGGAGCGGGTTGCTCGATCGCCGGCATCTGGTGTGGGACGATCTCTGGCTTGACCGCCTGCCCATCGCCGTCGACCAATTGTCCCCGCTCTGCGAGATCGTGCCGCTTTCCAATCATCTGCGCCCACTTTGGGCGGCGCGCTGGCCCGCCCTGGCGCGTGTTCCTTGGTTCCCCGCCATCGGCGATGGCGCCGCCGCCACCGTGGGCAGCGGCTGTGCAGACGGCCGCCAGGTTGCCCTGACCATCGGCACCACCGCCGCCCTGCGCGCCGTCGTCTCTCCCGATCTTGCGACCCTGCCCGACGGCTTGTGGCTCTATCGCATCACGGCGGCCCAGGGCCTGCTGGGCGGCGCTACCACCGAAGGCGGCAACCTGCTGGCGTGGCTGCGCGCGACGCTGCAACTGCCGGCGCCCGACGAACTCGAACGCCAATTGGCCGCGCGCCCGCCCGCCGATCACGGGGTCATCGTGCTGCCCTTTGTTGCCGGCGAACGTGCCCCAGGCTGGAACGACGATGCCCGCGCTGTCCTGCACGGCTTCACCCTCAACACGGCGCCCGTGGACCTCTACCAGGCTGTCCTGGAAGCCATCACCTATCGCTTTGCGCTCATCTTTGCCGCGATGGCACCCTCCTTGCCCGCCGGCGCCTCCATCGTGGCCAGCGGCGGCGCCTTGACCGCCTCGCCCGCCTGGTCCCAAATCGTCGCCGATGTCCTGGGGCGCCCGCTGCAGGTGCTCGAAGAAAGAGAACTGGCCTGCCGCGGCCTGGCCCTCCTGGCCTTACACCATCTCGGCGTCATTCCCTCCCAGTCCGCGCTCGCCCCCGTCGTGGCCAAAACCTACGCCGCCGATGCCACGCGTCGCTCCCTACACGCCGCCGCCCAAGCCCGCCAAACCGCCCTTTATCGCCGACTACTGGGACCCTCGACCGTAGACCATTCTTGATTCCCCAGTGATTTGCCCGGCTCGCCAGTGCTCGCCTCAATCAAGGTCATCCGTCAATCCTACGAATCAAGGTTCAGACGTGTTTTCTCAATCAACGGAATCGTCTGTGGCCCTTCCGGCAATACACAGATCGTCGCGTCCTGTCCATATCGCGCAAGCAGCGCGCCCACCGTCCTCACAATGTCGCGACACGGCGTGAAGAGTGCCGCGGCTATCTGTGCGCCGCTCAGATAGTCGGCATACACATGCACATCGGCCTTGAGTTGGATCTGCGCCTGGATCTGCGCCTGCCATTGATCCTGGCTCAGAAATCCGGGCGCCAGGATGCGGTCGAGCAGTGCCCGCGGGCTGCTCGCCTCGCGCAGCAACTGGCCGTACAACCCGTGGTCGGGGATGCCGTCTGCACATTCGGCCGCGCAAATAATCGCCCCGCCGGTCTTCACCACCAGCGCCGCCGCACTCATGCCCTTGACGGCTTGATACAAATTCATGTCCAGCGGATAGCCCGCGTTGGTGGTGATCACGATGTCGAACGCCCTTGGCACGGGCACCATGGCCGTTTCCTGCACAAACGCGCAGCCGGCCGCATGGGCCTGGTCGAGATCGCCGGCAAAGACCCCGGTGATCTCCTGATGCTTGTTGAGTGTGACGTTGACCAAGAAGGTCCCGCCAGCGCGACGCGCCACCTCCATCACTTCTTCCCAGATCGGGTTGCCCTGCGTCACGCCCCATGTCGCCCGTGGGTCAGCGATCATGCCGGCATCGTGGTTGCCCAGCACGGTGCGTTGCCCCGCCATGCCCGGCATCAGCGCCTTGCCGCCGCCGGAAAAGCCGGCAAAAAAGTGCGGCTCGATGAACCCAGTCAGCAGTTTGACGTCGCAACCAGCCAGCTCGCGGTTGATCCAGATGTCGTGCCCGCGCGCGGTGGCGCCGATCCACACCTGCGTCGCCGGGTCGAACGCATCGTTTTGAACAAGGCGATAGCCCGTGAGCAGTTCTTCCGCGATCGCCGGCGTGCCGCTCGCTTCAAACATGCTGCGCAGTTCTGCCTCGCTGTTGCGCCGGTGTGTCCCCAGCGCACAGAAAAGCGTGATGTTCCTCTTGGGCACATGTGCCAGTTCGCGAAGCACGGCCGGCAAGATCAGCCCGTGTGGGGTCGCGCGTGTGATATCGCTGAAGACAATACCGACACGGTCCGTTGCCTTGACCCATTCGGCCAACGGCGATACCCCCAACGGTGCGCGCAAGGCATTGCTCAGCGCCTGCGCCGGGTCGGCCAGCCCCGCCACATACCGTGGCTCGATCACCGTCACGTCCCACGCCTCCGGAAGGTCGATCCAGAGCCCCTGTTTGCCGTAGGCGAGTTTAACCTGCATCGGAATTCTCTTTTCGCGCGCTCACATCTTCCCCGCGCCCCTACCCTTCCCCTGCCCCCTCTTCCCCCGCTTCGTCCCGCACTGAGCGTAAATGCGGGAAAAGAATCACTTCCCGAATCGTCTCTTTGTCCGTGAACAGCATCGTCAACCGGTCCACGCCCATCCCAAACCCACCCGTCGGCGGCATCCCATAGCTCAACGCCTCGATATAGTCCTCGTCAATCGGGTGTGCTTCCTCGTCGCCGTGGCGCGCGCGATAGTTCTCATCGACAAAGCGCTGCAACTGGTCGATCGGGTCGTTCAGTTCACTAAAGGCGTTGCACAGTTCCATCCCCGCCATGAAGCCCTCGAAGCGCTCCACCTGGCGCGGATCGTCGGGCGATCCCTTGGCCAGCGGGCTCACATCCCGCGGGTAGTCGATCAAGAAGGTTGGCTGGATCAGATGCGGTTCCACATGCTTGGCCATCAGGCTGTCCACCAACTTGCCCCAGTTGCTCTTGGGGTCCGGCGCATGGCCGTTCTGCCGCATCGCGGCGGCCAGCGACTCGGCGTCGGGAAAGGCTTCGTAGTCGATTCCCGTCGCCTCCAGGATGGCCTGGCGCAGCGGAATGCGACGCCAAGGCGGCTGCAGGTCGATATCGTGGCCCTGCCAAGTCAGCATGTACCCGCCCATAACCTTCTTGGCCACATGGGCCACCATCTCTTCGGTGCGCCGCATGACGGCGTGATAGTCGGCATACGCTTCGTAGAACTCAAGCTGCGTAAACTCGGGGTTGTGCTTGAAGCTGACGCCTTCGTTGCGGAAGTCCCGCCCGATCTCGTAGACGCGATCGTACCCGCCCACAATCAGCCGCTTCAGATAGAGCTCAAAGCTGATACGTAGGTATAGATCCTGGTGCAGTTGGTTGTGGTGCGTGACAAACGGCCGTGCCGCTGCGCCGCCGTAGATGGGCTGCAAGATCGGCGTCTCGACCTCCAAAAAGTCCTGTCCGTCGAGATACTCGCGCAGCGCACGCACGATGGCCGCGCGTGTGCGAAAGATGTCACGCACCGGCGGATTGGCCATCAGGTCGACGTAGCGACGGCGATAGCGCGTTTCCTGATCGCGTACCCCATGCCACTTGTCGGGCATCGGTTTCAGCGCCTTGCTCAGATACTGCAGCCCGTGCACCTCCACGCTCAGTTCGCCAGTCTTCGTCTGAAAGAGCGGGCCGGCGGCGCCTACAAAATCACCCAGATCGACCAGTTTCTTCCAGATATCCTCATAGACATTCTCGGGCAGATTGTCTTTGCGCAACACAATCTGCAACGTCCCCGTACCATCTTCCAGGTCGGCAAAACTCATCTTGCCCATGACCCGCATCCGCTTGATCCGCCCCGTCACCGTCACTTGCCGGTCGCCGGACTCGCCGGCGTCATAGAGATCACGCGCTTCGGCCACCGTATGCGTGCGCGCCACGCGCGACGGAAAGGGATCGATGTTCGCCTCGATCAGGCCGCGCCGGTTGTTCACGCGCGCTTGCTCCTGATCGCTCAGATTGGCTGGGTCAAACATGGGGTGAATTGGCTCGCTCACAGGGTTCATTTCACTCGCACAATCTCAAAGACGATCTGGCCGCCGGGTGAGGTCACGGGGATCTGCTGGCCGATGCGCTTGCCGAGCAGCGCCTTGCCCATGGGGCTCTCGTTGCTGATGCGCCCATTGGCCGGGGCGGCCTCCGGCGGGCCGACGATCGTATACTCTTCTTCGGCGTCGGTGCCCACTTCGCGCACGACCACCGTCCGCCCCATGCTGACCACATCGGGCGCGGCGTCGTCGTCGGCGATGACCTTGGCGTTCTTCAGAATGCCCTCGAGCTCGCGAATCCGCCCTTCGAGGAATCCCTGCGCGGTCTTGGCCTCGTCGTAGCCGGCATTTTCACTAATGTCACCTTCGGCCTTGGCCTCGGCGATCATTTGCGCCACCTCACGCCGGCGCGTCGTGGTCAAGTATTCTAGTTCTTTCTTGACGTTACGCATGCCTTCGACGGTAAGATAAATTGGTTGGTTGTGTGCCATAAGGTGTACTCTCTACCTGTAATCGATTTAATGGTTGCCATGCGACCGCTGCGGCCCGTGCGATCAAGCGCCATCGGCCGCGTGATCGCGTGAAACGTTTCTGTTGCCCGCCCAACATGTTGGGTTCAGTTAGTCGCCGTGGATATCGGGTACGAATTGCTGTGTCATTACAACGCTGCGCCGGCGCTACTGGTTTCGCCGCACGCGCAACGTTGTGCCATACACATTCTGAAAAGCAAAGTCTGGATATGAAAAACACCGCCCTTGTGAGGCGGCACATCCCACTGCCCTGTCCATCAAAGCAAGCGCCGACCTGTTCCCAGGTCGGCCAGATGACATGCCTTATTATACCTCAGGCCCACTCCGGTGTAAAATTGCCGATAAGGCTAACCATGAAACGTCAATTCCACTTGCACATACGGACTCTCTCATGCCCGACGCGCCATCACCTGCATCCGTCTTTGACCGCTTTGCCCCCTTCTATGACGCCGACTATCGCGACTACACCGACGATATCGAACTGATCGGCCTGTTGGCGGCGGAAGCCGGCGATCCAATCCTCGAACTAGGCTGCGGCACGGGTCGCCTGCTGGCGCCGCTGGCTGCAGCCGGGCACGCCCTGACCGGCATCGACATCAGCCCGGCGCTGCTGGCCATTGCCCAGCATAAACTGGCTGCTGCCGGGCTGTCGCCGCGCGTTCGCTTGATCGAAGCCGATCTGCGCACCTTTGTGCTCGACCGCCATGACTTTGGCTTTGCCTTCTGCACAAGCAACACCCTCATGCATCTCGACACCGCCGCCGACCAACGGGAGGCGCTGCACAATGTGTATGATCACCTACGCGCCGGCGGCCAACTGCTCATCGATCTCTTCAACCCCGATGTCGCCCGTCTGACCGCTGCCAATGGCCTGATGGAACTGGCCGGCCAGTGGGTTGATGAACATACCGGTGCGCAGGTGCTCAAATGGTGTGTGCGCACGGTCGACTGGGCGCAACAGATCCAGGAGACGCTCTTCCTTTACGAAGAAACCCTGCCCAACGGCCAAAGCCGCCGCACGGCATGCCCTTTTACGCTGCGCTTCCTCTGGGCCAACGAAGCTGAATTGATGTTACGCCTGGCCGGCTTCGCGGTCGAGGCGGTGTGGGGAGATTTTGAGGGCGGCGATTATGACGCCGCCAGCGATCATATCATCTTGCTTGCCAATAAAAGGTGAAATTATGCTTGACGCCACAAAACTGCCGCAGGAAACCAGCCGCAGCCTCGCACGGCTGCTGCCGCGTCTGGAACAAGAATTTGCTGTCACTGCCGCACCGGCCGACTGGGCCGCCTTTCGCCGCCGTTTGGAAACCCATTTTTCCCAGTTGTTTCCCCTGCTCTTGGAACTTTACGGCGACCAATATGATTTCTTCTACCAACTGGAGCGCATCCTGGCGATGGCTGCCCGCGCCTGGCTCGACCGCCCCACCGAACTCAAGGCGCTCGACGCCACGCGCGAGGCACACGCCACCTGGTTTCAGTCGGAACAGATGCTGGGCGGGGTTTGTTACGTCGACCTCTTTGCCGGTGATCTCAAGCGCCTGCGCACCCAGATTCCCTACTTCCAAGAACTGGGGTTGACCTACCTTCACCTGATGCCCCTCTTTCTGGCGCCCGCCGGTGACAACGACGGTGGCTATGCCGTGAGCGACTACCGCACCGTCGACCCGCGCCTGGGCGTCATGGACGATCTGCGTGCGCTCTCCGCCGACCTGCGCGACGCCGGTATGAGCCTTGTGTTGGATTTCATCTTCAACCACACCGCCGACGAACATCGCTGGGCCAAGGCCGCGCTGGCCGGCGATGCGGACCATCGCGACTACTACTTCCTTTTCCCCGACCGCACGCTGCCCGACGCCTATGAACGCACGCTGCGCGAGATTTTCCCCGACAAACATCCCGGCGCTTTTACCTATCGCGAGGAGATCAGCCGGTGGGTATGGACAACCTTCAACATCTTCCAATGGGATCTGAACTACCACAACCCGGTCGTCTTCCGCGAGATGGCCAGCGAGATGCTCTATCTGGCCAATGCCGGCGCCGAGGTGCTGCGTCTTGACGCCCTGGCCTTTACCTGGAAGGAGATGGGCACCGTCTGCGAGAACCTGCCCAAAGCACATACCCTCGTGCAGGCCTTCAATGCGCTGCTGCGTATCGCCGCCCCCAGCCTGCTCTTCAAGTCCGAGGCCATCGTGCATCCCGACGAGGTTGCCAAGTACATCAGCACGCAGGAATGCCAACTCTCCTACAATCCGCTGCTCATGGCGTTGCTGTGGAACAGCCTGGCCACGCGCGAAGTGCGCATGCTCCGCCAATCCATGGGCTACCGTTTCAAAATCGACGCCGATTGCACGTGGGTCAACTATGTGCGCTG
>Ga0105047_10011855_pt1 | contig 14101 bp, 12 predicted proteins | sample MAT04_FD_78384 | JGI IMG/M metagenome (GOLD analysis project Ga0105047, IMG submission 78384) | Freshwater microbial communities from Lake Fryxell liftoff mats and glacier meltwater in Antarctica - MAT-04 (megahit assembly) | ecosystem: Environmental > Aquatic > Freshwater > Ice > Liftoff... | reverse complement strand
TCCAAACGCTCTCCGGCGGCCAGAAGGCACGGCTGGAGATCCTGTGCCTGGAGCTGGATGGTCACAACGTGCTGCTGCTCGACGAGCCCACGGACAACCTCGACATCGAGTCCAGCGAGTCGCTCGAGCTGGCGCTCGACGGCTTCCAGGGGACGGTCATAGCGGTCAGTCACGACCGCACGTTCCTGGCCAAGTTCGACCGGTTCATCATGATCAACGACGATGGTGGCGTGTACTCACTGCCCGACTACGAGGTCGCGATGATCGCCCTGGCCGCGCCCGAGAATTTGAAGAACGTGCGCCTCGCCAAACCGCTCACCTGAGCCTGCGCCTCACGGCCGTCGGGCCGCCCACGCGTTGACGAGGTCTCGCTGCGCGCCGACCTCCGGACCCGCCATCGGCCGATGCAGTGCGACATGCACGAGCGCGTCGGGTAGCGACATCCCCAGCTCTATCAGTACGCAGACGGCCACCGTACCCGTGCGGCCGATGCCGGCGGCGCAGTGCATCAGCAGGTGCTCTCCGTCGTCGAGCCGTCGAACGAGCTCGGTGATGAACGGTTCCGCAGCGGTCAGGCCGGGGGCGTGCAGATCATGGATCGGAAACCACACGGCATCTGTGCCGACGCTCGCCCGCAGCCACGCCAGATAGTCGGGGTAGCGGTCGGCCAGCTCGTAGTCCTCCACCAAACAGACGACGGTCGTTGCACCGCACTCTGCCATCGCCGCGACGTGGTCGGGGCCGATTGCATGCTTGCCGCACAGCGACATCCCGCCGGGCGATCGCGGCAGCGGGATGGTGTCGATGCCACCGTTGCGCCCACGCGGCCCCAGCCAGTCCGTCATGTCCGCGAACGTAACGCGACATCACGGTTTGCTCACACCTATCGAGCAAGATGCGAGCAATGAAGACCTCCCGAATGTCGACTGCGTGCCTGGCAGTTGTGCTGTTCACCGCCTGTTCCTCGCAGGTGGCCACTGAAAGCACCGCAACGCTGACTGCCGAACCAGCGACTACGGCCGCGCCGCAGGCGACCGTTGTGTCGCAGGCGACCGTTGTGTCGGAGACGACCGTTGTGTCGGAGACGACCGTTGTGTCGGAGACGACCGTTGTGTCGGACACGACCGTTGTGTCGGACACGACCGTTGCCACCGCGATCCTGTCCGGCATTGCGGCGACGGGTGATGTCATCGACAGCACGCTTGTCACGGCCGATGGTCGAACTCGGGTCTATCGCACGTACATCCCGTCGAACCTTCCTGACGGACCTGTGCCCGTGCTGCTCGCCTTTCACGGCGGCACCGGATGGGGCAAGCAGTTCGAGCGCAACTCGGGCTTCGACGAGCTCGCCGAGGCGAACGGCTTTCTCGTGGTGTATCCCGATGGCATCGGCACCGGCGCCGACGAGACCACCAATCGCACTTGGAACGGTGGCGAGTGCTGCGGCGCGGCCGCTCGCAACAATGTCGACGACGTTGCCTTCGTCGCACGACTGCTGGACACGTTGGAGGCCGACTACGACATCGACACAACGCGTGTGTTCGCGGCCGGGCACTCGAACGGTGGCATCCTCAGCTATCGCCTGGCCTGTGAATTGTCGGATCGCATTGTCGCGGTCGGCCTGCAGGCCGGCACGCTCGGTGTCGATGATTGCTCGCCGAGCCGCCCCGTGTCGCTGCTGCACATCCACGGGGAAGCGGATAGGAACCTGCCGATCGACGGTGGAGTGGGGCCCGACAGCATCGCCGGTGTTGACTTCACCTCGCCACGCCTGGCGGTGCAGACGTTCGCAGTCGCGGACGGATGCGCCGCCGACCCAATAGTCACCGACGATGCTGCGAATGCAGACCTCACCATCTCCACCTGGAGTGGGTGTGACGGCGCAGCGGAAGTGAGGTTCGTGGCCGTTGCCGGCGCCGCCCATTCATGGATGGGGCACGTCGCCTCCAACCCCACCGCGTTGCCCGCCTACCAAGGCGTGGACGCGAGCTACGAGATCGTTGCATTCCTGCTGACTCACCCACGAACTGCGGCCTAGTCCACCTCGCAATCGCTTCGGGCCAGGCGGGCGCGCTCATGTAGGTTCGCCACTCGTGCTCCCGACTTCGTGCCCACTGTGATGCGGTCGCAGCCCTTCGTCGCTGGCGTCATCGCTGCACTGGTTGGCTTCTCCAGCTCGTTCACGATCGTGCTGGCCGGTCTGGTTGCGGTCGGTGCCACCGACCGTCAGGCGTCGTCGGGATTGCTGGTGTTGTCCGTGTCAATGGGGGCTGTGGGCATGTGGGCCAGCTGGCGTCAGAAGATGCCGATCAGCATTGCGTGGTCGACACCGGGTGCCGCCCTCCTCGTGTCATCGGGCGCGCTCGATGGTGGCTATCGGGCCGCGCTGGGTGCCTTCGTCGTGGCCGGCGTGCTGACCGTCAGCGCAGGTCTGTGGCGTCCGCTGGCGCGCTGGATCGCCATGATTCCCGGCCCGCTGGCAAGTGCCCTGCTGGCCGGAGTTCTGTTGCCGGTGTGCTTCGCTCCGGCGAAGTCGATGGTGGCCGAACCTTGGATGACCACACCGGTGCTCATCGTGTGGGCAGTGCTGATGCGTTTCGCCCGGCGGTGGGCCGTGCCGGGTGCGCTGATCGCGGCGGTGATTGCGATTGCAGTAGGGGGGCCCGACTCGGCCACGGACTTCGTGCCCAGCTGGCCACACCTCACGCTGAACACTCCCTTTTTCGATGTCGGCACAGTGATCGGGCTGGGGGTGCCGCTGTTCATCGTCACGATGGCGTCGCAGAACGTTGCAGGCATGGCGGTACTGCGCAGTTTCGGCTTCACACCCAAGCTGAGCCCGTTGCTGGTCGCTACCGGGGCGGCGACGATGGCCGGTGCTCCGTTCGGCGCACATGGCATCAATCTTGCGGCCCTCACGGCTGCATTGGTCGCTGGGCCCGACGCTGACCCGCAGCCCGACCGCCGTTGGCTGGCATCCTTCACGTGTGGAGCGACGTACGTGTTGCTGGGCCTGTCGGCCGGCCTCGCCACGGCACTGGTCGCGTCGGCGCCACCCATCCTGATCGCCGCTGTGGCGGGGCTCGCGCTGCTGGGCGCGCTCGCGGGAGCATTGGCTGCGGCAATGGCCGACCCGGTCATGCGCGACGCAGCGGTGATCACCCTGGTCGTCAGCGCCTCGGGTATCACGGCGTTCGGCATCAGCGCTCCGTTCTGGGGCCTCACCTCCGGTCTGCTGTTTCACGGTCTCAGCCGCATCCGGCCGGGGGCCGCCACGTAGGGTTCGGTGATGGCCGTCATTTCGTTCAGTCGTCGTCTTCTCGAGCTGGCCGAGGCCCAACCGGATCGGGCAGCGGTGACGTGCGGCGGCGAGACCATCAGCCGTCGAGAGTTGGTGGAGCGCGGCGACGACCTTGCCGTCTACCTCAGCGAGCACGGTGTTCGCGAGGGCGACATGGTCACGATTGCGGTACCCAACAGCATCGACTGGTTCGTGGCATACCTTGCCACCTGGCGGTTGGGTGGCATCCCGCAGCCGATTTCTTGGCGTCTCCCGCAGCGTGAGTTCGAGGCGCTCCTCGAGCTCGCGAATCCAAGTGCCGTCATCGGCGTCGAGGCGGGCTCCATCGACGGGCGCTGCTGCGTGCCGTTCGGCTTCAGGGCGCCATCAGTCCACGCCTCCCACCTTCCCGACCTCGTCTCGGTGGCATGGAAGGCACCCACATCCGGTGGCAGCACCGGCCGTCCCAAGCTGATCGTCTCGGGCGACCCTGCAGCCATCGACACCGACGCCCCGGCGCCACTTCTACTGGGCAACGACGGATGCCTGGTGATGCCCGGGCCGCTGTATCACAACGGTCCCGGCGTGTGGAGCTGCCAGGCGTTGCTGGCCGGCAACCATGTGTCACTGCTGCGGAAGTTCGATGCCGAAGCAACTCTGGCGGCCATTCAACAGCATGAGGGCACCGTGCTCTACATGGTGCCGACGATGATGAAGCGCATCTGGCGACTGCCCGAGGATGTACGCGAGTCGTTCGATCTCTCCAGCCTGCGCGTGGTGTGGCATCTGGCCGAGCCCTGCCCCGAGTGGCTGAAGCAGGTGTGGATCGACTGGCTGGGCGCCGAGCGAATCTACGAGTTGTACGCGGGGACCGAAGCGCAAACCGCGACAGTTATCACCGGTGTCGAGTGGCTGGCGCACCGCGGCTCGGTGGGCCGTGCGCAACCGGGCACGGTGATGATCACCGATGATGACGGCAACCCGCTGCCCGCCGGCGAGATGGGCGAGGTGTGGTTGCGCAGCGTGCGCGACACGCCCACCTATCGTTATCTCGGCGCCGAGGCCCGCACCCGCGACGGTGGCTGGGAGTCGCTCGGCGACCACGGCTACCTCGACGCTGATGGTTACCTCTACCTGGGTGACCGCGCCGCCGACATGATCCTCTCCGGTGGGGCCAACATCTACCCAGCCGAGATTGAAGCCGCGCTGCAAGAGCACACCGCCGTCCACTCATGTGCGGTCATCGGGCTGCCCGACGAGGACAGGGGGAACTCGGTTCACGCAATCATCGAGGCCGACCCGGCGGAGATCGACGAGGCCGAGCTGAAGCTGTTCCTTGCCGAACGACTGGTGATCTACAAGGTGCCGCGCACGTTCGAGTTCGTGTCGGAACCGCTGCGCGACGATGCCGGCAAGGTGCGCCGGACGGCGCTGCGCCAATCGCGAATGGAGGCCACGCAGTGAGCAATGAACTGACCGGGCAAACCGTCGAACTACTGCAGACGCTCATCCGAAATCAGTGCGTCAACGACGGCACCGCCACCTCCGGCAACGAGACGCGCAACGCCGACGTGCTGCGCCAGTTCCTCGGCGGCACCGGTCTGGACCTCCGACAGACAGGCCCGATTGCACAACGTCAGTCGTTGGTGGCGCGCATCGAGGGCAGCGATCCCACAGCCCCGAGTCTGTGCCTGATGGGCCACACCGACGTCGTGCCGGTGAACGCAGCCGGGTGGGCCCGGGAACCGTTCGGAGGTGAGCTGATCGATGGCCCGGCCGGCCCGGAGGTGTGGGGTCGCGGTGCGGTCGACATGTTGAACCTGACCTCGTCGATGGCCGTTGCGTTCCGTCATCTCGCAACGACCGGCTTCCGACCGAAGGGTGACCTGATCTACTTCGCGGTTGCGGACGAAGAGTCGGGCAGCGCGCATGGCATGCGCTGGATGGCTGACCACGAAGCCGACTCGATTCGCGCCGACTACGTCCTCACCGAGAACGGCGGGTTGCACAGTGGCCCGCGCGAGCAGCCATACGTGGGCATCAACATCGGCGAGAAGGGCGTTGCCTGGCGGCGCCTGCGCGTTCGCGGCACGCCCGGCCACGGCAGCACCCCGTTCAAGGCGGACAACGCGCTGATGACGGCTGCTGCCGTTGTGCGGCGCATCGGCGAGTATCGGCCGTCGCCACGCTTTCACGAGTTGTGGCGCACGCGGGTGGAAACGCTCGGGGTGTCGGAAGAAGTGCAGCGAGACCTACTGGACGCAGAGCGCATCGACGCGTTCCTCGACACGCTGCCGGTACCCGGCCCGGGTGGGCATCTGCACGCATGCACGCACACGACGTTCTCGTGTAACACCATCGGGCCCGGCAGCGACGGCCCCGGTGGCGCGACGCCGATGAAGACGAACGTGATTCCAGACTGCGTCGACATCGGGGTCGACGTGCGCACGCTGCCGGGCGAGCATGCCGACGACGTCGACGCTCATCTGCGTGCTGCGCTCGGCGATCTGTACGACCGTGTGGAAGTCGAGATCGTGATGAACGACCCAGCTTCTATCAGCCGCAGTGACACGCCGTTGTGGGATTCGCTGGCGCGCAGCATCGCCAAGCCGTTCCCGACCGCGCGGCCCACACCGCAGCTGGTCGTCGGCTTCACCGACTCGCGCATCTATCGCCGAATGGGCGCCGTGGCGTATGGCGCAGGTCTGTTCAGCCCCGACCTGGATGCTGCTGACTTCGGCCGTCGCTTCCACGGCCACGACGAACGCATCGACGTGGAGAGCCTGCGCCTGACCACCAACCTCTGGCTCGACGTAGTCCGCGATCTCCTCGGCTGACGCCCCGCTCACCCCGCAGGTGACCCCTCGGAAAAGTGACCGTCGCAAACGCACTAACGTTTCGGCGGGGGTTATCGAAAAGGGTTGGACGGGTTCATGGGTGGATTCGACACGAGCATCCTTGCAACAGCGCTGTCGGTCGCAGTGCTCGCAAGCGTGGGCGCTTTCTTCACCGCGCGCTTTCGAAAGGCTGCCACGCCACGTTCGCTTGCGCTGGAATGGCCGCAGACGATGGGCACGGTCTTGAGCGCCACAGTGCAAGTGGCGCAGCGTGGCAGCACTCGGCAGGAAGCGCCGCTGGTGCTGTACGCATACCAGGTGGATGGTCAGGTGTTCCAGGGGCACCGCGTCCACGTCGCCGATGACCCTGGCCGCGCTCGCCTTGCCGATGCCGACAGCAGTGCGTCCAACACCGTCGCTCGTTATCCGTCCGGTGCGCCCGTTGTCGTCTACTTCGACCCGACCAACCCGGCAAACTCCGCTCTAGAACGCTGACATCGGCCACCGAGTAACCCTTTTCAACGAACTCTTACCTCGCTCTCAACGGTTTCGAATGGACCGGCACCTACTGTCGCCGGCATGGAACTCGACAAACTGTTCGGCCTGCCGGCGCACCCACTTCTCGTGCACATTCCCGTAGTGCTCGTGCCGATGGCGGCGATCATTGCGGTCGTGTTCACCTTCAAGCCCGCCTGGCTCGACCGCTTCGGTTGGGCTCTGGTCGCGCTCTCCGGTATCGGCGCCGTCGGCGCGATTCTGGCGGCCGCCAGCGGTGAGGGGCTGTCAGGATTACAGAACAAGGCTGAGACGGCGGCGCGGGAGAATCACTTCGAGCTCGGTGAGACGGCCCGCACCATGGCCGTCGTCTTCTTCGGGGTGGTCACCCTGGTAGTCGTGCTGCGCTACCTGGCCCGTCGCCGAGCGGTGGATGGCAAGGAGTCGGGCGGCGTGTGGCGTTTCATTGCCTCCAAAGGAGGCGCCATTGGTGTTGCGGTGGTGCTCGTGCTGAGCGCATCTGCCGCCACCTACACCATCTCGAAAGCCGGTCATCAGGGTGCCAAGATCTCCTGGGAGAACACCGGCAAGTAGCTGTCACGTTCGTCGTCGCCAGATCGTCGGAAAGGTATGACCGACGCGACAACTCCCACGACAACTCCCACGACAACTCGCACGACAACGACTCTGCACACCGAGGCTGTGGTGGTAGGTGGTGGCATTGCGGGTCTCGCTGCCGCCCAACTGCTGCGCCGTGCAGGGGTTGCAGTGGTCCTGCTCGACCCGCGGCCGTCGGGTGGGCGTGCCCGCACCGATGAGCGTGGGGGCTTCTCTTTCAACCGCGGACCGCACGCGCTGTACCTGGCCGGCGAAGGTGTCAAGGTGCTCGCGCAATTGGGAGTCCACCCACGAGGTGGACCGCCGAGCGCCAGTGGCCAAGGGCTGATCGGCGACAGGACAGGTGCCTTGCCGTTGGGTGCTGCAGCGCTGGTGCGTACCTCGCTGCTCGGTGTGAAGGGAAAGCTCGCCCTGGGCAAGCTGATGATGGGCTTGACGAAAATCGATGCCAGCACACTCGGCGAGGTCACGTTTTCAAGTTGGCTGGATGAACAGCGGCTGCCTACCGACGCGCGTCGATTGGTGGAAGCGATTGCGCGAATCTCGTCGTACGCCAACGCTCCTGATAGGGCAGCGGCAGATCTGATCGTCGGTCAGATTCAGCTGGCAAATGCAGCTGGTGTGCTGTATGTACACGACGGCTGGCAATCGATGGTCGACGCGCTCGCTGCAGGTCTGGATGTGCACCGGCTGAGCGCGATGCGGGTGCACTCCGAGGGTGGCGCGGTGTCTGCGGAGACAGCCGAGGGCACCGTCGTGGTTGCGAAGTGCGCAGTCGTCGCAGCAGGCACGCCTGAGGCGACTGCCGGCATGCTCGGCCGCGTACCGTTCGTCGTCGGCCCACCCATCGAAGCTGCCTGCCTCGACCTCGGCACCTCGGTGCCATCACAGCCGGGGCTCCTGCTCGGCATCGACCGACCGCTGTACCTGTCGAACCACTGCCCGCCCGCCCGGCTGGCACCCAACGGACACTCGATGGTGCACGTTGCGCAATACCTCGAGCCCGGCGAACGGACAGACCCCGCAGAACAGAAGGCCGAGTTGTTGGCCTTCGCAGCGCACGCAAGGCTGACCGACGACCGCATTGTCGAGCAGCGCTACCTGCATCGCATGACCGTGGTCGGCGCACTCGCGACAGCCGAGCTCGGTGGTCTGCGCGGACGCCCGACCATCACCGACGCTGGCATGCCCAGGGTCTTCCTCGCGGGCGATTGGGTGGGCCCCCGAGGCCATCTGGTGGATGCCTCGCTGGCCAGCGCACACGACGCTGCGACCGCGGCTGCAACACTGTTGGGCCGATGACCACTCACCGAGCCGACACTCCCGAGACGGTAGATCCGTTTGGTGCCGAACGGGGCAGGCTGCAGGCGTTGGCGTATCGAATGCTCGGCTCGATGGCCGACGCCGAGGATGTCGTGCAGGAGGCGTGGCTGCGCTGGGAGGGCCTTGGCGATGTGGGTCGAGCCGAGGTGGCGCGTCCTGCAGCGTTTCTGACCACCGTCGCCTCGCGTCTTGCACTCGACAAACTGAAGTCGGCGCAACGTCAGCGCGAGGAGTACGTCGGCCCGTGGTTGCCCGAGCCGGTGCTGACGGACGGCGACCCGGCGCTGGCCGTAGAGCTGGCCGAGTCGCTGACGGTCGGCTTCCTTGCGGTGCTGGAGCGCTTGGCGCCGGTGGAGCGCGCCGTGTTTCTGTTGGCCGACGTCTTCGCTGAACCCTATTCGGCCATTGCGCCGGTCGTCGATCGCAGTGAAGAGTCGTGCCGGCAGATTGCGTCCCGAGCGCGTCGCCACGTGCGCGAAGAGCGTCAGCTGTTTCAGCCGGCCGCAGCGCGGCGTGACGACCTCCTCGATGCGTTCCTGGCGGCCTGCGCGTTCGGCCAGGTGGACGACCTTCGGCGCGTGCTCGGTGACGACGTGGTGTTGGTCAGCGACGGCGGTCGCGACCTGCATGCGGCGCGCCGACCGGTACTTGGGTTCGACCGCGTCAGCCGGCTGCTGTGCAACATCACTGGCCGAGTTCCTGCCGACTCGTTGATCGCGCACCACGATGTGAACGGTGAACCCGGCCTTGTGTTCACACGTGGGGAACGGACCACGATGGTGATGGTCTTCGAAATCCGCAGCGATCGCATCGAAGCGATTCGGCTGGTGCTCAACCCGGAGAAACTTTCCCGCGTCGCGCCGAGCTAGAGCTACCTGTCACCTCTACCTCTGGACAGGAAGCACTAGTGGGTTTCGACTGCCGCTGCCATTCGTCGGTACTCATCCTCATCCACCCGCCCAGTGCGGCACTGGCTCGCCCGGTCGGAGGTGCTCGCCGCCGCCTTCGTAGGCTGGGGCCATGAGCTCCGCCTCCGATACGACGGCCCCCGACACACCGTATGCCGACCGCGCCCTGCCGCAGTGGTACGACGACGCCAAGCTGGGCATCTTCGTCCACTGGGGGCCATACGCGGTGCCCTGCTACGCGCCGGTGGACCGGGACATGGGCGATCTCTTCGCTGCCGGTAACTGGGCAGAGGTCTTCAAGTGGAGCCCTTACACGGAGTGGTATCTCAACTCGTGGGCGTTGGAGGGCAGCCCGACGGCAGCGCATCATGAGGTCACCTATGGCGACCGCACCTACGAGAGCTTCGTCGACGAGTTTCGATCGCGCGCGGCCGGTGTCGATTCGGCGTCGTGGGCGCCACTGTTTCAGCAAACGGGCGCGCAGTACGTCGTGCCCGTGACGAAGCACCACGACGGTTTCCTGATGTGGCACAGCGACGTACCGAACCCGCATCGCCAGTCGTGGATGGCCGAGCGCGACCACATTGCAGAGCTCGCTGCGGCCGTGCGCGAGCAGGGCATGCGTTTCGGTCTCTACTACTCCGGCGGTCTCGATTGGACGTTCCAGCCTCCGCCGATTCGCGATCTTGCCAGCCTGTTCGGCAACATCCCGTCAGACGAGGCCTACTCCGAATACGCCACCGCACATGTGCGTGAGCTGATCGATCGGTTCAGCCCGAGCGTGCTGTGGAACGACATCGGGTGGCCCACGAACCTCGACCCCGTCGACATCATCAGCGAGTACTACGCAGCGGTTCCCGACGGCATCGTCAACGATCGGTTCAACATGATGAAGGTCATGCAGGGCACGTTGCACGCCGACATCAACACTCCCGAGTACTCGACGAAGGCCAGCGATGCGCGCAAATGGGAGGTCTGTCGCGGCATCGGTCGCTCATTCGGCTACAACCGGATGGAGAGCGAAGCCACCTACCCGACCGTGGACGAGGTCATCTGGATGCTGGTCGACATCGTCGGCCGCGGTGGCAACCTGTTGTTGAACGTCGGCCCCTCCGCGGACGGCCAGATCCCGCTCGCACAGGTGGTGCGACTGACCGCCCTGGGTTGGTGGTTGCGGGTCAACGGCGACGCGATCTACGGCACCCGCGGCCGGGGCGTCGGCACGACAGCCGATGGTCGCGAGGTGCGGTTCACTGCACGCGGCGACGTCCGCTACGCGGTCGTGCAGGGGGCGCCAGCCGACGAGGTGCGCTTCGCCTGCGACCGCCCCGCCGACGGTGCCGAAGTCCGCATGCTGGGCAACTCCCGCTCGCTCCCGTTCACCTGGAGCAACGGCGAGCTCGCGATCGCCATCCCCGACCACCTCCCAGCCGCCCCCGCCACAGCCTTCGAAATCACTGGCTGAGAAAGTTCTTCCCGGGGGTGTCGAAATCGTGAAAGCGTGATCGTCGTACTGGTGACATCCGCACCTGGATGACATCAACCCAAGGAGGATCCCATGCCCCGCTATGCAGCGCTCATCTACGGTCCGGACGAGACCGACACCAACACGTCGCCCGAGGAGTGGGCGGCCGTGATGGCCGATTACGACGACTTCAGCGTGCGCGCGGCCGCGGCCGGTGTACTCGGTGGCGGCGAGGCTCTACAGGAGACCAGCACGGCCACCACCGTGCATGTCATCGGCGGCGCCAAGGGCGGCGAGGTTGTCACCACCGACGGCCCGTTCGCCGAGACGAAGGAGGTGCTCGGCGGGTTCTTCTTGCTCGACTGTGCCGACCTCGACGAGGCGTTGCATTGGGCCGCTCAGATTCCCGGTGCATGGAACGGCCGTGTCGAAGTGCGACCGGTGATCGACTTCAGTCAAGGGCAGTGACGAGGGTTCGTGCCCAGTGAGCTGGAGCAAATGATTCGACACGAGGGTGGCCGTGTGCTGGCCACTCTCGTGCGGCTCACCGGCGACATCACGCTGGCCGAGGATGCGGTGCAGGACGCCGTGATCGAGGCGCTGCGTAAGTGGCCGATCGGTGGCGTTCCCGACAAACCTGTCGCGTGGCTGACCACCGTTGCTCGCAACAGGGCCCTCGACGTGTTGCGGCGTGAAGCCAAGCGCACGGCCAAGGAGACCGACGCCCGGCTGCTGGACGAGGTGACCCTCGCAACGCGCGAGGACACCAGTGACTCCATGGTGCGCGACGATCTGCTGCGCCTGCTCTTCACCTGCTGTCACCCGGCGCTGTCGTTCGAGGCGCAAACGGCGCTCGCGCTGCGCACGCTGTGCGGAATGTCCACCGGCGAGATTGCGACCGTCTTCATGGTGCCGGAACCGACGATGGGCCAACGGATCAGCAGGGCCAAGAAGAAGATTTCATCGGCGCACATCCCGTATCGCGTGCCGGCCGACCACGAGCTGCCCGACCGGCTGCGCTCCGTGACGGCCGTGATCCATGCGGTCGTGACCGCCGGCCATCACTCACCGGAAGGTTCCTTGGACGCACGCGGCGACCTGGCCGACGAAGGCGTTCGGCTGGCCCGTCTGCTGCACGACCTCATGCCCGATGAACCGGAATGCACTGGCCTACTTGCGCTGTCCTTGGCAACGACAGCGCGACGCGACGCACGGCTGGATCGCGAAGGTGCCATGGTGTTGATGGCTGACCAGGACCGGTCACGTTGGCATCACGACGACATCGCCGAGGCCGCCGCCATGCTCGACCACGCCATCCATCTCCGCCGTCCGGGGCCATACCAAGTGCAGGCCGCGATCGCGTGCCTGCATGGGTTGGCACCCACATTCGCCGACACGGACTGGGAGCAGATCGCGGGCCTGTACGTCACACTCGAGCGGTTCACACCGACACCGGTGGTGCGCGTGAACCGCGTCGTAGCGGTCGCGGAAGCACAGGGTGCCGACGTTGCGTTGGCGTTGCTCGACCAACTGGACGAGGCGACCGTCGATCGGTGGCATCTCTACTGGAGCACTCGCGGGGAACTGCTCGCCCGTAGCGGACGAACCGACGACGCTGCCGTTGCCTTCGGTCGTGCGATCGACTGCTCGCCGAATGACAGCGACAGGCGGTTCCTAGTTGGTCGTCGCCACGCGATCGCCGATAAGCGCTGAAAGCCGACGTGCCAGTTCGGCGCGATACGCGGTTGCCCGCTCCATCTTGAGATGCTCGTAGCCGCGCACCGTGTCGGGCAGCTCGGCGATGGCGAGCACTTCGGCCACGTTTTCGGCGGTGACCACCACCAGCAGCGCATCGATTGCCGCGATGTACTCGGGGATCATTTCGCGCTCGACGTGGCGAACGTGCGCCCATCCGAAGACATCGAAGGGCGTGCCACGAACGCGACGCATCGCGCGCAGCACCCAGAAGGCGGGTGTCGACCAACCGCCCAGATGGATCTTCTTGCGCCAACCCAGCGAGCGCAGCGCCGGCGGGTGTAACACCCACGTCACCTTCGTGCGCTTGCCACCAATGGATTGCGCCTGCGCTCGCGACTCTGGCAGCAGCAGGAGGCGGGCGACTTCGTATTCGTCCTTGTATGCCATCAGCTTGTAGAGGTTGCGGGTGACCGCATCGGTGAGGTCGTCGTAGCCGAGTGCTGCGACCCGCTCGACCACGTCGGTGAACTTTGCCGCATACGCCGCCGACTGATACCCGACGAGGTCGGCGGTCAGCCGATCCAGCAGTGGCTGCTCGGTGGCTGCGGCCGCAATGCCCGCAGCGGTAGCGGTGCCCTCCGGGTCGGCGACCCATGCCCGGCCCCACGCGAACGCGGTGAGGTTCTTCGCCACCGCGACACCGTTGAGTGTGATGGCCCGCTCGATGAGGTCGGGCGCCACCGGCACGTGGCCGGCCTGCACGCCGACGCCCAGAACGAACACGTTGACCGTGCTGTCGTCGCCCAGCAGTCGCACGACCAGTTGCTGTGCGTCGACGCGAATGTGGTCGCGGCAGTTGTCGTCCAATCGATGGTTGACCTCCCCGAGCGGGAACGGACGGTCGGGGTGGATGACCATCGACCCGGTCGCCACCTCCGCCGAGTTGGCAACCACCACTGTCCGCTCCGACGACAGCGTGCGCAGCGTCGAGTCGTTACCGCCGACCAACTGGTCGAACGCCAGCAACACATCCACCGAGCCGGCGGTCGCCTTGTTGGATGGTTGCGGCACATCGACAGAGAGGCGCAGATCGCTGACCACTGGGCCAGCCTTCTGCGAGAGCCCGGTCTGGTCGAGGCCACGCACCTGATAGCCGCCCAACATTGCAGCCGTGCCGAGGATCTGGCTGGTGGTGACCACGCCCGTGCCGCCGATGCCCGACATGCGGATGGTGCAATCACCGACAGCGGTTGCGGGTGGAGTCGGAAGGTCAGTGGGCGGCGTTCGCAGCGCCGACTTCGCGTTTGCCTTCTCGGGCGCGACCGTCACCGTGATGAAGGCAGGGCAGTCGCCCTTCATGCACGAGAAATCGAAGTTGCACGACTCCTGATCGATGCGCGTCTTGCGACCGAATGCCGTATCGGTGGGCTGCACCGACAGGCAGTTGCTCTTGTCGCCACAATCGCCACAGCCTTCG
>Ga0105047_10011852_pt1 | contig 14104 bp, 8 predicted proteins | sample MAT04_FD_78384 | JGI IMG/M metagenome (GOLD analysis project Ga0105047, IMG submission 78384) | Freshwater microbial communities from Lake Fryxell liftoff mats and glacier meltwater in Antarctica - MAT-04 (megahit assembly) | ecosystem: Environmental > Aquatic > Freshwater > Ice > Liftoff... | reverse complement strand
GGTGCTGGTGCTGGTGCTGGCGGTGGACGTGGCGGCGGTGGGGGAGGAGGCGGTGGTGGTGGCGGATTTGGCGGTCGCGGCGGTGGCGCAAACCAGGGTATTCCCTCCGACGCCGATCGCAAAGCCGGTGGATTTGGTGTGCGTGTCATTCACAGCGGTGTTTGGGGATTTGCATCAAGCCCGATCGTCACTGAAGACGAAATTCGTCGCGTGACGCTCGTGGCCACCGAAGTGGCAAAAGCCAGCGCGATTGCCAAGAAGACCGATCTCAAGCTCGCTCCCGTCACTCCATTTGTCGGCAACTACAAGACGCCGCTGCTCAAGGATCCGCAGACAGTTTCGGCCACCGACAAACAGAACTGGGCGCAAGCCATTGTCGACAAGGCCAGCAAAATCAAAGACGTCACGGCGGTAAACGTTTCCTGCAACGTAAACTACGAGTGGCGCTATTTCGCGAGCACCGAAGGTTCATACATCGAGCAGGAATTGTTCACGACGTCGCCCACCATGAGTGTCTCGGCGAAAGTCGGCGATGTCACAAAGACGCGCAATTATCCCGGCGTTCCGGGCACGGGCGGTTGGGAGTTCGCAGAAAATTGCGACTTCCTCGAACAGGCCGAGCAGGTCGCGACCGATGCAGTCGAGATGTGCACGGCCAAGCCGTTGGGCGGAAGTGGATTGCGCGACTTGTTCCTGTCGCCCTCGCACGCCATGCTCACCATTCACGAAATCGTCGCGCACGCGACGGAACTCGATCGCATCATGGGATACGAAGCGAATTACGCGGGCACGAGTTTTGTGAAAGTGTCCGATGTCGGCAAGCTCAAATACGGCAGTAAAATATTCAACGTCACCTGCGACAAGACCAGCACCGGTATCGGAACCGTTGGCTACGATGATGACGGCGTGAAGACGCAAAAGTGGCCGCTCATTCGCGACGGAATTCTGGTCGGGTTGCAAACCAATCGCGAAACCGCCCATCTCATGGGCGAGAAGGAAAGCCGCGGTTGCACGTTCGGAACAACGTGGCGCGACTATCCGTTCCTCCGCATGCCAAACGTGCACGTCGAGCCGGGTCCGGACAACGCGCCCAGCAAGGCCGATATCATCAAGGACATCAAGAACGGTGTCATGATTGACGGTCGTGGTTCGTACTCGATCGATCAGCAGCGATATAACGGGCAATTTGGCGGGCATATCTTCTGGGAAATCAAGAACGGCAAAGTCACGCGTCAGTGTACGGACGTGACGTACAATGCCATCACCACCGATTTCTGGAAGGGACTCGTGAATATCACCGGGCCCAAGGAATGGCAGATGCACGGAACAGGCGGCGATGCCAAGGGACAGCCAACGCAGACCAACAGCATCTCACACGGTTCGCCGTGGTTGCATATCGCGAAGATGCCGGTGGGCGGCGCGTTCGACTGACCGCCAACAGCAAACGAGAAACGGCGACGCAGCGATGCGTCGCCGTTTTTTCGCACGATGCACTGTAGCTGAACGCGTTCACAAATTTGTGGATGAAGTTTTGTTCTGCTTCTGGTGCAGTGACACACAATGACCAGATATTAGCGACTGATCGTTCCACCTCGTAAAGCCCTGCACGTCCACGCAAGAACGAAGGACACCCATGCATACCGCGTTATCGCACCGCCGACTGGCGCTCATCGGAGCGCTCCTGGCGACAACGGCTCCCGTGTGGCTGGTCGCGCAGCAGGTACCCGTTGCTGCGCCGCCGCCCATTAACCTGCCGTCCAACTCGTCACTCACCGACTTCCGCTGGCGCTCAATCGGACCAATCGGGCAGGGTGGTCGTATTGATGACATTGCGGTCGACGAGAAACATCCAAGCACCTTCTACATCGGTTTCGCGGTGGGTGGTGTTGTAAAGACGGTGAACAACGGCACAACCTTCGAATCGATCTTCGATACATACGGCAGCGCGTCTATTGCCGACATCGCGATTGCGCCATCCGACCCGAACGTGCTGTACGTGGCCACCGGTGAAGCGAACAATCGTCAAACCACGTCGTACGGCGACGGATTGTACAAGAGTACGGACGCCGGAAAAACATTCAAGAATGTTGGCTTCAAAGACGCGCAGACACTGGGGCGCGTGCTCGTGCATCCGCGTGACCCGAACACGGTGTGGATCGCGGTTGGTGGTGATCTGTACGGATCGAATAACGAACGCGGTGTGTTCATGAGTGCGGATGGCGGCGCAACCTGGCGCAAGACGTTGTATGTCGACGAGTACACCAGTGCTACTGACATCATGATTGATCCGAGCAACCCACAAAACCTGTGGGCGGCCATGTATCAACGGCAGCGCACCGCGTGGGGCTTTAACGGCGGTGGACCAGGCAGCGGCATGTACAACAGTGTCGACGGCGGCCGCACATGGAAAAGAATGTCCGGGAACGGCTTGCCGCGCGGCACGATGGGGCGCATCGCGTTCGACATTTCTCAGTCACAGCCGAATGTCATGTACGCGCAAATTGAGGTCGCCGAAGATCGCGAAAAGGCTGGACCGACGGCGCCGGTGGTATTGGTCGATACCGCGGCGGGGCGCGGTGGCCGTGCCGGAGCGGCGGGTGGCGGTCGTGGTGGTGCAGTAGGCGGCGCAGCGGTTGCGGGTGGTGGTCGTGGCGCAGCGGCGGCACCGCCCAACCCGCAAAGCTCAGGCGTCTGGCGCTCAAACGACAAGGGCAAATCGTGGACCTTCGTATCGAATCAAAACCAGCGGCCCATGTACTTCAGTCAGATTGAAGTCGATCCGAACAATCCCGACGTCGTGTACGTCGGCGGTGTCGGGCCAATGAAGTCGGTTGATGGTGGTAAGACGTGGGAAGGGCTGAACAACATGGGCCACGTTGACAATCACGCAATCTGGGTCGATCCGTCCAACAGCAAACACGTGATGTATGGCAACGATGGTGGGCTGGATGTGTCGTACGATGCGGGCGCGACGTGGGAAGCGGTGCGCCTGTGGGCGGCCGGCCTGGCCTACGGTGTGGCCGTCGACATGCGTCGCCCGTACAACGTGTGCACTGGCTTGCAAGACAACGGATCATGGTGCGGACCGAGCTCGGTTCGAACCGGCGGTGGCATTCGCCAATGGATGTGGCAAAGCGTCGGTGGCGGAGACGGATTTCAAGCGCTCATCGATCCCACCGACTTCAATATTTTCTACACGGAATCACAGAACGCTGGCATCAATCGGTACGATTACAACACGGGTGAGTCGCGCAGCATCAAGCCAAACGCCGGCGGAGGACGCGGTGGTGCGGGCGGTGGTGGCGGTGGTGGCGGTCGAGGCGGTGCAGCGGCCGGTGTAGCTGCAGCAGGCGCGGGGGCGGAAATAAATCCCAACGTCGAAGCGGCGCCCGCAGTTGGTAATCCCGGTGGTGGCGGGCGTGGCAACATCATCAATCCGATTCCAGGAGCGGTGGTCCAGTTTAACTGGAACACGCCGATGCGCCTCTCGCCACACAACTCGAGCACCGTGCTGCTGGGCGGTCGCTCCGTCTACATCTCGCGCGATCGGGGCACGACGTGGACCACCAGCAAGGAACTCGGGAAGGCACTCGATCTGCCCGCGCGATCCATCATGGGTGTCGCGTATTCGTTGCCGAACTGTAGCGGCGGACGTGGCGGCGGTGCTGCGGGTGTGCCGTGTATTCTCTCCAAGAATGACGGCTACGTCGCGAATGAATTCGGCACCGTTACAGAACTCGCGGAATCGCCAAAACTTCCCGGAATTCTTTGGGCCGGTACTGACGATGGAAACATTCAGTTGAGCCGCGATGGCGGATACAACTGGGAAGAGGTGGGGAAGAACATTCCGGCCGTGAACCACGAGTATTACGTATCCGGGCTTGAGGCATCGTGGTACGACGCGGGTACTGCGTACGCGGCGCTCGACGGACATCGCAACAACGATCTTAAGCCGTACATCTTCAAGACCACCGATTACGGCAAGACATGGACGTCGGCGTCCGGTGATCTCCCGATGCGCGGAAACGTCAATTCCATTCGACAGGACCCGGTGAACCGGAATCTGTTGTACGCGCCAACGGAACTCGGATTCTACGTGTCGCTTGATGACGGTAAGTCGTGGAATCGCTTCATGCCAAACCTGCCAACGGGCCGCGTTGATGAAGTGCTCGTGCACCCGCGAGACAACGATCTGATCCTCGCCACACATTCACGCAGCATCTGGATCATGGACGACATCTCTTCGCTGCAAGCGATGACACCGGAGATGATGGGGCGCAACAACGGATCGATGCCCATTCGTGATGCGATCCTCTGGAAAACCGATCGCCGCCTGTCAACGGCCGTGCCAGGTGACAAATGGTGGGCCGGACAGAGCGCACCGCGCGGTACGGCCATCGGGTTCTTCTCGAAGTTTGCTGGTGGTGACGCAAAGATCACCATCACTGAGGTGTTGACCGGCCGTGAATTCCGAACCCAAAGCGTCGCAATAGGCGCGGGTCTCAACCGCTGGCGATGGGACTTGTGCAGCACGCCAGCACCCGCAGCTCAAGGCGGTGGTCGAGCTGGAGGCGGTGGCGGCTTTGGTGGCGGCTTTGGTGCCGGCTTTGGTGGCGGTTGCGCCGGCGGCCGCACTGCACCGGTCGGTGCGTATCGCGTAACCGTCAACATTGGCGGCGCCGATCTCGCGCCGCAACTCGTCAACGTGGTCGAAGACGTTTGGCTTAACGAGCGTTAGTACGGCGAGTTCAGGTTGAGCAAAAGCGCGCGACAAATCTGCCGCGCGCTTTTTGTTTTACCGCCCAGAGATGCAGGATGTGGTGCTGAAGACGCGTACAAAGGGGGGTGGGGCGGGGTGAATGCGGTCGGGCTGGCCCCCAACAACCGCTCGGCAATAGCTGACAGGGGGGTGACGCTCTTCATCTACAATTGACCAACCCTCACTTGCCCCTACACACATATGCCGCCATATATATGCCATGAAACGCACGACGATCTTCCTCGACGACCAAACGCTCAAACGCCTGCAACAGGCCGCCGCCCGCCAGGGAGTGAGCTCGGCTTCGATGATCCGGGAAGCGCTGGCGCAGTACCTGGCCGCTCCCCAGGCGCAGAGTCCAGTGCCCTCAATCATCGGCCAGTTCACCAGCGAGTTTTCCGATACGGCCAGCAACGTCGACAGCCTGCTGTGGCAGAACCCACACGCGTAACGATTCTGGCCGATACCGGTCCGCTGTACGCCTTGGTGGACCGGAAGGACGCCTGGCATGAACGAGTCGCTGCGTGGTGGCAGAGCGCCCCACGTAGCGTGCTCGTGCCGGTTACGGTGCTTCCGGAAGTGAGCCACCTGCTGTTGACGCGTATTGGATCGCGCGCCGAGCAGGCGTTTATTCGCGCAGTGGCCGATGGCGAGTTCACGACCGAGTCCCTCGAGCCCGACGATATCGATCGGGCCGCCAGCTTGATGTCGCAATACGACAACTTGCCACTGGGTTTTGTTGACGCAACCGTCATTGCGATTGCCGAACGACTCGCGGTTCGCGGCATTCTCACGACTGATCGCAAACATTTTTCTATCGTGCAACCGTTGCATGCGAAGCGATTTGTTTTGTCACCATAGTTCCATTTTTGGACAATATGGAGTGAAGGGACATTTCGCATTTTCACTTCGCCGAGCATTATTTTAGCACCGCTTGGTTGCTTCACTTGTTTCGCCGAGGTCTGCGTTATGCCCGTGTCACGCTTTCCCTTTCTGATCGTCGCTGCCCTCGGCACTCTGGCCCTTGCCACGGCCGAGGCACAACCCGCCGATCTCGCTGCGGCGATGCACTGGCGTCAAATCGGACCAGGGCGCGCAGGACGTGCGCGTGCGTTATCCGGTGTGCCAACACAACCCGGAACGTTTTACGCCGGATTCGACAATGGCGGTGTGTGGCGGACCACGGATTTCGGTTCGAACTGGTTTCCACTGTTTGACAAAGAGTCCACCGGTTCCATTGGCGCAATTGCCGTCGCGCCCAGCAATCCGAACGTGATCTATGTTGGCACGGGCGCAGGTATCATTCGCCCCGACCTCGCAACCGGCGATGGCATCTATAAGTCAACCGATGCTGGGCGCACCTGGACCAATCTCGGATTGCACGATAGTCAGATGATCGCCATGATTGACGTCGATCCCAAAGATCCCAATCGATTGTTTGTCGCAGTACTTGGTCACCCCTACGGACCCAATACGGAGCGCGGAATTTTTCGCAGCACCGACGGCGGCAAGAGTTTTCAACGGGTGTTGTACAAAGACGAATATACCAGCGGCAACGATGTGCGCATCGATCCGCAAAATCCGAACATCGTGTACGCGATGCTGTGGCAACAGCAGCAGAGCTTCATTGAAGGACAGGCATTTGGTGGTGCAGGCAACGGCATCTTCAAAAGCACCGACGGTGGCACAACGTGGAAGCAACTCACCGATGGATTGCCACCGGTGATTCAGGCAAACATCGCGCTGTCCCCCAGCAATCCGAATGTGTTGTACGCGATGCTCGCGGGCGCATCCACCAACCCGAACGCCCCAGTCAGCACCACGGGAACCGTCGCGGTTTACAAGTCAACCGACAAGGGTGAACACTGGGCACTCGCAGTCGCGGGCAAACGCAACAGTGCAGGCGCGCCGCAAGCAGCCGATACGCGACCCATGGGACGCATCGGCGGCGGAGATCTGCCTACGATCACGGTCGATCCGACCAACGAAAACGTGGTGTACAGCGCGTCAACGGTCATGTGGCGCACGGAAGATGGCGGTGTAAACTGGTCGGCCGTGCGCGGCGCACCGGGTGGCGATGACTATCAGAAAATCTGGGTCGATCCGCTCAACGCCAACGTGATTCTTGCCGTCGCTGACCAAGGCGCCGTAGTGTCAGCCAATCGCGGCGAAACCTGGAGCAATTGGTATAACCAGCCGACGGCCGCGATGTATCACGTCAGCACCGACAACGCGTTTCCGTATCGCGTGTGTGCGGGGCAGCAGGATTCGGGATCCGCGTGTGTGGAAAGTCGTTCCATGGACGGACAACTGACGTTTCGCAATTGGACACCCGTCAACATTCAGGAGTACGGCATTGCTGCATCCGATCCGCGAAATCCGGACATGGTATACGGCAGCCAGCGCTCCAACGTCTCCATCTTCAATCGCAAGACGGGGCAGAGTCGCACCGTCGGCCCCGACATGTCGGCGCGCGGACCGAATGGCGAGACGTACAACCGAAACGTGCGCACGATGCCGCTACATTGGTCGCCGGTAAACGCCGATGCGCTGTACTACGCTTCAAATGCCGTCTGGAAAACACTTGATCGCGGCGCCACGTGGAAACGCATCAGCCCCGATCTCGCGCGCGCCACCTGGGACGTTCCAACGAATGCCGGCAAGTACGCAAACACGGTACGTCCGTCGGCCGCTGGCACCATCACGGCGCTCGCATTGTCACCGCGCTCCGAGAGTGTCATCTGGACGGGAACCGACGACGGCGTGGTGCAGGTCACAACCAATGGTGGATTGAAGTGGAGCAACGTGACACCGCCCGGCATCAAGCCGTGGACACGATTCTTCAATATCGATGCGGGACACTTTGACGCGTTGACCGCGTATGCGGCCGCCAACACCATGCGGCTCGATGACATGAATCCGCATTTCTTTCGCACGCACGACGGCGGCAAGACGTGGTCGGAAATCAATACCGGCATTGCAGACGGCGCGGTATCGAACGCCATTCGTGAAGATCCGCGGGTGAAAGGTTTGTTGTACGCAGCGACTGACACGCAAGTGTGGGTGTCCTACGACGACGGCGATCACTGGGAATCTCTCCGCATCGACATGCCTGCAATTTCAGTGCGTGATCTGGAAGTCAAGGACGACAGTATCTGCCTGTGCTCCGACTTGATCGCCGGCACGCACGGACGCGGCTTCTACATTCTTGATGACATCACGCCGCTGCGACAGGCGGCCGCCGCACGTCGCGCACCAACAGCATTTCTGTTCAAGCCGGCACCAGCCGTGCGCGTGCGCTTCGCGACAAACGACCCCACGCCGTTGCCTCCCGAAATAGCGGCCGGAGAGAATCCGCCGCCAGGCGCGATCATCAACTACTATCTCGCGACGAACGCGAACGGACCGGTGTTTCTCGAAGTGCTCGACGTGACCGGCAAAGTGGTGCGTTCGTATTCCAGCGCGGACACGGCGCAGAATCCGCATCCCGGTGTCGATCCGGTGGCGTACACCAAAGTTTGTCAGCAGCGTCCGAACCTCCCCAATTGCGGGCTGCCGCTGTATTGGCAAGCGCCGCCCATGGTCATCGGCTCGCGCAAGGGCGTGTATCGTTTCTCCTGGGACATGCACTACGATCCGATTGAAAGACCGGACAGTGAAATCGGCGGCGGTGACGACGCAGTGGGCGCAGTACCACATCGCACCTATCCTGATTCACGCGCACCGTGGGTTGCGCCAGGTAACTACAGCGTTCGACTCACTGTCAACGGCGAGAAATTCACGCAGCCAATTACCGTGCGCATGGATCCGCGCGTGAAAACGCCTGCCGCCGACCTGGCGCGACTCAATACGCTTTCAAAAGCGCTGTACGACGAAGCGTTGTCGACGCACGCCGCCTTTACCGAAGCGCGTGCGCTGTCCGCGAAGTTGGCATCGCAGTCGGGTGCAGACGCAGCGGCGTTGCGCGCGAGCATTGATTCAATTGCGCCGGCCGGCGCGAACGCTGGTGGTACGGGACGTGCCGGTGGCGGCGGCGCGGGCGGTGCGGCTTCAGCCCCAACATTGGATCGCGCCAGCGCGGCTCTGCTCGCAGCCGCGATGGCCATGCAAAACGCAGATATGGGTCCCACGACGCGTGACGTTGCGACGGCCACTGCCGCGCGCGCCCAAGCCACCGCGGCCATGACACGGTGGACGCGCAGCCGGACAAAAGCGCAGAGTATTGGAACCAGGTAGGCTTGCACGTTCGTCAATTTGGTGATCGCACGAAACACGTTCTTCGGTAACTCGCCACCTCTGCCCAACAGCCGGAGTCTTCTCCCATGGTTTCTCGCCGCACGTTTATAACTGCCGGATCGGCCGCCGTTGTCGCCACGGCATGCAAAGCGCCCGATGCCGCGCCTGCATCATCGTCTGGCGAAAACAAGGCCGCGGCATCCACCACAATGCCACCCGCCATCGCCGCACTCACCAGCATGAAAAGTCAGGCCACCCCAATTTCGGTGGACGAACGCAAGGCGCGCATTGAAAAAGCGCGACAGTTGATGGTGGACAATTCCATCGATGCACTGATGCTCGCCGGCGGAACATCAATGGTGTATTTCACCGGCATGAGTTGGGGCAACAGCGAACGCCTGACGACCGTCGTTATTCCATCGAAAGGCGCACCGTTTGTGGTGACACCAAAATTCGAAGAAGAACGCACCATCGAACAAGTCAGACTCGGACCATTGGGCCAAGGCACCGAAGTGCTGACGTGGAACGAACACGAGAGTCCATCGGCACTCGTTGCGCAGGGCTTACGTGCACGGGGAATTTCTGTTGGCAAAGTTGGCGTTGAAGAAACAGTGAAGTTCGTGTTCGTCGACAATCTGGCGCAGGCAGCGCCGCAATTACGCATTGCGAGCGGCACGCCCATCACGGCCGGCTGCCGCACGATCAAGGACGCGCACGAACTCGCCCTCATGAAACTTGCGTCGGCCGTGACCCTCAAAGCCTACGAAGCCGCGTACAAATCGCTCAAGGCCGGCATGACGCAGGACGATTTCGCCGATCTCGTCGCACTCGCGCACAAACAACTTGGATTTGCAGGCGATGCCGGAGTGCAGGTCGGAAAATATTCGGCGTTGCCACACGGCAGTGTCACACCGCAAACCGTTCAGGAAGGTTCAATTCTGCTCATTGACGGCGGCTGCAAAGTGGAAGGGTACAGTTCGGATATTTCGCGCACGTTTGTGTTGGGAAAAGCGACGGATCGAATGAAGCAGGTGTTTGATATCGAGCACGCGGCGCAAACAGCAGCATTCAAAGCGGCGCGTCCGGGCGTTCCATGCGGCGACATTGATGCCGCGGCGCGCAAAGTCATTGTGGAGGGCGGCTTCGGACCCGACTACACGTACTTCAGTCATCGGGTTGGTCACGGAATGGGCATGGACGGGCACGAGTGGCCGTATCTCGTGAAAGGCAATGCATTGCCGCTCGCGCCGGGCATGACGTTCAGCGACGAACCGGGCATTTACATTCCCGGCGAATTCGGCATCCGCCTCGAAGACGACTGGGTGGTCACCGCCGATGGCGCCGAAATGTTCACGCCGCAGAGTCCGAGTTTGGAAGACCCGTTTGGGGCGCCGCGGTAGGGTGAGGGCGCGCTCGTCTCCGGGTCATTTCGTTTCGGCGGTGTCGATCAGGTGCCAGTAGGCGTCGGCAAGCGTTGGCTCCACCATCGTGAATCGGCTGCCGAGCTCCTCGTCCGACAGCACCCGCACGGTCACTTGGTCGCCCACTGCGGTGGCGTCTACAATCTCGTGTTGCTCGCTCATTGCCTCGAGCTGACCTCGGGGCACCGTACCAAGCCAGACCCTCCCACGGAGATCGTCAACAATTCGATCCGTGGCGCCCTCAAGGAGCAGTCGCCCTTGGCAAAGCAGCGCCACTTCCGCGCACTGCAGTGTCAGATCGTCGGGGTCCGCCGTTGTGAACAGCACCAACATTTCCTGTGCGATGTCGACCATTAGCGCGCGCAGGTCGCTCCGTTCGTCTGGTGTAAGCCCGTTCAGTGGCTCATCAAGCAGCAACAGTTCGGGGTTCGTGACGAGCGCGACAGCGATGCCAAGCCTCCGCATCATGCCAAGCGACAGCTCGCCAACGTGCTGCGCCTGACATCCCGTGAGCCCAACGCGGTCCAACAATGATTCTACGTCCGCCGCGCTGGGTGCTGGTTCCCCGGTCACATGCCCTTCGCTGAGCTGCAACCGAGCGAAGTGTTCCAGGGCGACGCGCACGGGTACGACCGGTACCAGTTGAAGATCGCCCATCACGCAGCTGACCACCCGTCGAAGCCGATGCGGGTGCGCCACCGCGTCCACATCACGGAAGTGTACGCAACCCTCGTCAGGCGGCTGCAAGGCGGCGATGACATGCAGCAGCGTGGACTTTCCCGACCCGTCCGCGCCAAGGAGCGCGCAGAGTCCCCTCTCAAACGAAAGCGAGACATCGGTGAGCGCGCGCACGCCGGAGGGATAAGTCTTGCTGACGTGTTCCACGCGGAGCGACCGCCGTCGCCGCTCCGCGTCGTACCCATGCCACGGCATCAGAACCGCGCTCCCACAACCAGCGGCATGACCGTCATCCAGCCGCCGCTACCAGTCTGCGACGTGGCGCGTATCGCGTGCACCCGAAGTTCCACGAAGAAATCTGTGTTCCCCAGCGCTACGATCTCGCCAAGCCCTACATTGAATCCTGGCGCCTGTCGATCGAGATACTGTGGAGCCATCCGATCCTTCCAGTACCAACCCGCGCCCGCGATCCCGTACAGATCAAGCCGCCGATCATGGCGACGAGTCGTCACGTTCACCGTAAGGGCGCCGACTCGCGCGCCATCGAGTCCGTCTTGCGTCCCGCCGGCGCCAAATTGCGCCAGGAGCGCTTCTGCAGTCACACCGACGGGAAGTCGCGGGGCACGCACCCACACTCCCACCTGAAGTGCGGCGCCTTCGCGCACCACGTCCCGAAACGTGCCGACGGGGATCACTGGTCCGATAGCGACCACAGGAGATGCGGCCCACTGAGCCTCCGCGTGCGCCGGGAGGCCCAAGGCCAGGCCTGCGCACACGAACCGTCGGAATCGCCGACTCATTGGTTGCCACATCACGGAATCCTCCGCGCATCCGCCACGCGCGCCGTCACGGCTTGCGTGGGGTCGATGCGGGCGGCGCGGACGTGGGAAACGTCGTGGGGCGCACCAGACGTCGCTGCCCTCCCGCATCGTTCGGAACCGGGTCGCCGCTCGTCGGCTCGCGCGGACCGGTCGTCTCCGCGGCCGTGTCCGTGGTGAGCAGCATCGGGGCCTTCCCGTCAGTCACGATTACTTTGGCGTTCGGGCTGCGCGCGAGCTCACGGAACGCCTCGATCGACTGATAGGAGATGATGGATGGCGTGAGCCCCTGCGCGATGATTGCCCAGGCATCGCGAATGCCGACCGCCTCGATGGTGCGGCGTTGCGCTTCCTGTTTCTCACGATCAAGCACGAAGCGCATCTGCTCGGAGCGCTGCTCCGCCTCGAGCTTCTCCTCGATCGAGCGCGCAAGGTCCGCCGGCAGGCGGATGCTCTTGAGCAAGACGTTCTCCACCTGGAAGCCGCGCGTCTCCAGGACTTCCATCATCTGCGTCTTGATCGCCGTCTCGATGCCCGCGCGAGTCCCTGAGTGCAAGTCCTTCGCCATGTACCGCGAACTGACATCGGCCGCCGCAGAACGAAACACCGGGATGATGACATCTTCCTCGTAACGCAATCCACTGGTCTCGAGGATTCGCCGCACGTGTTCAGGCTTTGCCCGATAGAGAATGGAGACCTCGGCCGACACATTGAGCCCTTCCCGCGTCGGCATCTCCAGTCGCACTTCGCGATTGACCACGCGCGCCGGTACTCGCAGTACCGAGTTGACACCAGGCACGACCAGTTGCGCACCCGGATTGAGTGGACCGCTGGTCACGCGACCGAAACGGGTTTTAACGCCGATCTCGTCCTGGCGGATGGTGGCGCATGCACCAAGCGGAAGCGCCAGCAGGACTGCCTGCATCGCGTAGAACAGCGATCGCGAAGAGGCGCGAAAAGGACGCGCTGAATGAACTGACATGACGCACTCACTTTGGAGGGTCTGGCGAAGCGCGAGTCACTTCGCAGATCCCGGACACGAGTGTGTCCGGGTCGCGAAGGTCTCGCACACTCAGGTCATCCAACGGGATGCCAAGCCCAGCCGATCCGTGCGCTCTCGCGGGCACAGTGTTGACGAATCGGCCACACGGACAATTGTCCGCGGCGCTACTCCCCTTCTCCGACAATATGTAAAGGGGTTGAAAATACTATGATAGGCCCCAATTCATTGATATTTTCTATGTCAGTTATTGGTCGAACGATGGCGGAGAGTTGGGCGTAATCCACACCTTGTAATTTGAGTGATTTCGATGCAAGGCATTGCTTTCGAAGATGAAGATTGCGAAGGACAAACCGTGAGGGGCCACGCACAGACGCCGCGCTCCAGCGGCGCGACGCTTCGCGCGTCGTGCACCGTGACGGGTCTGATGGACCGACTCGCTGATGCACCCTACCGCATCACACCCGGAATCGACGACAGGTACACATCACCCCGAAAGTCCACGGCCTTACACACGCCTCGCGGCGCCGCCGTCGCGACCGCGATTGTCTTGATCGCGCAGTGCGTCGGGAGCGTCATGACCCGCTGGGGAGCACCACCGGCCGTGCCGCTCACGCGCAATAGCGACGGTGCGCTGGCCCCTGATTCCCAGGCGCCGAAGTTGATAGAACCGTCCCGTGACCACGACAGCTTACTGGACTGCAAGCTGGGCGGAATCGGTGTCAGTGAGCGAAAGTGCCCTGACACAAGCGACACTGCACCGAGCGCGAAACCCGTGGGCATCCGTACAGTAACGGCAAGTTCCCGCTCGTCGGGACTGAGTGTACCGCCGCGGAGCAACTCCAAAGAGTCGGGAATGGGCAGGCGTCGACTGGTCCCGGACTTGCCGTCGGTGATGACGACCTCGCGTCCCGACGGCACGATCGACAGCAATGCTCCGTCGGAAATAGGCAGCGGCGCCTCCTGCCCCGGCAGCAGGCGGGATTTACGCAGGATACGTCGCTCACCAGTGTGAAAATCGTACGCGCCAAAGTCGTCGCCCTCCCCTTTCAGAAACGTCACTCGACGCCCGTCGGTCGAGATGCCGATGAGAGAGCTGCCGGCTCCACGACTGCTCGTGAGCGCCTCGTCAGCCAGCATGCTGTTCGGCGCTGCATCGAGTGGCAAGCGATACAGGTTGTCGCCGGAGGCG
>Ga0105047_10011851_pt1 | contig 14105 bp, 16 predicted proteins | sample MAT04_FD_78384 | JGI IMG/M metagenome (GOLD analysis project Ga0105047, IMG submission 78384) | Freshwater microbial communities from Lake Fryxell liftoff mats and glacier meltwater in Antarctica - MAT-04 (megahit assembly) | ecosystem: Environmental > Aquatic > Freshwater > Ice > Liftoff... | reverse complement strand
GGACGCGCGGAGAGCTTCAGAGTGGTGGCGATCCACGGAACGTCGAAGACCGCGGCCTTGTTGTTGGCGTGGGGGATGTTGCTGGTGGTGGGGTTGGTGGGGCTGCGGTCGATGTTGTTCTCGGTCTTGGACCGCATCACCCGTCATCGCACGGGGTCCTTCGGCTGCGGGTGAGGCTGGAAGGCGAGCACATCACCTCGGCCGAGCCGCTCATCGGTCATGTGCATCGTGGAGCGGAGAAGCTCTTCGAGGTGCGCGACTACCGGCAGATCCTCACGCTGGCGAACCGCCACGACTGGCTCTCGGCGTTCAACGGCGAGCTGGGGGTGGCCCTGGCCCTTGAGCAGATGCTCGGTCTTGAGGTTCCCGCTCGTGCCACATGGATCCGTACCGCATTGGCCGAGCTGAATCGTCTGCTGAACCACCTGGCGTTCGCTGGCGCCATGGCCGAACCCGACCCCGCATCCGCAGCGCGTTCGGCGGTCGGCCTGGCGCGCAACCGCGTCCTGAAGGTGATGGAGTCGGCCACGGGTGGACGCCTGCACTTCATGGCTACCCGCGTCGGCGGACTGCGTGCCGATGTTTCGAACGGCTGGTGCGATGACGTGAAGGTCGCGCTCGCCGACGTTGCCGCGGCGTTGCCTGAGTTGCGCAGCCGCTTGATCGAAGGCGACGAGCAGCGGGCTCGGCTACGGGGACTCGGAACGGTTCGCCGGGGTAATGTGGACTCCTTCGGCCTCAGCGGGGTAGTGGCGCAGGCAGCGGGCGTCGACCTCGACCTGAGGTCGGCTGATCCCTACCTGGCCTACGCGGAACTGGCCGACGTGCTTCACCCCATCTCGCGAACCGAGGGTGATGCGCTGGCAAGGGTGGAGTGCCTGCTCGATCAGATCTCGCTCAGCATCGACCTCGTGGCGGCCTGCTTGCCCAGGATTCGCGCAAGCGCTGGCGACCCCATCGACGTACGGCTTCCCAAGGTGCTGCGAGCACCGGAGGGAACCACCTACGCATGGACCGAAGGGCCGCTCGGCATCAATGGCTACCTGCTGGTCTCACGCGGCGAGCGCACACCATGGCGGCTCAAGATGCGCACGGCCTCGTTCAACAACGTGTCGGTGCTTTCGCTCATCGTTCCTGGAAGCACCGTAGAGGATCTGGTTCCTCTGCTGCAGTCGATGGTGTTCGTCATCGGCGACATCGACAAGTAGGTGTTCAGCCTCAGGTGCGCGGGTCAGGTGCCGGTCTGTTCGACCCGCGATTCAGTGGCTCGCAGATCGATGATGACGCCCTCGGTCAGGTCGACGACCTGCGCCGGCGCGACCAACGGCAGTCCGGGATCGGGCATGCCGGCCGGCCGCGGGAACGCGGCGAGCCCGATGAGTGAGAACTCGCGAAGCACTGCAACGAGGGGCTGGATCGGCTGGGATAGCGGGATCGGCTGGGGCAGCGGGATCGGCTGGGGCAGTTGGATCGGCTGAGCCGGCTCGACGCGGGTCGGCCCACCCACCCGGGGAGCCAATGCCCTCGCCAACGCCGCTGCATCATCGATGCGCACCCGCACCCTGGCCAACGGCACAGGGGCCGATCGACGCATCGCCTCGGTCAGCAACGGCAGCAACAACGTCGGCCGGAGCATTTCGGAGGATCGCTGCCAACGTGCCGCATCAGCGCGCAGCCCCGCGATCCGCGCACCCTCACCATCGAGTCGGATCGACAAGGCACGACCGGCGTCCTGCACCTCGAGGATGCGCCGCTGAAGATGCTCGACCTCGCGCATCCGCGCAGCGCGTTCACGCGAGACCTCGGCCCGCGCGATCGACACCGTGCGCCGACCGGTCGTGACGGCCACGGCGCCGGCGCCCAACGCCAGCAAGAGGCACAGCACCAGACCCAACCTGAGGAGAGCACCGGATCCGATCGCGACCAGAAACAGAGCGACAACGCTGCTGACCACGAGCGCCGTCATGACGGCCTTCATCGTTGTCGGCAGGGCATCGCGATGCCGGGAGCGCCCCATGGCCGCGAGACTACGGCTGCGAGGGGGCCCAGGTTGGGCCCTTGGGGCCCAGACACGCCGACGCCCGGGCGGTCACCCCACTCAGGGGACCGACCCGGGCGCCGAAGAAACCTCGATCAGGCGCGAGCGATCAGATCAGTTTGATCTGCTGGAGCCATTCCTTCGCCACGTTGTTCGGGGTTTGGCGCTCGTTCTCGACCTTGTTGTTCAAGCCGATGAGCACCTCGGTGGTGAGTTCTTTGTTGATCTGCGCCAATGCCGATTCGAGCGACTCCGAGGCCTTGTCCGCTCGAACAACCGGCGTCAGGTTGTCGACCGTCTGCAGGCCCTTGTCGTCTTCAAGGACGACCAGATTGTTCACGGCGTTGCCCGCGTCGCTGGAGAACACCAGGCCCAACTGGATGTCGCCGTCCTTCAGCGCCTCTTTGATGAGGGGGAACTTCTGATAAGCCTTGAAACCGGTGAGCGTAATGCCGTAGGTCTTCTCCAGCCCGGGTCGGCAGAAGGGACGCTGCGGGCACTCCGGAGGTCCGCCCAGCACCAGCGTGCCGCTGAACTCGCCCAACTGCGACAGCTTGGTGATGCTGTTCGACTCGCTGAAGTCCTTGGTGACGGCAAAGGCGTTCTGGTCCTGGGCTGCCGCCGGCTCGAGCACCACAAGACCGCGCTCCTTGCCCAGCTTCTGCGCTTCGGCAAGCGTCTCTTCAACATCGCCGTTGGCCAACGGCTTCGCATCCTTGCCGTTGATCTTCGTGTTGAGGAACTCGGTGAACGTGCCCACGTACTCGGGAACGAGGTCGATCTCGCCCTTTTCAAGGGCGGGCTGGACAATCTCACGGGCACCTAGCGACTTGACCGTGGCCTCGTAACCGGCCTTGTCGAGCAGGTCGGCGTAGATGTTGGCCATGATCTCGCTCTCGGGGAAGTTGAACGCCCCGACCACAATCTTGCCCTTGCTCTTCTCGGCGTCGGGCGCACTCGGCTCGTCGCTGCCGCAGGCTGCGACCGTGAGCGCCAAGGCCAGTACCGCTGCTGCTAGTCCGGTCCTGCGCATGAGCATGGGCGACCGCCCGCCTCTCGTGTGATGCATGCTTTCGCACGCGACAAAGGTGCCGATCGGCACCACGTCTACCCCACCACGATTCATCGCTGCCGTTCAACTCCCAGCACCCTTCGGCGTGGCACCGTGATCGATTCGTCATGAGATCCCACCATCACCGCCAACCGTCGTAGCAGTTCAGTGGGCGACGGCTTCCTCATCAATCGACGGCTCACGATCAGGAACCAGTTGCGCACGTCTCGTCTCAACGCCACGGCGCAGGGCTTTGGGGGTCAGCAGCCGCTGGACCACGGCCATCACACCCTCGGTGGAGATGCACAGCACGGCGACGCAGAGGGCGGCCCCAAACAGCTCACCGTTGTCTTGCAGGCCGAAGCCGACAAGCACCGGAAGCCCGAGCGTCCCGGCGCCGATGAATGCCGCAAGCGTGGCCGTGGCCATAACCTGAACGGTGGCAGTGCGGTATCCCGCGGCGATGAGGGGCAGGGCCAATGGCAGTTCGACCTTGCCGATCATCTGACGGCGACGCATCCCCATGCCCCGGGCCGCATCGCGCACCTCGTCATCGACATCCCTCATCGCCACGAATGTATTGGTGAGGAGCGGTGGTACGGCAAACACCGCCAGTGCTAGAACGACCGCCAGCTCCGTCACCCCGACCGGCGACACCGCAAACATGATGAGGATGCCGAGCGTGGGGATCGCGCGCCCGATGTTGCCGATATTGCTGGCGATCGCTCCACCCTTGCGAGCGTGCCCGAGCCAGATCGCCGGCGGCAGCGCGATGGCTGAAGCCAGGAGCATGGCGTACACCGAGATGCGTACCTGCTGGCCCGCCAGCGAAGGGATGCCTTCATCACCGGACCAGTTGGCCGGATCGATCAGCCAAGTCCACATCTGCTGCAGCACGCTCACGACGCACCTCGCCTGCTGCGCGCCCACGGCGTGGCTGCACGTTCGAGACCCAGCAGCGAGACTTCGGCAATGACGGCCAGAAGCACGCACGCGAGCGTCGCTGTGAGGATCTCGGCCCGATAGAGATTGTCCTCGAAGCCTCGGATGATCAACGAGCCGAAACCACCGTGACCGACGAGTGCCCCGATGGTCACCAGCCCGATGGTCGAGACGGTGGCGATGCGCACACCAGCCAGCATCGTGGGGAGTGCGAGCGGGATCTGCACCCGCCACAGCAGCCGCCGATCGCTGAAGCCCATACCGGTGGCGGCGTCGACGACCTCGCTCGGAACCCCGTCGAGACCGGCGATGAAGTTACGCAGCAGGATCAGCAAGGCATAGATCGCGAGCGCAATCTCGACCGTGAGGGGGCTGAGCCCGAAGATCGGCCACAGGATGGCGATCACCACCAGCGCCGGAATCGTGTAGAGCACACCGGCGAGCGACAGGACAGGACCTTCTAGTCGCCGGTAGCGTCGTGCGAGCAGCGCCAGCGGGAACGCGATCACGATGGCCGCAAGCATCGCGACGATCGTGATCGTGACGTGCTCCCTGAGTGCGGTGAGAAGAAGTTCCTGGTTGTCGCGGATGAAGGCCCACGAGAACCACGGATTCGGTGGTTCATCTACAGCTGCCGCGGCGGCCGACACGAAGGGGTCCACACGTGGACGCTACTGCTGCGGCTCGCGCATCGGTCGTTGATCCGATGATCGAGCTCGAGGGCGTCTCCAAGCGCTACCCCGACGGGACGATGGCCGTCCATGAACTCGATCTGGTCGTCGGCCGCGGTGAGCTGGCCGTTCTGATCGGACCCTCCGGCTGCGGCAAGACCACCACGATGAGGATGGTCAATCGCCTAGTCGAACCGAGCTCTGGCCGCATCGTCATCGATGGCAGGGACGTAACCGACGAGGACCCCGTTCAGCTTCGCCGCGGAATCGGGTACGTGATCCAGCAGATCGGACTCTTCCCGCATCTGAGCATCCGCGACAACATCGCCACTGTTCCGGCGCTGCTCGGATGGAAGAAGTCCCGCGTTCGGGAGCGAGTAGCCGAATTGATGGAGCTGGTCGACCTGGAGGCTTCGACCTACGGCGACCGCTACCCGCACGAACTCTCCGGAGGGCAACGCCAACGGGTCGGTGTGGCCCGTGCGCTGGCGGCAGATCCTCCGGTATTGCTGATGGACGAGCCGTTCGGTGCCGTCGATCCGATCGGGCGCGAGCGACTCCAAGATCAGTTTCGCACCCTCCAACGACGGCTCGGCACCACGGTCGTGTTCGTGACCCATGACATCGAGGAAGCGGTGCGCATCGGCGATCGGATCGGAGTCATGAGCAGCGGAGGTCACCTGGAACAGTTCGACACCCCTGCGCGGGTGCTCGGCGAACCGGCGACCCCATTCGTCGCCGACTTCGTGGGCGCCGACCGCATGATCAAGCGGCTGGCGGTGACCCCGCTAGCCGCCGACCGGCTGATCGCTCCGACCGGTGGTGAGGACGACCTGCCGAGCGTTCAGGTGGGCAGCTCGCTCCGCGAAGCGATGGCCGTACTTCTGGCCAGCTCGGGCACCAGCGTTGCCGTTCTCGATGGCGATCGGATTCTTGGACGCCTTGATCTGGACGGACTGCACGCACAACTGCGCGAGCATCTGGCGGTGCCACCGCTTCGCGACGATTCAGGAGCCGACGCACAATCCGGGGCAGCTTCCGATCACGGGCAGCGCCCCGCTTGACCTGAACCGTCAGGCCCCGACCCGGGTTAGTGCTTCTGGTGCTCGCGGATGTAGGTGGCGAAGCGGGCGACAAACAGCGGTTCGAGATCTCCCACGTTCTCATCGCTGAAGGCTTCGCGAGCCGCTGCGATCGTGTCGATGATCGATCCGCTGATGTCGCCGAGTGAGCCACCCTCCGTCGCCATAGCGGCGGCGGACGGCGTGTGGTTCATCAGGTCGACGAAGAATCCGATGTCGAGACGATCACGCGCGAGATCGAAGGCTCGATCTCGCAGTTCGACGTAGGGCAGGTCTTCGAGGGATTCTGATGAGTTCACAGCGCGAACCCTACGCGTTCGCGTCGTCGGAGTCGTCCTTCGCCAGGGGAACACGGCAGGCGCGCTCCAGGACGATGCCGATGATGACGAGCAGCACCCCCATCACCACGACGATCGCCGCATTGACAACGCGCGTGCGAGCGAAGGGCGTGGTCCAGGCATCGGCGAACCAGCCGGCCGTGAGCCATCCCAGGAACAAGCCCGAGATCACCGCACCCGCACGTGACGCTGCGAAGGCGAGCACGACAGCTCGCCCGGCGGCCAGAGGCTGCAGGGGTTCGAGGCCGGGTCGGCGCAGCAGACGTGGCCTGACCACCAGGGTCGTGATGCCCAGGGAGATGGTGAGAGCGGCCACCGTCACTACAGCTGCGAACGGAACATTGGGCACCGTGCCGGTGATCGCCCCGATCACGCGCAGCAGCGCGAACCCGATCGCTGCTGCGACGACGAACGGTCCGACGAGGTCGCGCCAGCGGGTCGACGTCATGAACGCTCGCCAGTGGGCACCGCAAGCGGCTGTGCATCGAGCCGGCGAATTCGTTGGAGGGCGACGTCCGGAGCGTTCACGAGATCCACAATCGCGCCGTGCCCCGGAATCTGCCCCAACGGATCGAGCTCGAACCACGGAAGCAGGACGAAAGCCCGCTCGTGTGCACGGGGGTGCGGAAGGGTGAGCCGCCGATCAGCCCGCTGCAGGTCATCGACAACGATGACATCAACATCGAGCGTGCGGGGCCCCCACCGCTGCGCTCGGACGCGATCGTGAGCAGCCTCAACCTCATGGGCCAGGGTCAGCAGCAAGAGCGGATCGCGTGCAGTGCGCACGATCACGACGGCGTTGACGAAGTCGGGCTGGTCGGGACCGCCGATCGGTGCGGTTGCGTACAGGTGCGATGCAGCCACCACCTCGGTGGCGGGGTCGGCGTGGATGAGTTCGACCGCTGATCGCAGGGCTTCGATGGGATCGCCGAGGTTGGAACCCAACGCCAGCACTGCGAGATGGCCATGGCCTTCGCGACCTGGTGCATCGGAGATGGGTGCGCTCATGCCCGCGATCGTTCGATGGTGACCGAGACGTCGAGGAAGTCAAGCGGGATGGGCGCTTGCGGCTTGTGCAGCACTACACGAACGGAGGCCACGCGATCATCGATGAGCACGACGTCGGCGATGCGCTGAGCCAGCGCCTCGATGAGATCGACCGGTTCGCCCTCGATCACCGCCACCACCGTCTGGGCCAGCGATCCGTAGTCGATCGTGTCGGCCAGATCATCGGAGGCGGCAGCAGCTGTGGTGTCGGTGCGCAGTTCGAGATCGACCACGAACTCTTGACCGTCAACCTTCTCGTGCGAAAGAACCCCGTGGTAGCCACGGGCCCGCAAACCGGTGAGTGCAATCAGATCGTTTGCCATCAGCCACCCTCCTCATCCCGATGCCGACCAAAACTGGCCAGCGCACCCGCCTGTCGAACAGCATCCGCGTTGGGTGCCACGTCGTGAACGCGTACGCACCAAACGCCAGCGTGTGCCGCCGACGTCGTGATGCCTACGGTGAGCTCATCACGATGCCGCATCGAGTCGTCAGGATCAGGCCTTCCATCAGCCTGCGTGCCCAGGAACCGCTTCCGCGAAGCGCCCAGAAGCACCGGTCGGCGGCCTGCAGCACCTCCGCGCACCAAGGCGCTCAGTGCACGCTCATCGACCAGCGGCCAGTTGTGCTCGGCCTTCTTCGCGAAGCCGATGCCTGGGTCGAGGATCAAGCGCCCCCACGCGATCCCCGAGTCCACCGCCTCCGCGCCGCGGACGTCGAGTTCGGCCGCCACCTCGCTCACCACATCGCTGTATCCGGAAAGGTCATCGCGGCTGGCTCCATCACCGCGATTGTGCATCAGGACGTACGGCGCGCTACTGCTGGCGACAAAAGGCCACATGGCGGGATCCCCCCGCCCAGAGCTCACGTCGTTGACGAGCACGGCGCCGGCTTCCATGCACTCGCGTGCCACCTCCGCGTGTCGCGTATCGATGCTCACATGGACACCTTCGGCCACCAGATCACGCACCACGCCCACAACACGTCGTGCTTCTTCGGCTACCTCGACAGGCTCGGCACCTGGGCGGGTGGACTCGCCGCCCACGTCAACGAGGTCGGCTCCATCACGCACCATCTCGAGGCCGTGCTCAACCGCGGCGTCGTGATCCAGGTACAGGCCGCCGTCGCTGAAGGAATCGGGGGTGACGTTGAGGATCCCCATCACCAGGGTGCGATTCAGCATGGTCAGTGCCGCCGGCAGGCCTTCGGGGTGGATCACATGAGCGACCCTAGACGCAGCGGTCCTATGACGATCGGATCAGGGCCAGGGCCTCGGCGCGAACAGCGGGCTCCACGAACACTCCCCGCACTGCGCTCGTGACGGTCCTGGCGCCGGGCTTACGGACCCCGCGCATTGACATGCACAGGTGTTCGCACTCGATGACCACGATCGCCCCCTGCGGCTGAAGCACGCGCATCAACGAGTCGGCCACCTGCGAGGTGAGCCGTTCCTGAACCTGCGGTCGCTTGGCGAACACGTCGACCAGCCGCGCGAGCTTCGACAGCCCCGTGATGCGTCCATCAGCGTTCGGGATGTAGCCGACGTGGGCCACACCGTGGAACGGCACCAGGTGGTGCTCGCAGGTGGAGTAGAGCTCGATGTCCTTGACCAGCACCATCTCGTCGTGACCAAGATCGAACGTGGTGGCGAGCACATCCTCGGGACGCTGGTGAAGTCCGACGAACATCTCTCGGTAGGCACGCGCCACCCGGTCAGGCGTGTCGAGCAGACCGTCACGATCCGGATCCTCGCCGATGGCGATCAGCAGCTCACGCACAGCGGCCGCGGCACGGACCTCATCGAAGGCGGGGATCGATCTGAACTCCCCGACCGGGTCGTGCACCGGGTCGATGCTGCCGACACCGGGCACTTCGGCCTGTTCCGGGATCGTGCTCTCGCTTCTGCTCACACGCACCTGCTCCGAATCGGACCTACTCGGGGTCTGCGGGCTCCGCACCGGTCGTCCCGGTCGGATCGTTGGATCCACGATCGTGCCCCGTGTCGGCGGCCGGCGCATCCGGAACGTGCACCGGACTGTCGGTGACGTGATGACCGTTCGCGCCATTCGACGCGGCCGAACCGTTCGAACCGTTCGAACCGTTGAGCCTCGCGGGAACGGGGATGGGACCGGCCGAGGGAAGACGGTCGACCGAACCGGTCCACTTGGGGCGCTCAGCACGCTTACGGATAGCCGTGAAGATCTCGGCCACCTGCTCCTTGTCGAGCGTCTCCTTCTCAAGGAGCTCCAGCACCAGCGCATCAAGCACATGACGGTTCTCCACGAGGATCTCGTAGGCCTCCATGTGTGCAGTCTCGATAAAGCGCCTGACCTCCTCGTCGATCACGCCGGCGACGGACTCTGAGTAATCGCGCTGGTGGCCCATGTCGCGCCCAAGGAAAACCTCGCCGGCCTCCTGGCCGAACTTGATGGCGCCGAGCCGTTCGGTCATGCCGTACTGGGTGACCATCGCGCGCGCTACGGCGGTGGCCTTCTCGATGTCGTTGGCCGCACCGGTGGTCGGGTCGTGGAACACGAGCTCCTCGGCCGCACGCCCGCCGAGCATGTACGCCAACTGGTCGAGCATCTCGTTGCGCGTCGTGGAGTACTTCTCCTGGTCCGGCAGCACCATCGTGTATCCGAGAGCACGGCCGCGCGGAAGGATCGTCACTTTGTGCACCGGATCGCTGTTCTGCAGCGCCGCAGCGACGAGCGCGTGGCCACCCTCGTGGTAGGCCGTGATGGCCTTCTCGTGATCGCTCATGACACGCGATCGCTTCTGCGGACCGGCAATGACGCGATCGATCGCTTCGTCCATCGCCTCCTTGTCGACCAGAGTGCGGTGATTGCGGGCAGTTAGCAGCGCGGCCTCGTTGAGCACATTGGCCAGGTCGGCCCCGGTGAACCCAGGAGTACGCCGCGCGACACCCAACAGATCGACGTCGGGCTGGATCGGCTTGCCCTTGGCGTGCACCTCGAGGATCCGCTCACGGCCGCTGAGATCGGGGCGATCGACCGCGATCTGGCGGTCGAAGCGACCCGGGCGCAGTAGTGCGGGGTCAAGGATGTCGGGACGGTTGGTCGCCGCGATGAGGATCACGGTGCCCTTGTCGTCGAACCCGTCCATCTCGACGAGCATCTGGTTCAACGTCTGCTCACGCTCGTCGTGCCCGCCACCCAGGCCTGCGCCGCGGTGGCGACCGACTGCGTCGATCTCGTCGATGAACACAATCGCTGGCGCATTGGCCTTGGCCTGCTCGAACAGGTCGCGGACGCGGGAGGCACCGACGCCGACGAACATCTCGACGAAGTCGGACCCCGAGATCGAGTAGAACGGCACGCCAGCCTCGCCCGCGACGGCGCGCGCCAGCAGGGTCTTGCCGGTTCCGGGCGGACCGTAGAGCAGAACGCCCTTAGGAATCTTGGCGCCCACCGCCTGATAGCGCGCAGGGTCGGTGAGGAAGTCGCGGATCTCCTGAAGCTCTTCGATGGCTTCATCGACGCCGGCGACGTCGGCGAACGTGGTCTGCGGCGTGTCCTTGGTCATCATCTTGGCCTTGGACTTGCCGAAGTTCATGACCTTCGACCCGCCACCCTGCATCTGGTTCATAAAGAAGAACAGCAGGAACACGATGATGGCGATGGGCAGCAACGAGACCAGCAGCGTGACCAGAAGGCTGTCGCTGGGAACCTTGATGTTGTAGCCGCCCGGCAGCGCACCTGCATCGGCCTTGGTCTGCAGAAGTTGCTGAAGCTCGACGCCTTGCCCGGTGATGTACTCGGACTGCTGCTTGGTGCCGTTCTTGAGTTCGATCTCGACCCGCTGCTCGCGGTCGACCAGGGTGGCTTTCGTGACATCACCCTTCTGGATCGCCGAGACCACCAGTGAGGTGTCGATCTTCTTGGGCGCCGAGGCGGACGAGATCACCTGACCGGCCACGAGAGCGATCAGGATGGCGGCGCCGATCCAGACGAAAGGGCCGCGAAGGATGCGCTTGAAGTCCATGGCACAGGGCGTGAGCCCCATCACTCCTTGCCGGTGGGGAAGGCGGCGGAAGCCGAACTGGTGCCTCAGGCTACCCCGGCCCGTCGACCGCTCGCCCGGCCGACGTCCCACGATCGGGCACGTTCGCGCACGGCGGACAAGCCGACACCTCGGCACGGCGTTCTAGAGTCCGAGCACCAGCGGTGGCCGCGGAAGCCGACCATCGGCCCCGAGGGCCTGCCGAGGTCAGCATGAGACGAATCCTTGCCGTGCCTATGGCGCTCGCCGTGGCCGGGCTGCTGGCCGCCTGCGGATCCCCGGGCCCAGGGACCAGCGCGTCGCCCACACCGAAGGACTCGGCGAACTCCGGGCTGGCTGGAACCTCGTGGGCCCTTACCGAGTACGCCGCGAGCGGCACCTCGGGCCCCGAGTCGGTCGTGGCCGACAGCACCGTCACAGCGGTGTTTGGCAACGACAAGACCCTGAGCGGCAATGGCGGGTGCAACACCTACACCGGGCCGTTCACGCTTAACGGCTCGGCGCTGACTTTCGGTGCGTTGGCCGCCACCAAGAAGGCCTGCTCGCCAAGCATCACGAACCAGGAGTCGGCGTACTTCGACGCGCTGTCACGGGTTGCCACCTACTCGATCCGAGGCCAGGTGCTGAAGCTTCGCGACAACAAGGGCGCCCTGCAGGCCGGTTACACAGCGGCGAAGTAGACCCACAGTTCAGGGAGTGGTGCGCAAAACGCCGACGTACGGCAGCGTGCGGTAGCGCTCTGCGTAGTCGAGTCCGTAACCGACGACGAACTCGGCCGGGATGTCGAAGCCGACGTACTTCACCGACACCTGCACGCGCGCCGCTTCAGGCTTGCGCAGCATCGTGCACACCTCGACCGAGGCCGCACCGCGTGAGTTCAGGTTGCGCAGCAACCACGAGAGGGTCAGCCCTGAGTCGATGATGTCTTCCACCACGAGTACGTGGCGACCGTTGATGTCGGTGTCGAGATCCTTGAGGATTCGAACGACGCCCGACGACTTCGTCCCCACGCCGTAGGACGCCACGGCCATCCAATCGACCGCCGGGTCGGAGGACATCGCGCGCGAGAGATCGGCCATGACCATCACCGCACCCTTGAGAACACCCACCAGCAGCACATCGCGACCCTTGTAGTCACGGTCGATCTCGACGGCAAGCTCGGCGATCCGCTGCTCGATCTGCTCCTGTGACACCAGGATCCGCTCGACCTCGGGAGGCAGTTCGGAGGGAGGCACGCGAACTCCTGGGACTGGATCTGAAGAGACGGGCCGGACCTTTCATGCGGACGCTAGCGCGGCACCCGTCACTGCGACAGCGCGAGGTACAACCGGTCGCCCACTCGCCACCCGACGATTCCGCCGGGCAGGCTCGTCGGGCCCTGCCCGCGCCAATGCACCACGAAACGATCCAACGCCTCGACGTGCTTGGCACCAACCGCACCAGGCGGTGAGCCCGCGCCGACAGCAGCACGTCGCAGAACCCGGCGACGCACGGCCGGCTCGAATCCGGCCAGCACCTCGATCGAGAGGCCGCCTTCGGGATCAAAGGCCGACTCCAACGCCCAAGCGGCCCACGCGTCCAGCGCATCGGCGTCCTCGCGCAGCTGTTGGGCGCTGCGTGCCAGCGCAGCCGAAACCCCGGGACCCAGAGCGTCTTCGAGCACGGGCAGGGCTTGGCGGCGCACCCGTGAGCGGGTAAAGGCCGGGTCGTCGTTGTGGGGGTCATCCCACGGTTCAAGATCGGCCGCGACGCACGCTTCGCGCACCGTGGCGCGCGAAAGATCAAGCAGCGGTCGGACGTAGCGACCGGTGCGGCGAGGCATTCCTGAGAGCGAGCGCGTGCCTGAACCGCGGGCCAGCCCGAGCAGCACCGTTTCGGCCTGGTCGTCCTGGGTGTGCCCGAGCAGCACGCACGTCGCATCCAGGCGTTCGGCGGCCTCGTCGAGACCCTGATACCTGGCGTGACGCGCAGCAGCTTCGGGACCGCCCTCGGATCCCACGGCCACGTTCACCACTTCGACCGGGCCCAGGCCGAGCCCACGCATCGTGTCGGCCACCCGTTCGGCGTGCGCTGCTGACCCGTCCTGCAGTCCGTGATCGATCGTTACGCCGCCGGCCCGCAAGCCGGCGCGCGGAGCTTCGAAGGCGAGAGCGGCAGCCAGCGCCAACGAGTCGGAGCCTCCCGAGCACGCCACGAGCACCAGATCGCCGGCGGCCAGGGGCTCAAGGGCCTCCCGGACCGCCACCCTGACCTGGGCCAAAGCCGGGGCTGGGCCGCTCATCGGATCCACCCCGTCACGCGGTCGGCCCGGTTCCATGGACACGCTGCACCCATAGGTGCGGCTCGAGGATCTCTGATCGCATAGGAAGGGTGTCGGCAGAGGTCCACACCGCATTGAGCCCATCGACCCCGACCTGCTTAACGACGGCCCGCACGAAGACGGCTCCATCGCGGTACTGAGCCAGTTTCTGATCAAGGCCGAACAGCCGTCGAAGCACCTGATCGAGGGCGCCGACGCCGTCGCGGCGCTGCTCGAACTTCTCGCGCACCTGGGCCACGCCGGGCACCACGTCGTCGCCCACCTCGTCCATCGCCCAGTCGGCGTGGCCCTCGAGCAGGGTCATCAGCGCGACCAAGCGGTCAAGGATCGCTCGCTGTTCCGGCGTCTGCACAGCATCCAGGAGCGATCGGCCTGTCTCTCCGCGCACCGAAGCCCCTACTGAGGAGACCACCGAGCCGAGACGCTCGCGCACCCGCGTGGGATCCATGTCGGCCGCATCAAGGAAGGCCTTCAGGTCGCCTTCGATGTGCTCACGCAGCCATGGAACGGATGCGAGCTGAACGCGGTGCGTCTCCTCGTGCAGGCAGACCCAGAGACGGAACGCATGAGGATCCACGCCGAGGTTGCGTTCG
>Ga0105047_10011850_pt1 | contig 14106 bp, 10 predicted proteins | sample MAT04_FD_78384 | JGI IMG/M metagenome (GOLD analysis project Ga0105047, IMG submission 78384) | Freshwater microbial communities from Lake Fryxell liftoff mats and glacier meltwater in Antarctica - MAT-04 (megahit assembly) | ecosystem: Environmental > Aquatic > Freshwater > Ice > Liftoff... | reverse complement strand
CCGAACGCGGAAGAGCTGAAAATGATGCTGAAGGGCATCGATGTGAAGGGGCCGGGGATTCTGTAAGTTGATCGTGTTTTAACGACGCTTCGCAGAAGCGTGGTTTATGTCCTGTGCAAATCTCTTCCGATTGTTGAAGCGTGCCATGCCCACCGCCTTGGGTGGGCATGCGAATGTCCACGGAACAAGAATCCCATCATGCCTGCCCATCGAAAGACAGTCCATCATTATAACGATCCAGGCCATGCCCATATGCTCACATTCTCGTGCTTTCAACGTCGACCATTCTTATCGAAAGACGGTTCCAGACAATGGATGATCGAAGCGATTGAGCTTGCTCGAACCAAGCATCATTTGGATTTCTCGGCCTACGTTCTCATGCCGGAACATGTGCATCTTCTGCTGTGGCCAACGACTGCCGAATACTCGATCAGCGCGATCCTGACCACAATTAAGCAGTCGGTCTCGAAGCGCGCCTTATCGTTCGTCAAGCAGAACGCTCCAGCATTTTTGTCTCAAATGGCCGACATTCAGCCCAACGGAGCTGTTCAACACCGGTTCTGGCAGCGCGGCGGTGGGCATGACCGAAATTTGATTGAACCAAGGGCGATCTGGGCCGAGATCGATTACATCCATGCCAACCCAGTTCGTCGCGGCCTTTGCATTCGACCCACCGACTGGATCTGGTCGAGCGCCATCGAATACGAATTTCCGGGACAAGGGCTGTTGACGATCAATCGAAATTCGTTGCCCAGAACCAAGCTTGGTTAAAGGCACATGCCCACCCAAAGCGGTGGGCATGTCACCCGGCACCCGGCGGCCCAACGATTCCGCCTGGATCTGCCCCCCGTCCACCTGAGGCCAAGCCATGTAACTGATTAAAGGAGATCAGTGATGTGGAATAAAATACTCGCAGGAATCATAGGTTTTTTAGCAGTCTCGATCACATGCATTTTGATGGCATGGTTTCAGTCGGCTAAGACTCACCAGATAGAATATTTGTTTCATTACGATTTGTCTGATTTGGAGATTGCAAATCTACCTTTGCAAATGTCTGACGTTGCTGGTTTAGTCAAGAGACGGCAGTTGAATGCTGTTGATTCAAACGCAATGGACAATCTACTTTGCGCGTGTCCTTACCATTCCGGTAGTAAGCACCAAAGGAGATTGTTATGGACACTTAATGGCAAGCCTCCTACTGAAGGCTCAAAGTGCATATTGGTGATATATAATGAAACTGAGCGGAAAATAATACACGCCGGTTTTGTCATAATTGGGTAGAATGACAAAACGGAGCGATCTGTAAGTGTCACAATTCTGTTTATGCCAACAAAACAACTGTTGCACCAAATAAGTCGACGGGTGGCACTGTCACTTGCTGGCCTCTCGCCCGTGTGCCACCCAGCCGCGGGTAACGATTTTAGAATGGAGAAAGAAGTCTTGATGCGGACAGCGTTTGCGCTGTCAGATGTTTGTTCTCACGCAGACATCACACTGAGGAAAGGAATCCTCCATGTCGCATCAAGACGAGGCCTATCTTCGCCAGAATATCGCCGCATTCAAAGGCATTCTGACAGCCGCCGTCCCCGACAGCGTTTTTTCGTTCGTCCGGCACGGGAACGCGCAACGGGAATCTTGGTGGTTGGCAGCGGTCGCGATGACGTGTTGGGGATGGACCACGGAGCGAACGCTCAGCGAGCGGGTTTCGACAGCATGCCAGGTGGTGGGGCATGTGTTTGACCGCCAGGAAACCGTGACCCGGCAGGGATTCCTGAAGGCCCTGAGAACCTGCGGTCCGGAGTTGGTGACGTTGATGATCGCAGCCCTCGCGAACCACGTCCAAAGCCTGAAGGGATATTGGTCGCACCGGGGAAAGGTGAACGTCGCGGTCGACGGATCGAAGTTCGCAGCGCCACGGACCGCGGCGAATCAAGCCTATTTCGCGGCGACCGGTCCAGGCCGTTCCGCCGCCAAACCCGCGCAGAAGAAGAAGTACAAGAAAGCCTCAGACCAGTCCAAGGCCTCGACGGTGCAGGTCTTGATGACCGTGTTTTGGCATCTCCCCTCCGGTCTGCCGCTCCTGTGGATCGCCTCGGCTTCCCACGGGAGCGAGCGGAAGAATGCGGCCCAGATGCTGGACGCGCTTCCCCGGAATGCCCGGATGATTGGCGACGCGGAATACATGGGCGATCCCCTCTGGTCCAAGATTCACAATTCGGGGCGTTCGTTTCTGGTCCGAGTGGGGTCGAATCTGACATTCTTGAAGCCACTGGGGAATCATCGCCTCGACGACGGCTACTTATACTATTGGCCCGAGGGCGCGATGCGCGCCAACAACCCGCCGCTCGTGTTGCGGCTGATTCGGATCCGCCAAGGCAAACAGGCCATTTTTCTGGTGACCAATGAACTCGACATGGGCGAGGAACTGGCCTGGACGCTGTATTCTGAACGAGGGGGAATCGAGGTCTTTTTTAGAACGGTCAAACAGACCTGCGAGCGGGCGAAGCTTCACTGTCACCGGCCGGAAAATGTGCTCACGGAATTGAATTGGACTCTGCTGGGCATTTGGTATGCGCTCTTTGCCGGGAAGCAGGCCTTGGTGAAAGAAGGCCGGTCTCCCCAACAGATTAGTCCCGCGAAGGTCTTCAAGGCCTTCGCGACCGTTGTCGAACTCATCTCCAGAGCGGCCACGCCCGTCAGATTGTTTCAGGACGACCTGGCCCGCGCGGTGCTCCACGATGAGTCCCGCCGGACGAGTCGCAAGCAGAGCCGCGACTACCCGCGAAAGAAGAAGCACCGGCGATGCGGCGCCCCCCGGATCAAATCGGCGAATGCAGAACAACGCCGACGAATCCAACAACTCCAACTCTAAAATCGTTACCCGCGTTGAGTGGCACCCAAACATGGCAAATGACAGTGCCACCTCCGAATTGTTCTGTTTCTGATCATCCCGCCACTTGCCACCGCCGATAGAATCAACTATGCTTGATGGGTGAATCTGGATATCCAGACGGATCGCGGATTTGGCTACTTGCCGATTTCAAGGAACCTGCGGATGTTGAGCCTCCTCGGATCATCGCAGCAGACCTGCCAGGGCTGGACCCGGCGTGACGCCCTGCGTGTGGGCGGGGCCGGGCTGTTCGGGGCAAATCTACCAACGCTCCAAGCCGCGGAGGCGGCGCAGGGGACGGGGCCGGCAAGGGCGAAATCGGTCATTTTCGTTTTTCCGTTTGGCGGGCCGAGCCAGCTCGAAACGTTCGATATGAAGCCCGACGCGCCCACCGGCATTCGCGGGCCGTTCACGCCCATCGCCAGCCGTACGCCCGGGTTGCAGATTTCCGAACATCTGCCGAAGCTCGCGGCGATGTCGGACCAATTCGCCGTCGTCCGCACGATGACGCACAAGCAAAACGACCATAATGCCTGCCATGAGTTACAGACCGGCCATGTGATGCCCGTCGTCCCGCGCGGGGCCGCTCAGGTCGATGCCACGGAAAAAGACTGGCCCGCGATGGGTTCGGTCGTCGAGTATCTCGATCAGAAAGCGGCGGGCAATCACGTCCGCGAAGTCCCCAGCTATGTCTATCTGCCGAATCGCCTTGGGCACATTCAGGGTTACGACCGCCTCGGCCAATACGCCGGCTGGCTGGGCCGGTCCTACGATGCGCTCGCGACCGAAATCCGCAAGAAGGACGCGAAAGACAATCCATACTTCCGATCTTGCACCGACGACGAACTTGATTTCCGCATCAAGGGGTTGTCGGTCGATCCGACGCTGACGCTCGACCGCCTCAACCGTCGCAGTCATCTCCTCGATCAGTTCGATTCCGCCCGCCGGCAGTTGGAACAGACGGCCCGCGTGTCGAACTACAGCAGCCAGCACGACGCGGCGATGATGATGCTAACCGCCGGGAAGCTGCGCGATGCGCTGGATATTCGCAAGGAAACGCCGGAGTTACGCGACCGTTACGGCCGGCATCTGTTCGGCCAGGCGATGCTGATGGGCCGGCGGATGGTTGAAGCCGGGGCGCGGTTCGTCACCGTGCTGTGGGATTGCACCGACGGTTACAGTTGGGATTCGCACATCCACAGCAATGATGTAAAGCAGCACCTGTTACCGGGACTCGATCAATCGTTGTCCGCGTTGCTGGAAGACATGCAACAGCGCGGCATGCTCGACGAGACGCTTGTCGTCTGTGCGGGTGAAATGGGCCGCACGCCGAACGGTTCGGGCACCTGGGGTCGCGGGCATTGGAGTTATTGCTTCCCCTCACTGTTCGCCGGAGCCGGTATTCGGGGCGGGATCGCCTATGGCAAGTCCGACAAGGACGCCGCGTTTCCGCTGGAATCGCCCGTTAGCCCGCAGGATTTTGTCTGTACGATTTACGATGCCCTGGGCATCGACCCGCACAGCTTCATCCACGACAACCAGGGCCGCCCGGTGCCCATCATGGACAGCGGTCGCGCACTCACTGAACTTTTCGGCTGATCCCCGCTTCACCCCTGCTGGCGGGTTCGCAGCAATCACCGTCAACATCAGGCCCACGGTGAGTTGCGAGGCGATCCAGCCGATTGCGCCGCACAGAACCGCGCCGATCAAGCCTGCCATCAACCGTGGTGGAATCGTCATGCCGACTCCGTTTCCGCATCTTTCAAACGGGTCAAAATCGCGTCCCAGATCTCAAGGACGCCGAGTTCCGTCGCCCATTTCGTCACGTCATCCCGGTCGATGAGGTCCCCGCTGACCTGCACCATCGCGGCAATATCCCGCAAATGCTTGGGCGATTCCCCTTCGCGGTAGTAGAGCAACTTGCCGAGGATCACGTCTTCGGGACTGGCGATATGAACATTCAGTCCCTCGGCATACTGCCTGGGAACCCGCCGCGCGAGTTGCTGCTGATTCCATGCCGCCAGCTTCACGATCATAAAATCGATCTTGTAGCCCGATTTGACGTGGATCACATTGAACTGCCGCCGGCGCTGCACCGCCTCGCGTGCCGCCGCCTCGCTGACGTAGTAGTCGGGATCAGGAAACTCGGCACACAAGCGGGCGATGTCTTCTGCCTTGAGATCAATCAGCAAATCCAGATCGTTCGTGAAGCGTGTTTCACCATAACACATGCTGGCCATCGAACCGACGACGCAGTACGGAATTGCCAGCCGATCAAGAATCTCGTCCGCGGTCCGCAGCAGTTCAATTTGATCCATGCCGAATTCTCCGCACGACTTCCCGCGAGACTTCGTCTTCGTTCCACGCCGGGTGAGATTGGCGAATCGTATGCGTCAAGATGGTTCGCGCGGAGCGATCCGCCTCGGCCATCTGCTGAAACTTCTCGGCCGGAGTCTTCATGCCTAGAATGCGGGCGACCATCGGGTCCAGAATCTCAATCCGGTTTGGTTCAATCGGCGTCATGTCGGCGGTTTCCAAAAAGTTCGCGAGTGACTCCATTATGAGTGATCAATCCGCGAAAGACCAGCCGGTTTTTCGCTGGCCCTTGGCATGATTTCCGCCAGCATCTACGATGGAATCCGCGCCTGGCCACCCAGCGGGTGATCCACGAATTCCGATTACAAAAAGGTCCGCCAATCCATGGCCAAAAAGACGATTGCCGATGTCGATGTGCAAGGAAAGTCCGTACTGATGCGGGTCGATTTTAACGTCCCGCTGGATGATCGGCAGCAAATCACGGATGACCGCCGGATCACAGAGGCGCTCCCGTCGATCCTTTCGGTCCTGGATCGCGGCGGCCGCGTCGTGCTGATGAGCCATCTCGGCCGGCCGGAAGGGAAAGACGCCGCCGCGGATGCCAAGTACAGCTTGAAGCCCGTGGCGGACCGACTCACGCAGTTGCTGAAATATACCGTTCACTTCGCGACCGATACCGTCGGCCCAGATGCGCAGACGGAAGCCTCTCAGCTCAAGAATGGTGAAGTTCTGCTGCTGGAGAATGTCCGCTTCAATCTCGGCGAAAAGAAGGGCGACGGCGAATACGCCGGCATTCTCGGCAGTTTTGGCGACATCTACTGCAACGACGCCTTCGGCACCTGCCACCGCACGGAAGCCTCGATGGTCGCCGTCCCCAACGCCATGCCGGGCAAGCCGAAAGTCTGCGGCTTTCTCGTCGAGAAGGAAATCAAGTTCCTTTCCGAAGCCATCGCCCACCCGCAGCGGCCGTTCGTGGCGATCATCGGCGGCGCGAAAGTTTCCGACAAGATCAACGTGATCCAGAACCTGCTCGCCGTCTGCGACAAAGTCCTCATTGGCGGCGCGATGGCGTACACATTCTCACTCGCCCAGGGAGGCCAAGTCGGCAAGAGCCGTGTCGAGAAGGATAAAGTCGAGCTGGCGAAAAACCTGCTGGCGACCGGCGGCGAGAAACTGCTGCTGCCCCTCGACACCCATTGCGGCGACGACTTCGCCCCGACCTGTAAGAAAGTGGTCGTCAAAGCGGGCCAAATTCCCGCTGATTACGAGGGCTTCGACATCGGCCCGGAGACGGTGAAGAAATACGCCGGCGTGATTCAATCCGCGAAGACGGTGGTGTGGAACGGGCCGATGGGCGTGTTCGAGATGCCCCCGTTCGACGCCGGGACGAAAGCGGTCGCCGAGGCGATTGTTGCCAGCGGCGCGACAAGCATCATCGGCGGCGGCGACAGCGCCGCGGCGATCCAACAGTTCGGCCTCGCGGACAAAGTCACCCACGTCAGCACCGGCGGCGGCGCGAGCCTGGAAATGCTCGAAGGCAAAAAGTTCGTCGCCGTCGAGTTGTTGGATGATAAGTAAAATTGTTGTGGTGAAATCAAAGAAGCCCAGGGGTTGCAACCCCTGGGCTTCTTTCGTAATCAAATATCGCGGTGACTGACCCGCCGTATCACGCCGTTTCGACCGACTCGGCGGCGGCGATCAACTGGTCGCCTTCGCCGTCGCTTTTCGACGGCTCGAAGTCGAGCCGCTTCACGTCGCCGACTTCCATCACCCTCACCGTGATCGTGTTCGATCCCTGGAAGGCCCCCTTGAGGACTTCTTCCGAAAGCGGATCGACCACATAATTCTGCACCGCGCGGCGCAGCGGACGGGCACCGTATTCCATGGTGCCGGCCTTCTCGATCACGAACTTCTTCGCCTCGTCGGTGAGAATCAGCTTGAGGCCCTTTTCCAAAAGCCGCTGACGCACCTTGCCGAGTTCGATCTCGACAATCTGCTTCAGATGCTCTTCGTTGAGCTGGCGGAACACGACCACTTCGTCGAGCCGGCCGATGAATTCCGGCTTGAACTCACGCTCGATGGCGTGCATCAAGTCTTCCTTCATGCGGTCATAACTCGTATCCGCGTCCTTCTTGCCGAAGCCGAACGGACCGGACTGAATCACGTCCGCCCCGGCGTTCGTCGTCATAATCAGGATCGTGTTCTTGAAGTCGACCTTCCGACCGAAGCTGTCGGTCAAATGGCCTTCTTCCATGATCTGCAGCAGCATGTTGAACACATCCGGATGGGCCTTCTCGATTTCATCGAGCAGAACCACCGCGTACGGCCGGCGACGAATCTTCTCGGTCAATTGACCGCCCTCTTCGTAACCGACATATCCCGGAGGCGCACCAATCAGACGGCTGACGTTGTGCTTCTCCATGTACTCGGACATGTCGATCTGAATCAGCGAGTCTTCATCGCCGAACATGAACTCGGCCAGCGCCTTCGCCGTGAGCGTTTTGCCCACGCCGGTCGGCCCGGCGAACAGGAACACGCCCGTCGGTCGCTTCGGATCTTTCAATCCGCTGCGGCTTTGACGCACGGCCTTCGCCACCTGGCGGATCGCCTCATCCTGGCTGACGACTTTTTTATGCAACTCGTCTTCCAGACGCAACAGCCGAACCGCGTCTTCGCTGGACAACCGCGTGAGCGGAATGCCCGTCATCTTCGACACGACTTCGCCGATCACGTCGGCATCCACCACGCCGTCGGTCTCTTTCGCCTTATCGCGCCATTCGCGATTCAGCTGGTCCTTCTTCTTTTTCAACTTATCCGCCTGATCACGCAGGGCTGCCGCCTTCTCAAAATCTTGATTGGCGACCGCTTCTTCCTTCTGCTGATTCAGCTTCTCGATCTCTTCTTCGATATCCTTGAGATCGGGCGGGCGGACCATGGACTTCAACCGCACACGCGCGCCGGCTTCGTCGATGACGTCAATCGCCTTGTCCGGCAAACACCGTGACGTGATGTACCGGTTCGAGAGTTCCACCGCCTGATCGATGGCATCGTCGGTGATCTTCACCCGGTGATGCTGCTCGTACCGCTCGCGCAGACCTTTGAGAATCTCAATCGCCTGAGCCGACGACGGCGGTTCGACCATCACCATCTGGAACCGGCGTTCCAGGGCTTTGTCTTTTTCGATGTACTTGCGGAATTCGTCCAGCGTCGTCGCGCCGATGCACTGCAATTCGCCGCGGCTCAGCGCCGGCTTCAGCACGTTACTGGCATCAATCGCCCCTTCCGCGCCGCCCGCTCCGACCAGGGTATGCAATTCATCGATGAAGAGGATCGTGTTCTTGGCCCGCTTGACTTCATTCATCACGGCCTTGATGCGTTCCTCGAACTGGCCACGATATTTCGTGCCGGCGACCATCATCGCGAGATCGAGGACGACGATCCGGCGGTCGCGGAGGATTTCGGGAACGTTCCCCTCGACAACCATCTGCGCGAAGCCTTCGACGATGGCCGTCTTACCGACGCCCGCTTCGCCCAGCAGCACCGGGTTGTTCTTCTGCCGACGGCAGAGAATCTGGATTACGCGTTCGATTTCATTTTCGCGGCCGATCACCGGGTCGAGCTTCGATTGGCGAGCGAGTTCGGTGAGATCGCGGCCGAAGCTGTCGAGCGCCGGCGTTTTGCTTTTGCTGCTCGATTTGCCGCTGGTGCCGGTGGCACCCCCGCCTCCGCCCCCGCTGCGTTCGGGAGTCCCTTCCGTGCCTTCCGCGCCGTGGCCCAAAAGATTGAGGACTTCCTCGCGGACATCTTCCAGCTTGAGGCCGAGGTTCATGAGAACCTGCGCGGCGACCCCTTCCTGCTCGCGAATGAGTCCAAGCAGCAGGTGTTCGGTGCCGACGTAGTTATGGTTGAGGTTGCGAGCCTCTTCCATCGCGTATTCGATGACCTTCTTGGCGCGGGGTGTCTGGGGCAGCTTGCCCATCGTCACCATATCCGGCCCGGACTGGACGATCTTCTCGACTTCGAGGCGGATCTTGCGCAGATCGACATCGAGGTTTTTGAGGACATTGGCGGCGACACCGGAGCCTTCTTTGACGAGGCCGAGCAGAATGTGCTCGGTGCCGATGTACTCGTGATTGAAACGCTGCGCCTCTTGATTGGCGAGCTGCATCACTTTTCGGGCGCGATCGGTAAACCGTTCGTACATCTCGAACTCTCCATCTCATCCTGGGGAAAATGAGGCGCTGGGCCTCCTGCCGTTCGCCGCCGAATCTGCCAGACTGACTACTTTAAGGCTACGTCATGACCTGTTCAAATGCTGTACCGAAAGGAACTTTTCCGCAGACCCGCTGCCACAAAGATGCGGCATTCCGGAAAACGGCTTGCGTCCCATCTAGTTTCACTATGGCTTGAGCCGATTCAGGTTACGTCACATTTCACCATTCCCAACTTGAATCCTACGCGAATTCTAGGGAGCAATCGCAACGAGGGCAAGCTGGGGATTGAATTGTGCCGCTTTTCCGGGATGATGGGGGGAGAAGACGAGGCGTTAGGCGTTAGGTATTTGGCGTTAGAAAAGCCAGACTTCAAAGGGCCACACCAAGCAATTGCTCGGTGTGGCGCACTTGCATAATGTAGAGCACTTGCTCCGCAAGTGCATAATCCCCGTGCTTCGGGTGGCACGTCCGAGGCCTTTGCTGAAATTGTAAATCACTTGCTCCGCAGGTGCAAAAAACACTTGCGGAGCAAGTGCTCTACATTGAATTCCTCACGCGATGATCTCTGATGCCCATCCTCCCCGAGACCTTCGATGCCTGGACTGCCGGGGCGCAGCGTGTCTGGCTGGCGGCATGTGAGCGGGCGGTCCTTGAATCGGCGGCGGAACTGGGGGTCGATCATCTCCTCTGGGGACTGCTGACCGTCGAAAGCCGCGCGGCAGAGCAGTTGCAACGGGCCGGCGTGTCGACGGACGCCTTTTTGGCAGTGTGGCAGCCGCCCGCCGCTGTCACTGAGCCATCCGCCGTGGAACTCTCCCGGCAGGCTGTCGTCGATGCGGTCATCATCGAGGCCCGCAATGCCGCGTTCCAGGAATCGGCCGAACTGGGGACCGAGCATTTGCTCAGCGGCCTCGGCGGCGTCCCGTCACCCGTGGCCGATTGGCTCGCCCAATTCCAATTGTCGTCTGTTAGCGACGCTTCGCAGCAGCGTCGTTCCACACCGCATGCCACTTCTGAACCAATCATCACCGCGCCGGAACTGCAAGTCCCCTGGCGCGATTCGCGGGCCTCCGAGATCGTAGAGACGTATCGCATTCTCGATGCCGCGTCGAATCGCGCGCGGGAAGGGTTGCGCGTCGTCGAGGATTTCGTCCGCTGGGCCTGGAACGATGGCTGGCTTTCTCGCGAATTGAAAGAATGCCGACATGAACTCACGGCCCTGCTCCGTCAGTTGCCTCAGTCGGCACTGATGTCCGCGCGCGATACCGAGCAAGATGTCGGCACCGAAATCCGCACCGCGAGCGAGTACCGCCGTGAATCACCGGCCGCCGTCGCCACGGCGAGTCTGAAGCGCATCGAAGAAGCGCTGCGGAGCCTGGAAGAGTTCAGCAAAATCGTCGATGCGGAACTGTCACCCCGTTTTGAACAACTCCGCTACCGCATCTACACGCTCGATAAGGCGATCCATACAACGCAGGCCGCCCGCGTCCGCTTCGCCGATCATCGCCTCTGCCTGCTCGCCACTTCGTCGCTGTGCCATCACGGAATTGGCCCGGCGATTCTCAGTGCCCTGCAATCCGGCGTGCGAGTGATTCAACTCCGCGAGAAGTCGCTGCCGGATCGCGAGCTGCTCGCGCTTGCCCAGCATGTGCGGCTATGGACCCGCGATTTCGAGGCGATTTTCATCATGAACGACCGGCCCGACCTCGCGGCCCTCGCTCAAGCCGATGGCGTCCATCTCGGTCAGGATGATGTCCCCGTCGCGATGGCCCGCCGCATTCTCGGGCCGGATAAGCTTGTCGGCGTGTCGACCCATTCCATCGAGCAGGCCCGGCAAGCGGTCCGCGAGGGGGCCGATTATCTCGGCGTCGGCCCGGTGTTTCCCAGTCCGACCAAAGCGTTCGAGGAATTCCCCGGCCTCGATTTCGTGCGGCAAGTCGCCGACGAAATCGCGCTGCCGTGGTTCGCCATCGGCGGCATCACGCAGGACAACATCCCCGAACTCCTCGCCGCCGGAGCCACCCGCATCGCCCTCAGCAGCGCTATCTGTTCCGCCGCAGAACCCGGCTGGGCCACCGAAGAGTTGCTTACGCGCCTAGCCCAATCTTCGTAGGGTTTGCCGAGTCATCGAGGCGAACCAATTGTGCGGTGCCATCATCATGACGGTGGGCCTCGCAAAGCCTCGGACGCACCCTGCTAAAAGGCATTCGCATCCCGGCCAGACTCTCCGGCTACCTCCGTGGTCGCTGATCCTTTATCATCGTGCTTGATCCGCTGCCCGCATTGCTTCTCGCAAGGAACGAACTGTGTCTGCCAAAGCCTGGGGAGGACGATTCGACCAAGCCACCGATCCGCGCGTCGAGCGGTTCACCGAGTCGATCTCTTTCGATGCCCGCCTCGCCGCCGTCGATCTCCGCGGCTCCGCGGCCCATGCGAAAATGCTCGCCAAGGTCGGCCTTATTACGTCCGATGAGGCCACGCTGATCTGCGGCACGCTGCAGGAAATCGGCGGCGAGATCAGTCGCGGCGAATTCGCCTGGAAGACCGAACTCGAGGATATCCACATGCACATCGAGTCGGCCCTGATCGCGCGGATCGGCGATGTCGGCCGCAAGCTGCATACGGGCCGCAGCCGGAATGATCAGGTCGCGACCGATTTGAAGCTCTATGTGCGCGATGCGCTGGCGGAACTCGACGTGCTGCTGGAAGATCTGCAGCGCGCGTTCATCGAGCGGGCGGAGCGCGATGTCGCCATCATTCTGCCGGGCTACACGCATCTGCAGCGCGCGCAGCCGGTGATGGCGGGCCAATACTGGCTGGCGTATTGCGAGAAGTTCCAGCGCGACCGCGACCGCCTGCGCGATTGCGGCAAGCGCGTGAACATCCTGCCGCTGGGCGCGGCGGCCTTGGCGGGGACGGCGTTGCCCATTGATCGGGAAGAGACGGCGCGGCTGTTGGAGTTCGCCGATGTCGCCGCCAATAGTCTGGATGTATCGAGTGATCGCGACTTTCTCGCCGAGACGATCTTCCATCTCTCGCTGATCGCCGTGCATCTGTCGGGTTGGGCCGAAGAATGGATTTTGTGGTGTACGACGGAGTTCGGGTATTTGAAATTGCCGGATGCGTACACGACCGGTTCGTCGATCATGCCGCATAAGCGGAACCCGGATGTGCTGGAGTTGATCCGCGGGAAATCGGCGCGAGTCATCGCCGATGTGCAGCAGATTCTCACGCTGCTCAAAGGTTTGCCGCTGGCTTATAACCGCGATCTGCAAGAGGACAAGCTCGCGCTGTTCGATGCGCTGGACACGGTGCGCGCGTGTGTCGAACTCGCGCCGGCGATTGTGCGCGGCGCGACGTTGCAGAAGGACGCCATCGCCGCGCGGCTGGAAGATGGCTTCCTCGATGCGACGACGCTGATGGAGTACCTCATCACGCGGGGCGTGCCGATGCGCACCGGGCATGAGGTGGTCGGCAAGCTCGTGAAGTTGTGCGAAGGGCGGAAGTGCCGGCTCGCCGATTTGTCGCTGGCGGAGTTGCGGGGGCATTGCGATCGGATCGAAGCCGATGTCACCGGTTGGCTGGGGGTGCCGAATGTGGTCGCGCGGTTGTCGAGCTTCGGCGGCGGCGGTCGCGACTCGGTCGCCGAGCAGTTGCGCGAGTGGCACACCCGGTTGATGACCGAGGGATGAGCCGCCGCGCGCAAGTTCTGGGACTTATTCCCTAACAGACAGCGAAAATCGAATGTCGTCAGGGTGACTCAAAGTGCTGTGGGGGTGCTGCAGCCTATTCCCGACAACGTTCCCGCTAGCGCGCGGCGCGTGAGTTGGAGGAAGTCGTTTCGCCGAAAACGGCCTGAATAAACAGGGCAAACAATTCGTCCCGGATCGCGAATTCCAAACGATCTGTCGGGAAAGTCGCATTGATGCGGCTCCGTTCGCCAGGATGCTGCCATGTCGTCGGTGTGACGGCAGATCGACCAGTTCCGCGCGAAATGGCAGCGTGTGTCGTGGCGGTTGCAAAATCTTCCTTTCGAGTCCTGCCATTTTTGCATGTGCGGGGTGGTCCGTGTGTTTGGGAATCCTACAATTCGGCAGTTGGAAACTTTCAGGAGCGATGCGGCATGCGAATTTATCTCACGATTGTCGGGTTGGCGTATCTCGGGCTAGCCGCCTGGTGTGCCGTGCAGCCGGCGAAGACGGCGGCGGCGGTTGGCTTCCAGTTGCAGCCCGGCTCCGGCCAGTCGGAGTACTTCACGGTCTACGGCGGCTTGCAGACGGCGCTCGGGCTGCTGTTCTTGTGGCCGTGGCTGCGCTCGGGCGATGCCGGGTTTGTCCTCGGGCAATGCGTGGCGATTCATGGCACGCTGGTCGTGTTCCGGGCCGTCAGCTTTGTAATGTACGCCGGCATCCCGCAGATGACGTATCTGCTGGCGGCCACCGAGTGGATCATCTTCCTGAGTTCGGCCGCACTGTGGTGGAGCACCGCACCCGCCGCTAGAGCGACTACGGTCTGATGCTGTAACTGGTCTCTTTAGGGTAGTGACTCTGAATTGAAACCCACGCCCTTCCCAAAGCCTCAGGGACTTAGCATTACCCACATTTATTTTGGGCTTGGCGTCCGCGGAGGCAGAGAAGGAGTTTGTTGACGCCACGCCAGAGGGTGATCCAGCCGGGTTCGCCGTCT
>Ga0105047_10011849_pt1 | contig 14106 bp, 5 predicted proteins | sample MAT04_FD_78384 | JGI IMG/M metagenome (GOLD analysis project Ga0105047, IMG submission 78384) | Freshwater microbial communities from Lake Fryxell liftoff mats and glacier meltwater in Antarctica - MAT-04 (megahit assembly) | ecosystem: Environmental > Aquatic > Freshwater > Ice > Liftoff... | reverse complement strand
CTCGACATCGAGCACTGGCCGAACTGCGGTGGTCAGCTCAAGATCATCGCCGCCATCCTCGAATCGGCGGTAATCGAGCGCATCTTGACGCATCTGGGATTGCAAGCCAGGGCACCGCCCCGGATGCCGGCGCGCGGAGATTTTGAGCAGGCGGCGTGAAGGCGGCCCGGCACTCCGGGCTGCGGGCAGGGGCTGCGCATGTCGCTGGTCGAGCCCGGTGAGGGGCCACGAAGCGCGCGGGTTTACCCGATGCCCTGGCGGCTTTCAGATCAGGCGGCGGGGCTGCTGCTGCTCAGTGTGCGATTGGCCAGGCCCAAACTTCCCCGGCAGATCAGCCCTGAGCGGGCGAGTCCGTCCCAGTGGACCCGAAAACATTCCGTTTGAAAATCTTATTCCGATAGGCGATTTCACTTCTTGAAAATCCGCCAAAATTTCGCGACAACGCCGTTTTTGGATCTTGTTGTTGCTGCCGACCGGACGCTGATTTGACCTAGGGAAATTATTGCCCCACCTTGGCAGGGAGCAACTCGTTGCTGGCATTGGGATGCAGGGGTTTTGCTGTGGATCAGTCAGAATCGACGCCGTGGGTCAATTTGGCGTCGGAGCACACACAGCCTTGCAATTTCCACGCATAAGTCTGCACCCAGTCTCACTGAGCGTCCTCGCCAATTCTTCGTCCAACCGCTTTTCGATGGTACTTTTGTTTGGATCTAGGAATACTCGAAATGAAGAATCGTTATTCCATGCGGGTCCTGGGACGATATTAGATCCCTTCCGGGGATCGAATAATTCCTTCACATGAGGCTCCAGTAGATGCCACACCGGCGGTGCGGCTTGCTGGAACCAAGGCTATAGCCCCTTGTTCACGCATGAAAAATTGTCCGTTTTAATGGACAAGAGAAGAGCCGTGTCGCAGGGGTTACTTCGCGATACACTTTGACGACCGAAATGCAAATCTATGTCCCCCGATCATGAAGTACACGTCGTTGGCGCCAAGCGCCAACATTTGACACTGTTGTTTATTGATTTGTCGGGGTCAAGCCACATTGCCGAGTCACTGGAGGCCGAACAGTTCGCGGAAATTCTCAGCACTCTACGAACCACGAGTCGTGAGTCGATCGAACGCTTCGGCGGCTGCGTCGTCCGTATGCAGGGTGACGGCGTGCTTGCAGTCTTTGGTCATCCGATTCCAACGGACAAGGATTGCCTGCATGCTGCGCAGGCTGCTCTTGAGATTCACAGCGGTTTCGACGAAGCATACGGTGGTAAATTGCCAATGAGCTTACGGCCGTTGCAGCTTCATTCAGGACTTCACGGCGGATTGATACTGATCTCGCAAGGTGATGTCGAGCGCGGTCGTTTTGAGTTAGTTGGCGATGCCGCCAACACAGCGGCACGGCTGGCCCAATTGGCGCCACCAGGCGTCTTGTTGGCTGATCTGGATTCTCTGGGTCCACATGCACAGCACTTCCAACTTGACAACGTCACCGAGATAGAAATGCCAGGCCGTACGAAATTCGTTCGTGCTGCACACTTGATCAAACACAACGGTCCGCGTCGCATGCTGGAAAGTAGTACGCAGCGCGATTTGACACCATTCTTCGGGCGTGCCGAATTGCTGAATTTGTTGACAGCGCGGTTGACGGATACGACGTCGGCAGCAGACAGTCGGCAGATCTTCCTTCTGGGACCTTCTGGTATTGGCAAATCACGTCTTTTGGACGAGATCGCGCGTCTGCCTCAAACCAGCATGTGGGCTTGCCTGCGAGGGTCCTGTGCCGATGAATCCCGTTCGCAAGTGCTGCAGCCATTTGTGGAAATGGTGCGTGCGCAGCAGCGACCGATCCCCGAGGGACCCGTTGGGTTAGCCGATGGGCTGCTCAGCGCAATTTCTAGGACCACCGGTGGCGGACCTCTGCTGCTGCTGATCGACGATTGGCAGTGGGCTGACGATGCATCCCGCAAGTTGCTCGAACGCATATTGGTCAGCGTACCCGTGCTTCTGGTGGTGTTAGCCAGTCGACCACTGCACGATATTCCAGAGCTTGGAGGTAATGGCATCCACTTTGAGATAGCGCCGCTAGACGAATCCGACGCGGCGCGCCTAGTGAGGTACTGGTTGCCAAGGGCGGACCCGTTCACGATCGGTGAGATCTACCGTCATGCCGGCGGTGTTCCACTCTATGTTGAAGAGCTTGCGCACTCGGTAGCTTCCCAGCAGCCGTTGCATCCAACGCAGCAGCGCTATAGCACCTCAAGTTGGCTTGTTGCGCTTGTGACATCCCGCCTGGCGCGCCTGCCGGCCGACCAACAGGAGGTAGTACGTACTGCTGCGGTACTGGGCAACTCCTTCCCGATTTGGCTACTTCTAGAGGTAGGCGGATGGCGTAACGTCGACCTGGATTTGAACACACTGGCACAGGCTGATTTCCTCTTCTCGCTGGAAAGTCAAAGCAGTCTGCGCTTCAAGCATGGCCTCACACGAGCAGCGGTCTACGACACGGTCGGACTGCAGGAGCGCAGAGCCATCCACCGGCGTGGGACCCGCGCCTTGGCGCTATCAGCCACGGGTGCGCCTTCGATGGAGGTGCTTGAGGGGCTCGCCTACCATTCGCGCGCGGCAAGTTTGTGGGACGAGGCAGCAGATTATGCTGAACTCGCTGCTGATCAAGCGGCAGCTGCCTTTGCGATGGACGTCGCCCGCCGCCACTACATGGGAGCACTCGATTCCCTTGAGGCTCGCGGACTTTCAGAAACAAGTGTCGGCGATAGGGCGGGCCTTGAACGCTGGTGCAGGGTCGTTCACAAGCTGGGGATGACCTGCATCTTCGATCCGCTCGCGTTGCCCAACGCCCTCCCCCTCTTTGAGCGATGCGTAGCGCGAGCCCAAATTACGCAGGATGCCAGCTTGGTCGCTCGCTCCCTCTACTGGCTGGGATACCTCTGCTACGGTCAAGGGCAGCCACGCCGAGCCGAGAGGTATTGCCGAGAGGCGCTGGCGATCGCTGGAAACCTAAATGAGGTGCGCTTGACCGCACAGCTCGAGGCTACGTTGGGGCAGGTGCTAGCGGCCTCAAGCGCCTACGACGAGGCACTGCCGTTAATGGAACGCGCGCTAGTACTCAAACAACAAGGCTCGCGCCGCAGCGCAGCATTGGCAATCGGGTCGGCCTTCACGCTGGCTTGCAAGGCCAGCGTGAAGGCCGATCGCGGCGACTTCGATGCCGCACATGCGCTGCTTGCAGAGGCTAGCCTTCTAGTCGGCGATACGGCGCACCCGATCGCGAACTCGGTTCGCAATTGGGCGATGATTATTCTGCTATGGCAAGGACGTTGGCAAGATGCTATAGAAGTCGCTGGCCAAAGCGTCCGCCTAGCTCACAGCACTCAGGCGCTACTTCCACTGGCGATCAGTCGAGCTTCAGAGGGTTATGCACGCTGGCTCGGTTTGCGATCAACTGAAGGCTTGGACCAGATCGTTCAAGCCGTGAATTGGATGGAGCAACGGCGCGGTAAGTTCTTCAGTTCTATCTACTATGGCTGGCTCGTTGAGGGCTTCGTAGCCGAAGGGAAAATGGTAGTGGCCCGTTCCCATGCGGCAGCCCTGATTGGCCGTGCACGCGCAGGCGACTTGCTTGGCTTAGCGGTAGGCTACCGAGCTCTGGCACTGGCTGAGTTGGAGGCTGGCAACCTGCGCCGCATCGAGCGATACTTGGAAAGAGCAAGTCACTGCGCCATGCAACGTGGATCTCGGCGCGAAGCAGCGCTGAACGAACTGTGCAAAGCACGAGTTTTGCACCGGTTGAACAAGGGATCCGAAGCAGCCGTTCATGCTCGGCATGCCCACACCGAATTTGCGGCGATGAATATGCATTGGCACGCTCATAGTGCCACCGGTTTTTGCTAGCTTCAAAGAGGCGCGCCAATAGTCGCGAAACTGGGTGAGGATTTACCCAATGCGCCCCACTGAAGCCGGTACTAGCACTGTTTCGATCTGCTTCTTTGCTTCACGTGCCAAAGCTCTGTGACCGTCGACACTTGGATGCAGTTCGTTCAGCCAATACTTTCGGTAGCCACTTTTAAGGTCGTATCCTGGTTGCGCAGCGAGCGTATCAGTTAACTTCAGGTGGTGAACACTGTCTGAGGCGAATTTCGCTGCAAGCAGCGCGATCATATTGTTTAGTTCGCCGATCAGAATTTTCATGATCTCGCATCCCTGCGCGAAGGTGTAACCGTAACGCCCAGTGATCACGGGCGCAAGCCAAGGGCCGGGATAATGCGGAAAACCTTCGCCATCAGGCAACGGATAGTCATAGCCGTGGACAAAGATCGGCGTCTTACCCTCGGTGGCGTCAATTAGATTTTTCAGCACCGTGGTCAGCTGGCCGGCCAGGCGTTCGTGTACAAATTTAGCTATTGCTCCTGGCTTGAACGGATCGCTCGGATTCCCTTCACGCAGCAACTCAGTTAGCGGCTGCTTGCCCTCAGCATCCAAAGCGTGGATGTCATTGCCGCCTCCATCGATCAATACTGCATCTGGTCGCTGCGCTCTCACCGTCGAGTAGAACGCAGTGCGCCTTGGCACGGCAGCCATCTCCGCCAACCTGAGCCCGCTTCGCGAATGCGTCACGAAACCACCTGTTTCGAAGCCGAGTTCAGCGAGCGCCCAGCGAAGGTCCCACTCCTTGTCGGTGAAGGGATGCGTCAGGGTGAACCACGAGTCTCCCCAGGCGAGAAGTTTTTTTCGTTGCGCCGCTTTCTCTTGCAATCCGCGCACGCTAAAAACACTGGCGAAACTGCCCTTGCGCCACCCGTGCTTCACGACATCGCTCATTGACTCTTCGATAGGATAGTCTGGCGCAGGAAAGTTGCCCTCAAAGGACAAAATTCCGTGGGTTGTGGCCGGGCGCAACTGATAGTGCGTGTCGACGAGCGCGCTCAACAAACCGGTAATGATTCCCATGGCAGGCAGGTAGCCAGGGCAGGCATGCGTTGGTGCAGAGCCCACCTGTTTGCGTACGCCACCGAAGATCGGCCTCACGTCGGACTGATTCGATTCCAGACCTTGGTGGGTAGCCGACACCAGCGCAAGAATCAGCCTATCGTCGGACTGAACAGACTCTGCCTGATGTGAAACGGTGCGGGCCAACTCGTGCGCCGTCTTTGCGGTTCGCCATATCAGTTCGGGCACGGGACGCAACTGCATTGCCCGACAGATCGGCGCATGTAGTACTTCGGCCGCAGAGGTCCCGTCGGTAAGGGCTCCGGCACCAACGCTGGCGCGCAGTTGCCACATTGTGCCGTCGCGCAGCCATTCTGCGACTATGCGCCGCGACCCCCCTTCAATAGTGGGCACGAAACCCATAATCGCCCCGACGATTGTCCGCGCGGCGAGGTCTAAGTCTGGGGCACTACCTTGCGCGTCCAGCACTGCGCGAGAAACTCGACCGCCCATCGTTTTGTGATGCGCGTTCAGGAAACTAGTCATACGCTTGCGCAGGTGGCGGCCCTGGCGGAGCGCGAGGTCTTCGACAAGTTCTCCCGGCAAGGGTTGGAACGTACTCCGCGAAGGGCTTATAAACTGCCCGGGATAATATGCAGGGCCTTTCTCGCGCCAAGCCCAACTGAAGCCGCGGGCCTCAAAGTGGCCACCCTCGTGGGTAATGCCGAACCATTCTTCTACAACCTTAGCCAGCACCTTCGCGACGACTTCGCGGAAGTCCAGATTTAACTCCCAAACTAGCTCCCGCTGCTCCTTTGCCGCGGTCTTTGCGTCGTCGACGAGATCACTCAGAACATGAACGGACACGTCGCGGGCGAGACGGAACCCCTCTTCGAAGCTAAGTTTCATGATTTCGTCGTTGCAAGCCTTCGACTGTTGCTGATATTCGGGTCCTTCATCCAAGCCGAGAAAGATCGGACCAATGCTGTTTTGAAGCCGCTTCTGGTAGCCACCTACCGTGTACAAATGGCCCCTATCGGTTAGAACAGAATCGATCAGTGTTGCGTCAGCCACCAACACGCCGAAGGGAGTACGTAGCAGGCCACCGAACCTGTCACGCACGGCCGCCAGGATCGAAGCGCTGCTGAAGTTGGATTGGTTTTCGGAATCTTCCAGCGCCGCCTTCCATGCCTGCGCCGCAGCTTGGGGACCGCTCTGCCGCTCGATTCGGCGAAGATCCTCAATTTTTCGCACCCCATCCGAAACACGCCAGGGTGGCGCAAACTTCTCCTTTGCGGCCCCATCAGCGAGCGTGGCCAGGTGGGCCAGGCCCGTGATTGACGGCGCGAAAAAGTAGGCGCCCCACTCCAGCCGTACCAACGGGCGCGGGTCGGTACCCAAATCGTCACTGCCGTCGATTCGCATGCGGATCGTCCGGGCTCCGTCCTGGAAGCGAAACCAGCGCGACTTCCCAGCCTCCGGAACGCCCAGGAAAGGATCAGAAGCTCCAGAATAACCGCCTGAACTGTTGCCACCCGCCAGCCAGCGCTGCACCACCTCGAATTGTTCTCCGATGCTGGCGTTGTAGGCCATGAACATCAAGCCCTGGTCACCACTGTCCTTCCCGTTGGTAGGGGCTACAAAGGAGAGGCTTCTCCTGAACAAACGCGGTGGACGACCACCGGGTAGCGGCTGAACCTGGGCAGCGTCACTGCCGTCGATTTCGCGGGGATTGGCCTTGCGGATATGTGCGGCAATTGGGCAGCTAAGACCCTGTTTATCTTCTTGATAGTTGAAGTCATTGATCGAAACGCCGATAGATTCAACCAAAGGTGCGCCACTGCCCGGCATGCGTCCCATTAGCTTGCCTTTCAGCAACTCGGGGTGCATGTGATAGGCGGTGGCTGTGGCACTTACGGCCCTTTCGAACGCTATGACATCCTGGCGCAATTTGCGCACGACCAGGAAGCTTCCATCTAGAAGCAGCGGCTTCAGATCCTCGTCGAGGACGGTCGTCGCATCGGCAGCGTTCGGGTGCCCGAGTAGTGCCTCACCCAAATGAACTTGATTGGGAAAGAACCAAGTGTCTTGGCGACCAAATTCCGGCTGCGACTGACCATCGGTGTAGCCGAAGTGCTCGACAACCTTACGGTTGGCGCCGAACAGGCGCTTCAACCACTGGACCGACAGTGGCCGTACGCCCGGCAAGTCACCGAGGTGTTTCGTAAGCAATGCGCCAATTAGCGGCCTCAGGTCTGCGTCCAGATCTACTCCATCCTTCGGACTGAGCCTGACCTGAAGGAGCGCATGCACCGCTTCAAGCGCGACAGGTGGCGCCGCCGGGTCAGGTTCATCTGGCTGATTTACGGCTTGAGGCCAGTTTTGCCGTGGCAGTTGCCAGCGCCGCGGGTGGTTGCCATGAACGTCACCAAGCAGACCTGCACGCTGTGCCATGCCTTGCCTGAACTCGATTGGCAACTGCTCAAGCACCGCCTCGCCGACTCCGCAGGCGCGCAGACCGTCGTAGGTAAGCGCCAGGTTCCAGCTCGGTTCCCCCGCGACCAAACTGCTGCCTTCGACCGTGACGGGGATTGCACGCTGCAAGGCCACAAAGGCGACAGCACTGTCGAAGGCCACTAGACAAATGCAGCCATGGGTTATGTCGCCTTTATAGGCACGCAGGATTCCGGCCTGTGCGTTGGTTGGTAGTGCGGGCGACGGATCTTCGGTCAGTGGTGGTTTGACGCGCACAGCGGGCAACGGCTCATCGGCAGTGATCCAGTCCAATGCATCGCGAAAACGCTTTGCGCCGGCGCTTTCGATAGCCTGACCATATTCCAGCGGCAGCTTCAGCATGCGCACGAACTCGGGCAGTAACTCGCGAGCAGCGCGATGAAGCACCAGACCATCTTCGGTTCCCGGTGGATAGAAATCGGCCATGCGGTAGATTCCTGCAAGCCCTTGCAAGCCTTGGCGTACTCCCTCACGTGCCCCAGGCGGAACACTCGCCGGATTAGGATCCATATAAGGCCCTGACTGCAGGTCAATACTGTCACGCACCAATGTCCACGCAATGCTCTCGGCGTCGGGAGTTACAAGGCGAGTTACATTCTGATCAGCATTTTCATCCCGTCGCTCAAAGCGCTCGAGCATGTGCAAATAGGTCACATCGGGGCGAGTCAGGCCCGGTGCGCTGTAATAAAACGGCGTCTCTACACGCCGCAGTTGCAGCCAATTGTTCCATTCTGTGTAGCTGTGATTCCACCCAAGAGGGTATCCCTCCGTGTTACAGAAGATCAAGTCAAGCAACCGTGATGTCTTCTGCCAGATCACTCGCACGTAAGCCTCATAGGCACCGTCGAAATTGACGGAGAGGAGGATTTTGTCTTCAGGCTCCAGTACAGTCACACGCAGTGAGTGAATGACTCCCACGCGTTCGACTGCATCGGAAACCGCACGGATAAGGTTGTACTCGTGCGCCGTCTTGCGACCGGCATGCAGCGCCTTCAAAAGGAGTTTCGCCCGAGTCTTATAGGTCACTGCATCAAGGCCAGGTACGAACCCGTTTCGAATAGGCGCCAGCACGAGCAACTCACTGCTGCCTGCAATGCTCGGATTAGAAATGACTAGAGCCTTGTGCATATCGATTCCCATCTGGTTTTTGCAGATCATCCTCTAACTCTGCAGAAGCTTGACACTGGACTCGCACAAAATCTCATCAATCTTGAGGAACAGGCGCTACTGGCAGCAAGCCGCACCATCCAAGCAGACCCCCAATTTTGGCGACTGTCCGACTGGCCGAACAATCTGAGACGCCAGATATGGAGAACTCATAAAGGAACCGACAGCAGGTTTCACAGCCTTTACAAAACCGGCGCTGGTCCAGCGTTTACTAGAGCGACAGTTCCATTTCCGCCATAGCCTCCTCAAGGTGACATGCGAAAAACCAGGAGTTACCTTCGTTGGGGTCGGTGTCGCTCCCAACATGGAGACCGACGCCCGCTCCAGCAGAGTCAAACCATAAAGCTCCAGAGTCTCCTCGCTCGGTGATGGGATCGGCGTTGGTGGCAGGTTTGAGCTGAAACCCATTGACTCTGCGTCTGTCGTTTGGGCCGTAAACGATGTCCTTGATCCCGACCCACACTACCTCACCATTTGTCAGCCCCGTCATCGCACCAGATAACTGGAAAACTTCGCCAATTGCCGCGCGGCGAACAGAGTTGATTCGAACGTTGGTTCCCTGCGGTTGATTGCGAAAGCCTCGTCCTGAGCACCGTGCGATTGCTGCATCTCCTGGAGTACCGTTCACAATCGTAACGTCGCCAATTGAATTCGGTGCGACCGTTCTGTTGGGCTGAAACACCTTCGTTCCTGGCGCCCCGAGCACATGGCCAGACCCAAGGATATAAGTCTGACCATCCGAGAGCTTGGTCACCACCAGACCAAGCGTCCCGAAATCACCGCTATCCGTTTTGATAAGGATGCCAGGACGTAGCGGGTCAGCCTTGGTTCGCTGTCTTGCTTGAAAGTCTGAATCCGACAACTGGGGGTTAATATTCAGCTGAACTACGTCGACCCGGACGCCGCGCAAACTTTTGGGAAACCTTTGAGCCTTGGTGATACGGGATTCTTCCAACTTGGCGCTAACGTGGATTGAGATGGCAATTTGTTTCGTGTACCGCCCACGTTTCATCGCATAGCCAATGCCGACGCCAGTCACGTACTCGCGACGCAGGAAGCGCTGCGCGTCACGATATGCGGCAGCCAGTTCTACGCTCTTTTTGCCTGGAAAGCGACTACGTTGGCGTGCGTTGCTGCTCGGTGAGACACCCGCTGATGCGGCACGTGTCATTCCACTGGCCTCTTCTGCGAATCCCGGAAGCTGTCCAAGTCTGCCTGGGACTTTTCTAAAGCGAGTTGCGCGTCGATGACCTTCTTGCGTGAATCGAGCTCGGCGGCGCTTGCGTTCAGTTTTGTCGACTCCTGTAGCCGTTTCGCATCCTTGAATTTCAGGACGGTTTCTGCAGAGGAATCGAAAACCTCGGCAGCCTTTGCAGCCGCTGCGTTCGACTTGTACGTCACCTTAGTGAGCGCGCCGCTTTCTGCGAACGAAGCACCGAGGGTGTTGTTCTGAAAAGGCGCGTTGTTCAACGGAAGGACCGCGAGCGCCCCCAATTGCGGGACGTCGACTGTAGTGCTCAGCAAAATCGCTTCTGGAACTGAAGTCAACTTTGAATCTGAGACGCATGCCGCGGCCTTGCAGACCAGCAACAGACTTTTCAGAGGCTGTCGATAGAACACGCCAGAGCTGACTGCTTCCACCTCCGCGCCTGATGGCATTTCAGGTGCGTAGATGTCTACATGGGCAGATATTGCCTTCCGAAAATCGCTAAGGTAGGCGCAAGCAGGGATGTTCTTCGCACAGGAATTCAGGGTTGCTTCATCCAGCCAGTTCTTCATCGCCTCCTCTTCCCCACCAACAGTAAAGGACAACTCCTTCAGCTTTGGACGCACTGTGTAGGTGTTCGTGTAGGTCAAGGCTTTTCGAAGCGCGCCAAGCCGACTCGATACCTTGTTTGCTGCCTGTTCCATCTCCGCAAGAGTCGCTTTGGCATCTAGACTCTTCCCTGTCGTGATTTTTACATCACCCTGGGTTTTCGTGGCCAAGGCGGATGCCTCCCCATACTTGGGGTCATCCTTGTTCAACTCTTTGAGCGCCGCCTTTGCCTTGTCTCGTTCGGCTATGGACTTGACCTGTGCCTTATCGAGTATGTCAACCATTTTCGTTTGCGCCAGAATTTCGTCGGCGTTCGATTCTGCTTGTGCTTCAAGCCCTGCGCGCTGGTATATCTTCAGGCGAATTTCAGGCTTGCAAGGGCTGAGTGCGTCGCTATTTTTTTTCTTCAAATTTTTCCAATCGGAGAACGATTGAAAAGGCGGGGTCGCCCCGCTTTGAGTCTGTGGCAGTTGCAACGGGAAGCCACCTGCTGCGGCGGCTAGCTTGGCGACACCGCCGAGCACACTTTGAATTGCGGTACCGGTTTGGTCGTCTATGGTGACGTTGACGGATTTCAAGGTTCCGTTGGGATACATCTCCACGGAGTAGTCGGTCCCCTTGAGCCCGCTCTGCATCAGTTCATAGTCAAGTGAGTAAGTTTTCGCTGTGTCTGGTGCCAGCGCCATCACTGCTTGCGCGCTCAAAGCTGCCTCGAACTTCAGTTTGAGTGCAGGTTTTTTCTCTTTGATAGTCTTCACAAAATTGTCCAGTACTTGTCGCTGGACCGTTTCGACGATTTCGGGAGTTGCGTTGGATTCATCAGGGTCTTTTTTTTCTTGCCTCGTCACCAGTTGGGAAGGCCAGGTGTCTGACAGAAGGAACTTCAGCGGGGCCTTTACATCCCCATTTTTCAATATGGGGTCGGTGAGAATTGACTTTATGAACTCGAGCTGCTGCATGTCTGTGTCCTGGCTCTTGCTCGCCGAAAATTGGTCTTCCAGCCAAGAAAGCGCCGCGTCAGCATCCGAGTCAAACGCAACGGTGCACTTCTTCAGTTCCCTGGAGACAGTAACCTGGTATTCAGCTCTTGGGAGGTAGTAAACCTGGCCTTTGCTGAAGGAGTTGAAATTATTCACTTTGGTGGAAGTCAAGCTGGTTGAACACCCTGCCGTTGTAAGTACCAGCATGGAAAGCAGCAGCGGAGCGCTGCCTCGCAACAGATGTCTAGCATTCATTGATTCCTCCGATTTCGTGGTGGTTCCATACAGTATTCGAAAGTCACGAGTACTGCATCCTCAATCTTTGGTACGGCGGGTGGAGAGCACCGCGATCTCCTTCTTTATTCACCCACCAACCTGCGCTGGAGCATGGACATGACCTCCTCCTAGTGGCTGTGCAGGACATGCGGTTGCACGTGTGGCGAATCGAAAGGGTACTGTGGAGAACGCCATCGGCCATCCCCCGGCCATAGCACTCCAAGAGCGGGGCTTCAAGTCCATCACCGAACAGAGCGAGCACCTCGAAAGTTGGGTTGCAAGATGGGCGACTTACGCGAGGTGCTCATCGAGTTCCGCCTACCAATAGGCTGCATCAAGTTCAGCAAACAGTGATGGGGGGCATGATGGAGATTGACCTGCCACCCCGTGTTTCGCGAAGCATGGACGGATGGTCAGCCGCCAGGCCTTGCGTGGTGCTCGACGCGAACGCGGTCAAGCCTTGTGTCGGATGGCCAACGTGTCACCACAACCAAGCCGCGGGCACGTAGCCGTGCAACAAGGCGAACTGGGACGATCCACATTCGCATGGTCTGTCAGTTTCGCCTTGACGAGATCATCCTGTACTTGAAACGGCACCTGCCAATCTTCATTTGAGACAACGTTCCTTTGACGGAGCCCCACATGCGAGAAGTCTCATGACAGAATCATTGGTCAAGTATTCACCGTGCGCCGATAAAGGGTCTTCGAAAAGACCTAAGTAGGTCTTCCCATTCGAAACAAGAACGTCAGTAATTCTCACTTGATCCGCTTTGTATCGGGTCGGCAGAAGTCGGTAGGAGAGCAAATCGTTGGGATCGTTAAATGCGACGATGGCCAGTTCTGTAAAGGCCCGGCTTCTAACACCGCCGGCTTTGTTCGCATTTTGCTGTCGAGCTTGCAAGAATATTTTGAGGGAATCCCCTGCCGACGAGTCACCGCCGAAGGCTGACTTTTCACGGGTCGATGGCAAGTCTTGATCCGCCAGGGCGAGAATGGGAATCTGATTGGCCGCCATAAATACAACGGCCAGTCGGCGCTGAATTGACTTGGCAGCGGCAATCTGTGATGGGTCCTTGGGGGAATTCAACATGTCAGTCAAGGCGTCAAAAACCATTTTGCTGCCAAGACTTGCTGCAACTACGACGACAGGACCAGTTGAGTCTCCGGCGTCCTGCACGACCTTGGTAAGGGACTCGACCATGGCATGCCTAAAGGCCTTGCGAGCCACACCCTGATAGGCCAGCGCGTCAGACAGGCAATCATTCAGCAACTTGTCCTTAATGGATCCATTGAGAGATGCCCTCTTTGGTTTGCAAGTGTCGTCAGTTGTGCAATTTGTCTCTTTCCCCGTGATGTCGTACGAAAGCTGCTCTTTCATCTTGGCGAACAAAGGCGACCAGACTAGGCCGGAGAAGCGAATCGATCCAACAGTTGCCTGCGCTGAGCCTTTGACAACCTGAATCTCGTTCGGTTTAGCCTTGACCAACTCGCCTTCGGCATCAGGGATTGTGGCGCTGGCTCCTATGGCGTCTGTCAATTTTTTCATCACTGCGATTGGCCACCGCGCATCGGTGGTGCACATTCCGTGTACCAGAATGACGTCTATTGGCTCGCGCTTACTCTCAGTCATAAGTTCCAATAGTCCAGGGAAGTCGGATGACCCTTTGACGATCGTCGGTGGCCGATAGGGCGTCGCACAGCCCGCTAGCAGGAGCAGAACTACAGACAATATGCCTGCGGCCAAGTACTGGGACTTCATCTGGATCTCCAAAGGTGTTTTGGCGAGTGTTTCAACGTGAAGTGAGCTGTGGGCACTCCTGCGCAATATTGTCTCTGGTGGCCTTCCGACCGTCGCACAGAGTTAGGGTAATGCTGCGACTTCAAGTTCTTATCGCATTTGAAACGGGACCCTCTTTGGCATGGATGGGACCCAATCCACGACGGGCATTGGTCCTCCTTTGTACCGGTAGCGCCATGGGATTTCGTGTTTGCGATAAGCATATCGATTGTGCGCGGGCTCGTCCCAGTCAGTTTGCGTATTTGATTTCCCCAAACCTCGTCTTACTCCCATGGGGAGTCAGGATGCCAGAACCCAGATGGGGAAGCAGTCGAGACAACTGGGGGGAGTCTCAGCGACCGACAGTTTGACTAGGCTCCTCATTTCTGAACCCCGATTCTCCGACCGATGGATCGAGTACGCCGCCGGACCACTGCACCGACCGCAAACAGCCCCGCCACCATCAATGCCCAACTCTCCGGCTCAGGTACCGGTGCTGCCACGAACGAGGCACCGCTGGCGGCACTGAAAGAGAAGCTGCTGATGGTGTACTGGTCTGCCTGCGCGGTAAAGCTGGCTGTTTCGAATAGCTCGGACGACAAAGGCGCCAGGCTGTTGTCGGGCTGGCGCATCT
>Ga0105047_10011848_pt1 | contig 14107 bp, 17 predicted proteins | sample MAT04_FD_78384 | JGI IMG/M metagenome (GOLD analysis project Ga0105047, IMG submission 78384) | Freshwater microbial communities from Lake Fryxell liftoff mats and glacier meltwater in Antarctica - MAT-04 (megahit assembly) | ecosystem: Environmental > Aquatic > Freshwater > Ice > Liftoff... | reverse complement strand
GCGTTTCTAGTTGGCGCATGAATTTAACATGACCCTAACCTTAGGGTCCTTGGGCTGGGTTACAGTGAGGTCATCCCCCGAGAATGTACGGGGAGAGCGAGCATCTCATCCAACCCCATTATCTCACCCCAAAGCCCTCTCGCCTCGCGGCGACGGCAAAGGGCGTGCTGGTCGTGTCGTTCTCAGTGGCGCAAGCCCCCCCCCCGATGGACTTGCCGAATGCCCTCATGGTATTCGACCTTCACTCTAGTATGTTTCCAAGTGAAGACGTTCCGGTTGAATCCAGAGCCAACGCAATCAACGATCGCGGATTCGTCGTTGGCTCCTAGCGAGCACTTGGTGAAACAGGAGCGTTCACAAAGCCTGTCTTGCTTGAACCGAGCGGCGGCAGGTTAAAAACAACTCGCATACAGTCACTAGCCTGAACTAGTTTAGCGGCGTTTCAGTCCCCGGGGCAAGTCATCTCTGTCGAATTTTCACCAGCCGCGATCATCCCGGCAAATAACCACCCCGGCGACATTCAGGTCCTAAGGTTAGTCTCCGGCATCAATGATTCGGGGACGATTGTTGGCTGGACCTTCATGTCGCGGTTTTCCGGATTTAAACACGGTCAGCACTCACTTGATGTTGGTTGGCTCGCCATACCGCTGTATCAGGAACAGAATATCCGGCTGACGGTTAAACTCGATAGGTATGTTGGCGCGCCAAAGTCCATCGACTACTATGTGCTACAAAGCAACTAAGTCGTAAGCAAAGGTACGATTTTGCTTGGAGGAGCAGAACCGGTTGTCAATCTTTCGACACGGTTGCGCGGTCCAGCGCGAGTCTACTTCAGGGGCAGTCATTGGTTGGGCAAGAGCATTGACGGCTTGGAGGTTCCTTACGGGGCTGGCCTGTTCGATCCGCAATCGTCAGTGACGTTGGCAAACGGTGACGTTGATGGTTATAACGGTGTTACAGTGTTTGATTATGACAAGCTGAGCCTTGCCTTCGATTCATCGTTTGGCGATAAGGGCTGTAATGCCGATGCCGACCTCGACGGAGACGGGTCCGTTAGCGTGTTCGATTATGACATTCTGTCCTCCGAGTTCGATCGGGTTGGTGATTCGCTATGAGCTTAGTTAGGACCTGTTTGTTCATGATCGCCGTGACGGTTGCGGCAAGTGCCCAGGCCGAGTGGTCCGTCCAGCGTGTAAATCCTGAGGTGGGCAACATGGTCAATATCAATGTGATTACCCGTGACCATGCTAACGGATCGATACAACGACTTCCTGACCGCCTCCCAACCGCAAATGGTTTCGATCTGAACAACGGAGTCGGGTTTGACCTCGTGACTCCGGGAGATTATAGTGCGATTACGGTCTCGGATGGTGTAGACCTGTACGGATACAACGGTCTTGGGGCGGGAGTTTGGCGAAATGGGAAAGCCGACGCATTCCAAAACTTGCACCCATTGGGCTACAGTGATTCTGGCATTAGCTCGGCAAGTGCCAAATTCTTAGCTGGTAGCACGGTCAAGTACCATGGAGACAAGATCCAGTCCCATGCTGCCGTTTGGGACGCGGCAATAGGACGTCACACGGATGTTCACCCTGACATTTGGGAACAGACTAGGATTCAAGGAATCGCAGGCGGTAAGTTCGGGGGCACCGTTTGGACTCCTGATTCGTTACTCCACCCGAGTCGCCCCAAAGCGGCGATCTGGTCAGATGCCAGCGGCTCATCGGTCTTTCTGCTGCATCAACCGGATGTTCAGTACTCCGAAATCAGTACAGGCGGGTTTGGTTGGTTTGGCGGTTACATTCGGCCAGGCGTCGGTCGCGAAGCGATTCTGTGGAATGCGGTGACCGGAGCCCGCTCGACACTTCACCCAGGCGATGCGTATGAATCACAGGTGTACTCTATTGGCAATGATGTCCAAGTCGGTTACGTTTCTACAATCGACCGTAGAAGACGCCCAGCCTTGTGGCACGGGAACGTGGAATCCGTTGTGTACTTGGAGACCTATCTTCCCCCAGGCTACATCGATAGCAGCGCATACCGGGTTTGGTCCGACGGAGTGAACACGCGGGTCGCGGGAGTGGCCCGAAACCTAGACGGCAACTACGAAGCTGTCGTGTGGACCCAGGTGGTGCCTGAACCCGCCGCCCTCGCCCTCCTCATCCGTCGCCCCCGGGCCTAGTATCTTTAACTCCGACTCCCCGCCTTTCGCTGCCGGGCGAACGGGGGGGGGGGCCGGGGGGTGGAGAGCCTCGCCAGGCCGAACTGAACGCTTCGGTCCAACGGTGAAAAGCCCGTCACCCAAAGCTCGATGCCTTGGTCCGACCGGTGGCTTTGGTGCTTGCCGATCGGGGGGCATGCGGGGAAGATGGGCGGGGCTTCCATCCTACGGGGGAGGGTCACCGCCCGCCCCGGTCTCTCCATGCCCGGCCGCCGCGGGCTATTAAGGTGTAGGCTACGCAGTGAAGCTATGAGTCAGATTAACACCGCCGTCATCGGCACCGGTTTCATCGGACCGGTCCACGTCGAAGCCCTCCGTCGCATCGGAGTGAATGTCATTGGGCTCCTGGACATCACCCCCGAGGTGACCCAGGCCAAGGCCGCCGAACTCGGGATTCCTCGGGCCTACGCCAGCCTGGACGCGCTGACGGCGGACCCCGACGTGCACGTGGTCCACGTCACCTCCCCCAACCACGCGCACTATCCGCAGGCCAAGGCCGTGCTGGAGGCCGGCAAGCACGTGGTCTGCGAGAAGCCCCTTGCCATGACGGCCGCCGAAGGCGCGGAACTGGTGGCCCTGGCGGACAAGTCGGGACTGTGCCACGCCGTCAATTTCAACCTGCGCTTCTATCCCATTTCGCACGAAGCCCGGCACAAAGTGCAGAGCGGCGAACTCGGCGAGATCTTCGTAGTGCAGGGCAGCTACCTGCAGGACTGGCTGCTTTACGAGAGCGACTGGAACTGGCGGCTGGAGCCCCAGTTCAGCGGCAACATGCGGGCGGTGGCCGATATCGGTTCGCACTGGCTCGACCTCACCACGTTCATTACCGGCAAGACCATCGCGTCGGTGATGGCCGACTTTAAGACCTTCCATCCCACGCGGCGGAAGCCCAGAGGCGCGGTCCAAACCTATTCCAACGCGGCACCGTCAGACTATGACGACATCGCCATTAACACCGAGGACTACGCTTCCGTGCTGATACGGTATGCAGACGGATCGCGAGGTGTGGTCACCGTGTCTCAAGTCAGCGCCGGTCGCAAGAACCGCCTCTCGTTCGAGATCGATGGTTCAAAGGGATCGTTGGCTTGGGTCTCGGAGAACCCGAACGAGTTGTGGCTTGGAAGCCGAACCGAGCCCAACCGGGTCCTCATCAAGGATCCGTCACTGTTGTGCCCCGAAGCCGCCGCGATCAGCTCGTACCCGGGTGGACACAACGAGGGCTTCCCCGACACTTTCAAGCAACTCCACCGGGCGTTCTACGCGGCGGTCGCGGACGGCAAGGCACCGGAAAAACCGGCCTACGCCACGTTCCACGATGGGCTTCGGATGCTCCGCGTGGCCGACGCCATCTTCCTAAGCGCCAACGAAGATCGTTGGGTTCACCTGTAAGGAACTAACCATGAAACTTGGACTGATGACGGCCGCATTGCCGGACCTTTCACTGGAAGAAATCGCCATTTGGGCCGGCCAAAGCGGATTCGAGACCCTTGAAATCGCCTGCTGGCCCCAAAGCAAAGCGACTCGGCGGTACGCGGGGGTGACGCACATCGATGTGGAGACGCTCGACGACATGCGGGCGGCGGCCGTGCGCGAACTCATGGCTCGTCATCAGCTCCAAATTTCGTCCCTCGCCTACTATCCCAATCCCCTTCATGCCGACGAAAGCCATCGGGCCATGGTCATCGGTCACCTCAAGCGGGTGATTGTGGCGGCATCAAAGCTGGGGGTTGAAGTGGTGGGCACGTTTGCCGGGCGCGATCAAACCCTGCCGATGGAGGCGAACCTGGAGCGGTTCGCCCAGATCTGGCCCGAAATCGTCCACTTTGCGGGCGACCACAACGTGGCCATCGCCATCGAGAACTGCCCGATGCTCTTTAGCGGCGACGAGTGGCCCGGCGGGCAGAACCTGGCGATTTCGCCCCACGTGTGGCGACGACTTTTCGAGATCATCCCGGACCAAAACTTCGGCCTCAACCTCGACCCATCGCACCTCATCTGGCAGTTTATCGATGCCGAACGGGTGGTGCGTGAGTTCAAGGACCGCTTGCTGCACGTCCACGCGAAGGACCTCGAAATCAATCGCGAAGGGCTGTTCCAGCACGGCATCCTCTCCTTGGGCATGGGCTGGCAAACGCCGCGCCTTCCCGGTTTGGGCGAGGTGAACTGGCCCCGGTTTATCGCCGCCCTCTACTCGGTCGGCTACGACAAGTTCATCTCGATCGAGCACGAGGATCGGGCGTTTGAGGGCGAAGAAGGGCTGGTCAAACGAGGGTTCTACATCGCGCGCGACGTGCTCAGGCCGCTGATCCACTAGTCGCGGTCTGGGTTCACCGCGTTGGTATCGGGAACAACGCGGAAAACTCGCTCAAGAAGCTCCCGGTTGGCTTACCCCAAGCCGACGGCGCGATCTTCCACGAGCTCGGCAAGGGCCACCGGCATGGAGATTGGACAGGATCGACCGACCATCCGGCGGAGCATGCCACGGCTAACCATAGCGCCGGTCTCGATTAAGACCTTGGAATCGATGACGGCCGAGCGGCTGTGGACGTACCTTACGTCCATGTCGCACTTCATGGGCAACAGGACGCTCAAGTAAAACTCTTCGCGGTCGGCCCGGTTTTCTAGCATCTCCTCTTCGTGCCGAAACACAAGAGCGGTGGGGCCAGTGATACCCGGTCGTACCGAAAGGATTACGGCGCGGGAGTATTCGGGGAACTGAGAAACGTAACGAGGTACTTGCGGCCGAGGGCCAACCAGGCTCATGTCGCCCCGCACTACGTTGATCAGCTGGGGGAGTTCGTCAATCTTGGTGGCCCGGAGCAAGCGCCCCAGGCGAGTGATGCGAGGGTCGTCAGACGACGTGACCGACGGTCCCATCTGGTCGGCGTTGTCGACCATTGTCCGGAACTTGATGATCCGGAAATTGCGGCCCCGAAGCCCCACGCGGTCCTGAGTGAAAAAGATCGCGCCTACCGAAGTCACCCGTACCGCCACGCAGACAAGGGCAAGTAAAGGAGCAAGAATCACCAAGAGCACCCCGGCGACGGCAACATCCGTCAGCCGCTTATTACCCTCGTAAAAGGACCGGGTCCACGCTCTTCGCTCGTGATTGACGAGAACTTCACACTCCATGCGCCATCATTCCCCTCACCGGATATAAAAAGCATCCTCGCTTCCAAAACCGGTAGCAAATAAGTTTAGCAGGGTTAAAACCCTACCTCGAAACTTATGGCGAGTTCCTGGAAAATCCTTACAGACGTCCAGAATCTAACCGAGACGCCAGAATACCCGGTAAAACCGTGATCCTCAGGACGTTCACTTCGGTCTGATTGGTTACGATGCGGCCAAAACGGCCCGCAGCCCGTCCCGCAATGGGGTGGAAGTGCGGCCAGGCATCAAGCTCTGCAGACGGTCTACCGATGACAGCGAGTGCCGGACATCCCCGGCGCGAGCCTCGGCAAAGCGCCGTGCAATGGTCGTGCCGGAAGCCTGTTCCAGTTCGGCCAACATTTCCAACAGGCTGGTGGGCGAGCCCGTGCCCACGTTGACCCGCTTAGGCGCGCCCCGATTCCAACCCAACGAGTCGATCAACACTTGGACGAGGTCGCCCACAAAAACAAAGTCACGGGTCTGTTGGCCATCTCCGTAGAGCGTCACCGGCTGGCCCGTTCGGCACGCCCGCACAAAGATGCTGATCACACCGGAATAGGGCGACGACGGATCTTGCCGGGGGCCGTAAACATTGAAAAAACGTAACACGGTGGGATGGAGCCCGTGGGTGTGACGGTATGCATTGAGGGCGTACTCGCCGGCCAGTTTGTCCACGCCGTAGGGGCTGAGGGGGTCGGGCTGCGCGGTCTCTCGTAGAGGTAGGTCGGGGTTTGCGCCGTAGATCGCGGCCGAACTCGCGTAAATAATCCGTTTCACGCCGTGGTGAACCATGGCGTCCAGCACGCGCAACGTGCCCTCGTAGTTCGCACGGTGCGTTCCGAACGGGTCCTCCACCGAACGCTGGACTGAAGCGATTGCCGCTAAATGGAACACGGCCTCCACCCCCTCAACGGCGCGATTCACGGTTTCGGGATGAGCCACGTCACCCTCAATAAACTCAATGCCGGCATCATCCAGCGGTAGATTATGTCGATGCCCGGTCGAGAGATCATCCAATACGCGGACGGGTCGCCCAAGCGCCCGAAAAGCATCGACTAGGTGAGAGCCTATAAAGCCCGCCCCCCCGGTGATGAGGATCATATCGTAGCTAAATTACCCGAACCTACTAGGGCAGTGCGGGAGCCCCGTTCTATGGCGTCGCGTCCGGTAAGCTGATCGGCATGATGATTTCGGTACTCGCTGCAATGGCCATGGGCCAGTCTGCTTCCGCCCCCCGCATCCAAGTGACCATCACGGGAGGCAAGTCCTTCGTGATTCAAACCGCACCAAGTGATTCGCCCAAAACGGTGAAGCGAATCGTCGCGCTGGTGACCCAAGGATTCTATAACGACCAGCGTTTCCACCGCGTCGAGGGCTGGGTGGTGCAGTGGGGCGACCCCAAGAGCAAGAAAGGCGTGGATGAGGACGGAGTGGGTTCGGGCGGCAGCGGCCAGGGCATCCCTTTTGAGGAGTCCAAAACCTCGTTTGTTGCGGGCACGGTTGGCATCGCCAGCACGGGCATGAAGGTCGGCGGCGATTCGCAGCTGTTCGTCATCACGCAAGATGCTGCCCACCTAACCGGTAGCTATGCCGTGCTGGGCAAGGTCGTCAGCGGCATGGACGTTGTAAAGAGCATCCGGCGTGGCGACAAGATCGTCAGTATGACGATCGTCAAGCCCAAGTAACCCCGATGAACGGCGAATCCCTCGAAACGAGTTGGGCGCTTCGGTACGGATCGGTCCCCCCCGAAGGGGCCGATCCGTCATTGGCGGTGTACCTGCGCCACCGTTCCGTGCGCCGGTTCACCGCCGAACCCATCTCGGAGGGCCTCTTAGCGACGCTCGTTGCGGCGGCCCAGTCGGCCGCGACCAGCAGTAACTTGCAACTGTGGTCGGTGGTCAGTGTGGACGAACCCGACCGTCGGTCGGCCATCGCCCGGATGGCGGGCGAGCAAGCGCAGATCTCCCACGCCGCGCGGTTTTTGGTGTTTGTGGCCGACCACACCCGCATCCGCTACGCCGCCGCCCAAGCCGGATTGCGCGCCGAAGGGTTGGATTACCAAGAGTTCGCCACGATGGCGGTGATTGACGCCGCCCTCGCCGCCGAGCGATTGGTGGTGGCCGCTGAAGCCGCTGGCCTCGGCATTTGCTACATCGGGGCCGTTCGCAATGATCCCGCCGGAGTTGCGGCCCTCCTGGAGTTGCCCGAAGGCACATTTGCGCCGTTTGGCCTGTGCCTGGGTTGGCCCGATCCGGCTCACCCGGCCGAGATCAAACCTCGCCTAAGCCAAGAAGCCGTCTGGTTCCGCGAGCGCTACAATCCCGCCCCGCCCGTGGCCGAGTACGACGCCCGGATGCGGGCGTTCTATGAATCCCAGTCGATGAAGGGTGACGTCACGTGGTCTATGCGGTCCGCGCGTCGGGTTGACGGTCAGCATATGACAGGCCGCGAAATCCTGCTTGATTGGCTCCACCGGATGGGCTTTGCCCGTCGCTAAGACGCTTCTGCTCATGATGCTCCTCGCCCCGCTCGCCGTACTTGCCCTTGCCCAGTTGCCGGTGGCCCCATCTCCGGTTCGTCCGGGGCCGATCGGGCAAGTCCCTGGTGCGCCGGCCAAGGTCGCGCCGGCAAAGGTGGCGCAGGCGGCTTTGCCCAAAACCTGGGACGAGGTGATGCGCGGGTTGCACCAAGAGACCCGGCGCATCCGCAACACCATCGAAACCTGGACCTTAACTACCGAAATGGGCAAGCAGCGTCAGCAAATGGTGACCACGCGCACCCTCAACGGCAAACTCGCCCGGGTGCGGTCGTCGCTGATGGGGAAATCGCTACTGGAGTACGGTTACGATGGTAAGCAGGCCTATTTCGTGGTCTACCCCGACCAGGTTTACGGTTTGGAAACCGGCAAGAACCAGGCGTTTGCGGCGCCGTACCAAACCCCGAACCAAGCCGAGATGCAGGACGGCATGTTCTTGTTCCAGTTTAATGGGCTGTACGACTTGATGATTGCGTCTAAGCCCGCGATGCGACTCGTCATTGCCGAGCGCGTTGCGCTGGGCGGCAAACCGGCGCGACGGGTGGTGGGCCGCGCCACCAACCCCAAAACTAAGGGCTCCATCGAGGTGGTGCTGTGGCTCGCCCCGGATAAAGATCGCCTGTTACGGGCCGAGGCCAACGGCAAAGGAAAGGACGGTCCCTCGCTGACCATGACACTGATCCGAACCGCCATGAATCCCGCCGCCACCTTCACCGCGTCGACCTTCCGGCTGAACCCGAGCGCCATCAAAGGCTTCCAGCGCGTGACTTGGCCCAAGTAGCCCGGCGGCGTTACTGAAGGATCAGCCAAACGGCCGCCGCGCCGGCGAGCGCCAGGATCGCGTCGTCGAACCACTGCTGGGGAACTCGGCCCAGGAACCAGCGCCCGACGAATGCGCCCAGGATCACCACCGGGGCCGCCGCCAAGTCAAACTGCCAGGTCGCGGTTGTCAGCATCGGCGCGTTGGGAATGTACTCCGTGAGGGCAAAGTAAACGGGCAACTTGGTGAGGTTGAAGATGAGGAAGTACCACGCCGTGGTCCCCATGAAACGGTCCTTGTTCAGCCCCAAGCTGGTGAGGTAGATCCCCATGATCGGCCCGGCCGCGTTACTCACCAGTGTGCTGAACCCGGCTCCGATGCCGGTGAGGGCAACGCCGGCGCCCTGCACGCGGGCGGCTTCGCCCCGGCGCTTGCGCCACACCGCCACCACCAGCATCAGCAACACGAGGCCGCCGATTAGGGCGTTCATCGGGTCCTTGGCGTGGGGCCGTTGATTGAGGAAGATCAGGGCGCCGGTACCCAGGGCCATGCCCGTGAGGACCCACGGCACCAGCCGGCGGAGCTCAGACCAGTCCGCCGTGCGCCGGTACCAGCTTACGGCAAACACGTCGGCGAGGATCAGGATCGGCAACAAGGCCCCTACAGAGAGTCGCCCGCCGAAAGCCAGCGCCATCAGGGGCACCCCCAGAATGCCCACCCCCGGCAGGCCCGTCTTGCTAAAACCGATCAAAAATGCCGCCGCCAAACCGGCGGCCCACTGCCAGGGCGCGAGATCCAAACCAAGCTCAAACTACCCGTTCTGAAACCCATCCAGTGAACCCCCACTCCGGGACTTTGGTCCACATTCCGAGGCAAAGAGATTTAGATAGTTAGACGATAGTCTAAACTTATCCGTGATGGCCCATGACGGCGTCTTTCGGGCGCTTGCCGACCCTACGCGTCGCCGGATCCTGCGATTGCTGGCCGACGGCGACCAGGCCGCCGGCGACCTTGCGGCGGAGTTCGCGATGACGGCTCCGTCGGTTTCGCATCACTTTAACGTGTTGAAAGCCGCCGAACTCATCACCGTCCGCCGGGTAGGTCAGCAGTTGATCTACTCGCTCAACACCACCGTGTTTCAGGAAGTTCTTAGTTCATTGATGGAAGTTTTGCCACCGGAGAAATCATGAATCCACGCGCTGCGCTTGCTTGGAGCCTCGGGCTGACTCTAGGAGTCCTGGCTCTGGGCGTCGCCCTCTTGCCCATTCTGCCCGACCTCCTGCCCACGCACTGGAATACCTCGGGCAGGCCGGATGCGTTTACCCCCAAGGTCTGGGCAATCCTGATGTTGCCCGCGTTCATGGCGTTGATGACCGTGCTCATCCCGATCCTCCCCGCCATCTCCCCCGCCCAATTCCGCATCGAGAACTTCTCGCGCCCCTACGGCTTTATCATGACGTGCGCGGTGGCGATGCTGGGGGCGATCCAGCTGGGCACCTTCTACTCGGTACTGCGCCCCGGTACCGATTCGGGTCGGGTTATCACGGCGTTGGTGCTGGTGTTCTTTGTCGTCCTGGGCAACCAGATGGCCCGCGTGAAGCGTAACTTCTGGGTCGGCATCCGCACGCCGTGGACCCTGGCCGACGACGAAGTGTGGCGCATGACGCACCGCCTGGCGGCCTGGTGGATGGTCGGCACGTCGCTGTTGGGGTTGCCCATCGTACTGCTAGGCGGACCGATGGGATTGGTCTTTTTCCTGATCCTCGCGGGGGCCCTGGTGCCATCGGCATGGAGCTACGTGCTCTACCGCCAACGGCACCCGAATACGGCTCGCGCCTAGCCCGAGTGGCGCAAGCGGAAGTCGTCCATGTACTGCGCCAGCACTTGGCAACCGGCCTCCGGAAACGCGTTGTAGATGCTGGCGCGGCACCCGCCGACCGATCGGTGACCCTTTAGGCCGTCGAGTTGGTGCGCCTTCGCTCCGGCCAAGAAGGCGTCAGTCAACTCCTCGTTGGGCAAGGTGAACGTGACGTTCATGAGGGAACGACAATCGGTCTGGGCGTGCCCGTGATAGAAACCGCCGGACTCGTCGATGGCCCGGTAAATGAGGCCCGCCTTGGCCTCGTTGCGGGCCGCTTGGGCTGTGAGCCCGCCGTTGGCCAGCAGGTACTGATAAACCAAGCCGCATACGTAGATGGACCAACACGGGGGGGTGTTGTACAGGCTGTCGTTACTTGCCTGGAGTTTGTAATCCAGCATCGGGGGGAGGTTTGCCGGCCCGGCCGCCAACACTTCGTCGCGGACGATCACGAGGGTCGCGCCGGCCGGTCCCATATTCTTCTGCGCCCCGGCGTAGACCAAGCTGTAGCGCGAAATATCCATCGGACGCGACAGGATGTTGGACGAGATGTCAGCCACCACGGGCACGGCTAGTTGAGGGTCGCTCAGGAAGTCCACGCCCTGAATCGTTTCGTTGCCGGTGACGTGAACGTAGGCGGGCGCGACGCCGAAGTCCAAGCTTGCCAGGTTCGGAACCCGGTCATAGTTGGTCGACTTACCGTCCCACACTCTTTCGGCGGTGCCATAGGGGGCCGCGCTCTCGAGCGCTTTTTTGCCCCACGCGCCCGAAATCACGTAGGCCGCCCGCCCACCCGGCGGCAACAGATTCATCGCCAGCATCGTGAACTGCAGGCTGGCCCCGCCCTGAAGGAACATGATTTGGTAGCCCGCCGGGATGCCCAACAACGTGGTGAGGTCGGCCTTGGCCTGGGCCAGGATCGATTCGAAGGCCTTGCCCCGGTGGCTCATTTCCATCACCCCCATTCCCGCGCCGTGCCAGTTCAGCATTTCTTCTCTGGCCTGCTCGAGAACCGGGACGGGCAGGGTGCTTGGCCCGGCAGAGAAGTTGAACACGCGATCAAAGGGCTGGCTCATCGGATGAGTTTTACCCGGCTGAGCCATACTGAACCCGATGACGACCGTGGAGCCTCGAATGGATGCCGCCGGCAAGCGCATTGGCGTGGTGGTCGGCCGCTGGAACGAGCTGGTCACCAAGGAGTTGCTAGAAGGCGCGCTGGAGACGTTGCGCTCGCATGGCGATCCGGAAGTGATCCTGGTGCGGGTGCCCGGTGCGTGGGAGATCCCGCCCGCCGTGCGAGGACTGATTGTGCATCGACACGTCCACGCCGTGGTCGCGCTGGGGTGCATCTTGCAGGGCGCCACGCCCCACGCGGCTCAGTTAGCGGGCGACGTGGGTGGCGCGCTGATGCGATTGCAAACCGAGACAGGCGTGCCGATTTCTTGGGGAGTACTGACGCCTGAGACCCAGGAGCAAGCCCTAGAGCGCGCCGGGATGAAATTGGGCAACAAGGGTCGCGAAGCCGCCGCCGCTGCGGTGGAGATGGCCTCCTTGCTGGCCCAGATCGCAGAGTGACACTTTCGGAGGCCCTGGCCGTCTCGCCGAATGCTTGCGGCCCGTTGGCCATCGTTGGCTTGGTGGTGGTGGGAGCGCTGGCCAGCGGCATTAACGCCGTGGCCGGCGGCGGGTCCTTACTCTCTTTCCCGGCGCTCATCGCGCTGGGCTTGCCGCCCATTCCGGCCAACGCTACCAACTCGGTGGCGCTGTGGCCCGGGTCGTTGGCGGGCGCGATCGGATTCCATAATCACCTCCGCGCAGAGCGGCGTTGGCTGCTGACGTTAATGCCTCCGAACGTGGTGGGGGCGGCACTGGGCGCATGGTTGTTGCTGAACACGCCCGCGGCCGTGTTCCGCGTCGCGGTGCCGGGATTGATCCTATTTGCCACGCTGTTGCTGGCGTTCCAACCCACCCTACGTGCGCGGGTGCGAGCGGCCCGTGGGCACGTGCCGCTTCCGGTGGGCGCGGCCATCCAGTTCCTCATCGCGGTGTACGGCGGTTACTTTGGTGCGGGGATGGGAATCCTGATGTTGGCCTACCTGGGGCTGATGAGCGACGGGACGATCCATGAGATGAATGCCGTGAAGCAATGGCTGGGCTTGGCCATTAACCTGGTGGCTTCCATCATCTTCCTGTCGAAAGGGCTGGTATGGTGGGCACCGGGATTGGCGCTCACGGGGGGAGCGGTCTTGGGAGGCTACGCGGCGGCGAAGGTTTCACCGCGCGTGGACTCGGATCGGATGCGCCAGGCCATTGTGGTCTTAGGTTTTGCCATGGCGGTATGGTTTACGATCCGGCTGGGGGCAGCATGAACTGGGGCGTCGTTGTGGCGGCCGGGGGCTTGGAACACGATCCGTTGGCAAGTTTGATGGGCACCCCGCGTAAGTCACTCGCGCCCATCGCGGGTCGGCCGAGCCTCGCGTGGGTACTGGATGCAGTCCGCGAGGCCGGCATCACGGCGTGCGTGACCAGTTGCGGCGAGGACGCCAGGCCCGCCGTGCACTGGGGCACTTTGGCCCCCGAAGGCCGCACCGGTGTGGAGAGCGTCGCGAACGGGGTGCAGATGCTGGGCGAAACGTGCGAGGGCGTGCTGATCTTGCCCGGCGACGCGCCTGCCATGAGTGGCGCGATGCTGGTGGACTTTATCAACGCGGTGGAACGGCGGCGCACCCACGAGCGCGACCACCAACGTTGGTACGCGGCGGGCCTTTGCGATCTTGAGGCGTTTGAACTGGCGTTCCCAGGCTTTCCGGCGCACCCGCTGCGGTTGCGCGAAGGCCGAATGCTGAGCGGGGCGCTGTTCGCCACGAGCCCGGCTGGGTTCCAGCACGGGGCCACCATCTTCGAGGCGATGCGCCAGAGCCGTCGCAGTCAGCTGGGCATGGTGCGCCGTCTGGGGCCTCTTCCCCTCGTGCGCTACTTAATGGGCAAAGTTTCTCTGCGCGAGGCCGAACTGGTGGTGGGGCGGTTATTGGATGGTGTGGCGTGGATTGTGCCCGGCATGAGACCCGAAACGTGCCTGGACTTTGACGACGACGAGGATTACCGTTTGATCGCCCAGTGGGCCGCGCGTCTTCCCTAGTTCGCCGCCCATTGCGCCGGGGAAAGCGGTTCATCGGAGTCTCATATCAGCGGCTCCCCTTGCCGCACGAGGGATGAGAACTCCGAGGACCAGAGGTAGCCGGCCCGGACTTCAGGCCAACACCGGAGCAGGATTGTCGTGCTCCACAGCTTTCACTCTCGGCAGTGAGAAGCGAAAACTGTACGGTAACGTGAACATTCTGCCGCCGTAACAACCGCTTCGACAAGTTAAGTTAAGTTAAGCTAAGTTAAGCGGTTTTCGCAGTTCTTAACCGAACTTTTACATCGGGAAACCGAGATCAGGGCCGCATGGCTTCCACGCGCTGCTGGTGCTGGGCCACCTCCGCCGCCTGGACTCGAGCGCCAACTTGGACGTACCGCCGATGACTACGGCCCGAAGAGGCCAGCGAAGCGGCACGATTTTCAGCTCGTTCCTCAATGAGG
>Ga0105047_10011846_pt1 | contig 14109 bp, 9 predicted proteins | sample MAT04_FD_78384 | JGI IMG/M metagenome (GOLD analysis project Ga0105047, IMG submission 78384) | Freshwater microbial communities from Lake Fryxell liftoff mats and glacier meltwater in Antarctica - MAT-04 (megahit assembly) | ecosystem: Environmental > Aquatic > Freshwater > Ice > Liftoff... | reverse complement strand
TATTACTTAGGGTCTGCTGAATATGTCAAGCAAATTTTATTAGAAAAGCCATTGTCTTGAAACCCGTTCAAAAAACAAGCGATAGTGAATAAGAACGACGTGCAGTGCGAAGCACCAAAGGCAAACAAGCCTTTGACACAGTGAACCGCTAAGCGGGTGGGTAGGAAAGTGCGTCTATCGATAAGTATACACAAATGACTGATAAAAAGCAGATTATCTCGATAGAAAAAATGACTGAGCGATCCTGCAAGGTTGAGCATGACAATGTGAAAAGCGAAGGAACATGTAAATGGTGGGAAGGGGATTCGAGAATGGAGTTTCTCATAGCTGATTGAAGTTTCAATCACTGCCTTCTTTTTTGAGTGATTTCGTATCACTCAAATCTCGCATGCGCGAGACCACTCAGTTACCTTTTTTTGAACTAGACTTTCCTGCCCGACCTGCTTGCTTCGAAGCAGGCAAGATTAAAGCAAGCGGGTTTGGTCACTTTTTTTGGCGATGAAAAAAAGTGACTGCCGTCTGCATAAGACAAATCTTAGCTTAAAGTGCAAATAATTTTGCTACTTTGAAATAAAACCTTTGCAGTTGATCTTAATTATAATGAGCGTATTTTATTGATAAACAGTTGATTAAATAATAAACAGCAGGCCCTACTTAACCTGCATTTGCATAAATATAATTCAATATGTCGATACATCTGCACATAGTCCTCACCATCGGATAAAGTAGGTTTTTGTAATATTTTCAATTAAAAAGTTGACGTAAGATCAGGTAAGTCCATTGATTTTGGCTTTACATTAATATAAATGAGTCATTTGACTATTTTAGTTTCTGGTTCGAAATATGTCTTTGACTGTCCCTGTTTGTTTTTTTATCTATATTTTTTAGGATTGCTTTTTCCAGATCAATGTCCGTTTGATTTGCTAAACAGGTTATTACCCATATGACATCTGCCAGCTCATCAGCCAGTTTCTCCTTTTGCTCTTCCAGAGAAATTGGATTTTTAAATGATTGATCTCCATATATACGCGATATCAATCTGGCAACCTCTCCTACCTCTTCAGATAGTATGGCCATATTGGTAAGTTCTGAAAAATATCTCACTCCTATCGTTTTTATCCACTCATCTACGGTAACTTGGTATGTTTTAATGTCCATTATTCTTTTTGTTTTGAATCAATTAAGATCGTTACAGGCCCATCATTAATAAGATTTACCTTCATATCGGCTGCAAAAACTCCTGTTTTCACAATAGTATTACTTATATCTTGCAGTCGTTTTACAAATTTTTCATACAACACGATTGCATATTCTGGTCTTGCCGCTTTTATATAGGACGGTCTGTTTCCCTTTCTTGTACTGGCATGAAGAGTAAACTGGCTTACAACAAGATATTGTCCTCCCACATCCTTAACAGATAGATTCATTTTACCTTCATTGTCATTAAATATACGTAGACTTATTATTTTGTTCACCAACCATTCTATATCATCGTCTGTATCACTGGATTCAATACCTACAAATATAAGTAATCCACTATCTATAGAGGAATATATGATCTCGTCAATAACAACACCAGCAGATAATACCCTTTGTAACACAACTCTCATAATACATTTATAAACATATATTTATTAAATCATATTTATTATGCTGATAAATAAGCTATTTACATCAACGTTTATCAACACCTATTTTGTCTAATTTTATGTAAAAGTAATTGTTTATGAATAAAATTGATGTTTATAAATTAGAGATTATATACATATATACATTTTATAAAAGTTATTGTTGCTTAATTATATAGTTATACACCGATCACTTTCTTCACTTTCTATTGTGTATAAGTGATAACTATCTATGTGTTGATATGTTAAATTGTTGAAGATCTTATATTTATCATATATATTGGTGTGAAGAATTTGTGTACAATGTATAGATAAAAATAGTAATAATACTTTATAAACATTTCCACACAAGTAATGATAATGTTAAAGTATTTTAAGTAAAAAATATATTATTAATACAAATAACAACTTTGTCAAAAATCAAAAATGCTTTTAAGTTGTTATTTGTCAGTAATTTTGCGGTATGAAGTATTCAAATAAGGTTAAGGTTTGGTTGTTTATTGGATTGGTTATGGTTTTCATTCAAGTAATTGTTGGAGGTATAACCAGACTTACGGAATCAGGATTGTCTATTACAAAATGGGAAGTAATTAGTGGCACACTACCACCTCTCTCTGATGCTGACTGGCAGCATGAGTTTGAATTATATAAAAGTACTCCACAATATATTGAAATAAATGAAGGAATAAATTTAGATGATTTTAAATTCATTTACTTTTGGGAATATATACATAGATTTTGGGCAAGAATCATGGGATTCGTTTTTTTAATTCCATTCTTATTTTTTTTAGTGAAAGGTTATTTGGATAAGGCTTTGCTAAATAAACTAGGTATAGTCATATTATTTGCTTTATTGGCTGCTACTTTTGGGTGGATCATGGTAGCTAGCGGTTTGGTAGAACGTCCATGGGTAAATGCCTATAAATTATCCATTCATTTAATGATTGCATTTAGCGTATACAGCGCTTTATTGTGGACTTTTTTATATGCTAGAGATGTGGGTGCTGAATTTCCTTATTTTCTGCGTACGAATTTAATAAATTTAGTATGGTTAGTTTTTGTATTGCTTCTCATTCAGATTTTTTTAGGTGGAGTTATGTCTGGTATGAAAGCAGCTGTAGTATATCCTTCATGGCCTGATATGAACGGTGTTTATTTACCGGATATAATTTTTGATATGTCGCAATGGAATATTGAAAATTTCAATAATTATGACAAAAATCCATTTATGCCAGCTTTGATACATTTTCTACATCGAAATATGGCATATGTACTTTTTATTTTTGGGAATGTACTTAGCTATAGGCTCGTTAATGCAGGAAATAAGTTTAATATTAATGCATTAAGGAGTGTTGGTTATTCATTATCTGCGCTTTTATTGTTGCAAGTATTTATAGGTATATTTACAGTAATAAGTAGCAAGGGCTCTATTCCAGTATTTTGGGGTGTCCTGCATCAGGCTGGGGCGTTAGTATTGCTTACAGTCCTTGTTTTTATAATTTTTGTTGTCAGGATTAAAAAATAATTAAAATTGCCCTTATATTGCCACAAAATTTAATAATATTATCAATAAATTTTTGTAATGTCTGAAAATCAGATAAAAGAAGAAGGTAGGTTTAAATATATTGAGACTGGTGGGGAAGGTACACCTATTATTCTATTGCATGGATTGCTTGGAGCTTTAAGTAATTTTGATGGTATCATTCAGCATTTTACAAGTACGCATAATGTTGTAGTGCCTATTTTACCTCTTTTTGAGATTTCTATTAGGAGTCTTTCTGTAATGAAGCTGGTAGAGTATGTGGAAGATTTTATTGATTATAAAGGTTTTAAAAAAGTACATATACTAGGCAATTCGTTGGGTGGTCATATCGCTCAGCTATATACATTAAAACATGCTGAAAGGGTAGAAAGCATGATTTTGACAGGTAGTAGTGGGTTATTTGAGAGTGCAATGGGAACTACATTTCCCAAAAGGGGAAATTATGAGTACATGAGGCAAAAGGCAGAAAGCGTTTTTTATGACCCTGCCGTTGCTACAAAAGAACTTGTAGATAGTGTGTATGAGACGGTCAATGATCTTAAAAGAGCTATGTGTGTCGTTGCAATTGCTAAATCGGCTGTCAGACATAATCTTGAGGATAGCTTGCATAAAATATTAGCACCAACGCTACTGGTCTGGGGTATGCAAGATGCAGTGACACCTTTATGGGTGGGTGAAAAGTTTAATGAACTGATACCTAACTCTGAACTGGTAAAAGTAGATAAATGTGGCCATGCGCCAATGATGGAGCGGCCTGAACTGTTTAATACTTCCTTACAAGACTTTTTATATCGTGTAGAAAATGGAAGTTTTCCACACAATATGAAGCCACCAGAATCTGTCGGTTAAATTACGGTTTTATAATCGCTCGATTATCTTTTTGCATTGGGTTCTTCTGTGACCTTTGGTTACTTCTTTTAAATATTTCAAATTTACTAAACTGTTCTTCCTTAGGAAAATAATTGTTTTCTATATCTATATCTGCAGTTTCTAGATACGGGTCAAGGATTATACGTATGATTTTTTTGTCGCTTGCATGAACTTTAGTTATCTTTTTTTCTCCTTTTCTCCATATTTCTGCTGGAATTCTGATAACTTCTGATGTTCCGTCTTCGTATTGTAGTTCATAAATTACTGGCATAACCAAACCACCTAATTTTTCAAATTCTATTTCATAATATGTTTTTGTACTATTAGTGGCTTCTACTTCTTTATCTGTCATGCCTTCGATAGATTTTTCATATTCCTTTATTTGATTTTCATCCAGTGCATATTTATCCCATTTGGTATAAAAGTCATTTAAAGTTGTATCTATTTCATTGTAAGTTTTATTTATTTGGGTTTCATTTCTCAATGAACTTATATTTTTTCTTGCTGTGGCTCTTTCAGCTTCATCCTGCTTATATTTTTTCAAAGGATCTTTGGGCGTTACTTTTTTCATTTTTATATCTGAGATAGATAAATCCACATGATCAGTAGTATAAAACCATCCTCTCCAGAACCAATCAAGGTCCATCCCTGATGCGTCTTCCATGGTACGGAAAAAATCTGCAGGATAGGGTTGTTTGAAAGCCCATCTTCTAGCGTATTCTTTAAACGCTGCATCAAATAATTCTCTGCCCATCACGGTTTCCCGTAAAATGTTTAAGGCTGTGGCAGGTTTTGCATATGCATTATTGCCAAGTTGATAGGCAGATTCAGGATTTACCATTATGGGTGACATGACAGATTTATCACCGGCCATATAGCTGACGATCTTTTGTGCTTCTCCTCTACCTGATGGATAGTTTCGTTCAAATTCCTGTTCTGTGAGATATTGAACAAATGTAGTTAATCCTTCATCCATCCAAGCCCACTGCCGTTCGTCGGAGTTTATAATCATCGGAAAAAAGTTATGACCTACTTCATGGATAATTACACTGATCATTCCATACTTTGTTCGCTCTGAGTAGGTACCATCTTTTTCGCAGCGCCCAAAATTAAAACATATCATAGGGTATTCCATTCCTATTCTGTCAGCATTGATAGACCATGCCACCGGATAAGAATAATCTACTGTATATTTTGAAAAAGTTTTTAAAGTATGTGCAACCGTTTTGGTTGAATATTTTTCCCACAAAGGATTTCCTTCTTTAGGATACATTGACATAGCCATAATATTGTTATTTCCTATTTTTACATTCATAGCATCCCAAATGAATTTCCTTGATGAGGCAAAAGCAAAATCTCTGACGTTATCTGCTTTGAATGTCCAGGTTTTTGTTGTTAGTGATTTTTGTTTTTCTCTTTCTATAGCTTCTTCTTGTGTAGCAATGACGATTGGATGGACAAATTCTTTTTGAGCGCTATAATATTTATCCATTTGTGTTTTTGTCAATACCTTATCTATATTTTGAAGCGAACCCGTGGCAGCTATAAGGTGATCTGACGGAACAGTAATATTGACCAGGTAGTCACCAAAAATTAAAGTAAATTCCCCCGAACCTAAAAATTGTTTGTTCTGCCAACCTTCGATATCGTTGTAAGCGCACAATCGAGGAAAAAATTGAGCAATGGTATATAGATAGTTATCATCTTCAATAAAGTACTCATAACCCGATCTTCCTCCGAGTTTCATCCTATCATTTATATTATACCAATACTTGATTTTAAAAGTATATTTCTCGCCTTTCTTAAGTGGTAAAGGTAGATCTATTCTCATCATAGTTTTGTTAACCAGATACTTCAGATCTTTGCCATTTACATCTTTGACATGATCCAGTTTAAAGCCGCCATCAAAGGATAGTTTATCTTTTTCTAGAGATGAGATTTCTTCTTTTTCTGTTATTGACTCAGGATTGATTTTATGGCTATCTGAATCTGCACTTCTTTGGTTTTGATCCAGCTGTACCCACAGATAAGTTAATACATCCGGTGAATTGTTGTAGAATGTTACTGTTTCGTCACCAGATATCTTTTGATTTTTGTCATCAAGTTCAACATTTATTTTATAGTCAGCTCTGCATTGGTAATACTCATGACCGGGAGCCCCTGTAGCAGTTCTGTAATTATTTGCAGTGGGCAATAAATCATACATCTGCTTGAAGGGAGATTGATCAGTATTGGGTTGGCAAAATAGAATTATAGGAAGAATAAACAGAATGATGATTAGTTTCACATGTTGCATATCAGGATATTATTTTTACTAAGGTATGATTAATGAATGATTTCAAAAGAATTAGAATGAATTTTTTAGTTTATTTGTTCAATTATATGACAGAATATTAACAGTATTTTTTCTATGACATTGATTTCTTTATTCTAAGTTTGTCTGTTGGAAAGAATTAATGACCTTTTTTGTGAGACAAGGTAATGAAGTATTGTTGTTTCAAAAGCTCTAAGAAAGATTTTAATAAGGTAGCTGACGCATTTTATTTATGAACTACGGGCGATATAATTTTTTGTCAACTATATGTTTGTTTGAATATAATGAAGAATATTGAGGTTGTATATATAGAAATAATGTTTCACGTGAAACATTATAAACAAAAAAAGGCCGGTGATTGCTCACCGACCTTTTTGCTAATTTATTTATCGGGGCAAAGATAATAATTTATTTTACATATGTACTATCTTTTGCCATACTTGCATATAAAAATGCTCCACCTGCAATAGCTATATTTTTTAGGATATTTGCCAATTGCGATTCGTCGGTACTCAACATCTGCGCATGGGGTATAATAAACAATAGAACCAAGATACCTAGAAGAACTGCAGCTAGCTTATCGTACTTACCAATGATGATACTTACTGCGGCAGCAACAAGTGCAAGACCAGTAATGTACACTGTAATTGATCCACCTGGTGCCATTCCAGCCATTTTGTCTGCGGCCATAAAATGCATTAAGCCAAAAATGCCCATTGGTATGGCCAATAAATACTTCCCTAATCCAATAATACTGTTCATAATGTGATTTTAAATGATTAATTAATATTGTTTTGAATTAGCAAATATATGTATTTTAACTTATTACAGTTATACGTTTAAGTAAAATATTATTTAGTTAATTACTACAAACGTAGAATATAATAAAAAATAACAATATTATTTTTATTATTCAATGTTTCACGTGAAACATTTTATATATATTGCCCTGTAAAGGACGAAGATATATTCTTCAATTCTTCTGGTCTGCCTTCGAATACCAAATTACCTCCATCTTTGCCACCGCCCGGCCCAAGATCTATCACCCAGTCCGCTGCTCGAATGACTTCCATATTGTGCTCTACAATAAGTACCGTATGACCGTTTTCTACGAGTGCATTAAATGCATCCATTAGTTTATTGATATCATGAAAATGCAGTCCAGTAGTGGGTTCATCAAAAATGAAAAATATATTTTTTGATAAAAATTCTTTGGTAAGAAAACTCGCAAGTTTTACACGCTGTGCTTCTCCGCCCGATAGCGTACTGCTCGATTGGCCTAGTTTTATATATCCCAGTCCGACATCACTTAATGGTTGTAGTCTGGCAAGTATATTCTTTTTATCTTTGAAAAAAGTAAGAGATTCTTCTATGGTCATATCCAGTACATCATAGATACTTTTGTCTTGAAAAGTCACTTCGAGTACTTCTTTTTTGAATCTTTTACCTCCACACTCTTCACATAGTAAAGTCACATCAGCCAAAAACTGCATTTCTACGGTAAGGTATCCCTCGCCTTTGCAGGTTTCACATCTTCCTCCTTCCACATTGAATGAAAAATGTTTGGGCTCAAAACCCTTTATTTTTGATAGTTGTTGATCTGAAAACAACTTTCTTATATCGTCATATGCTTTGACATAGGTGACCGGATTAGACCTCGATGACTTACCGATTGGACTTTGACTGACCATTTCCACCATTTTAATATTTCTTACATCTCCACTGACGTTTTTGTGTTTACCTGGGGCCATCGCTACAGGATCATTGATGAGCAATTTTAGAGCAGGATAAAGAATGTGTTTTACAAGACTTGTTTTTCCCGATCCTGAAACACCAGTCACGGCTGTCATCGCCTGTAAGGGAATGGTGACATCAATATTCTTGAGATTGTGTTGACTTGCACCGCTAAGAATAATCTTTTGTTGAATTTTTCTTTTTTGAGCAGGATATTTTATGCTTCTTATTCCAGCTATGTATTCTGAAGTCAGACTACCACTTATGCCTTTACTAAACTCCTCGTATGCCCCCGCATACACCAGCGCACCACCGTGCACTCCTGCTTCAGGACCTATATCCACTATGTAATCTGCATTACGGATCACTGCCTCCTCGTGTTCTATAACGACCACTGTATTTTTCAGATTTCTGAGTCTTTTCAGGACTCTTACCAGTTTTTCAGTATCTTTTGGGTGCAACCCTACACTGGGTTCATCGAGAATATATAGGGAGTTGGTGAGATTGCTTCCAAGTGTGCGAGTCAGATTTATACGTTGGGTTTCACCTCCACTTAGTGTACTTCCTAGTCGGTCAAGTGCAAGATATCCCAAACCAATGTCTATCATAGTGCGCAAACGGTTTTTAACTTCAGTCAGGATTCTTTCTGCAATCTTCTGATCATGAGGATTTAACTCCAACCCTTCTATGAAAATAAGCAATTCTTCTATAGGGATATTTATCAGTTTGGTGATGTCTTTGCCGTGGACTTTTACATAGGTGGCTTCTTTTCTCAGACGCCCGCCTTTGCAAACATTACAAACAGTCTTACCCCTATATCTGGACAACATTACCCTGTTCTGAATTTTATATGCTCCATCTTCCAACTCCTGAAAAAAAGCATCTATTCCATCAAAATATCTATTGCCAGACCAGAGTACTTCCTTTTGTTCATTGCTCAGGTCTTTGTACGGTTTATGGATTGGGAAGTTAAACTGTTCAGCATTTTGTATCAATTGGCTCAACCACAATTTACCTTTTTCTCCTCTCCAGCAGGCTACAGCTTCCTGATAGACAGAAAGGCCTTCATCCGGAATGACTTTATCCGGGTCTATACCGAGCATTTTACCATAACCTTCACATTTAGGACATGCTCCATATGGGTTATTGAAATTGAAAAGCTGATGGGTTGGTTCGAGAAAAATAATCTCATCCAATTCAAAACGATTGTTGAAATACTTCTCTTTGCCATCAATAGCAGAGACGATACACTCTCCTTCAGATTCTGAAAAAGCAATTAAAACTGAGTCTGCTACCCTTTTTTTATTGTCTTCATCATCATTGACCACAAAACGATCAATGAGGACCCTTATATCTAATGTAGTATCAATGACGGATTCACTCTTAATGACATCTTTCTGCTCAAGCAGTTCTTCTATGGTGATGATGGTGTTGTTAAATACTACTCTACTGTACCCTTTTTGCATTAGGAGATCCAGTTCCTGAACGACAGTTCTGTCATGCCTTTTTTGCAAAGGGGTGAGCAACTGAACTTTTGTTTCATTTGCAAGTGAAAATATATAATTTACTACATCACTTACTTCATGTTTTTTTACTATTTCACCGGATACTGGCGATATCGTTTTACCGATGCGGGCATATAGTAGTCTTAAATAATCATATACTTCTGTCAGTGATCCCACAGTAGAACGCGCATTGCTTGAACTTACTTTTTGTTCAATAGCAATGGCTGGACAAATTCCCTTGATATAATCCACCTCAGGCTTTTTCATCCTATCCAGAAATTGTCTTGCATATGATGATAGGCTTTCTACATATCTTCGTTGACCTTCTGCGTAAAGGGTATCTATGATTAGAGACGATTTACCAGATCCTGAAACACCGGTGACAACCACTAATTTATTTTTTGGAATAAAAAGCTCTATATCTTTAAGATTATTCGACCGGGCTCCTTTGATGTGAATGAATTTTCGGAGCTCGGCTTTGTTTTTTTCTTCATCGACAAAATCTATCGGAGAATTTAAAACGTTTTCCATTAGTAAATACTTATACTATATTGATAAATACTATTATAATATTATGATATTCAATTGATTACGAGATAATCGACAATTTGACCATACAATAACCTGACAAGATATTATACATTATGTAACTATAATAGCAGTCTTAGAAGAAAGTTGTAAAATGGTAATAAAATAAGTAATTATGAAAAGTGAATTTTACATTTATAAAAGATCAAAACTATTTATGAATTTGCTAAAATTCTTCCTAACATAGTCTGTTATTTTCTGATACAGCCCTTCCTGAATGGGTAAAATATTATATCTTTGATTTATAAACAAAAAATATGACCATCAGGCTTATCATTCTTGTAAATATATTTGCAGTAGCCGGTAATATATATGGCCAAAATACCTATAAATGGGCGACAGAACCAAGAATAAAAGCACTTATCATCTTCCGATTTTTTATATATGGGGAACGGAAGCTTACATTTAGGTAATTTAGAAAATTTTTACTTGTCTGTAGACAGAGGAAAGTCTTTTACCTCATATAGACCTAATTTTTTTCAGTCTGGCAACAGATTAACCAAAGATCTAAACAATAAGTTATACTTTTTTACATCCACTGACTTTTTTACATCTATTGATCATGGAGCTTCGTGGAAAAAAGAAGATGGAAATAAATATTTTCCGCAATTCAGCGCAATAAAACGGGATGTCAAACCACATCACAGCGGGAACCATTTTGGAAGGAGTGATGTTGCCAACCTGATTCGTTACAACACCTTTGGCGACGCAACGACTGTACATTTTAATGTCAATTATGTACAGGATATATTTCATCATTTTGTTGTATTGCCAGACATGACCGTGCTTTGTTTTCTGGAAAATAAAAACAGTAAAAAGCAAACCCTTTATAGAAAGGCAGGAACCAATGGTGCCACAACAAGCGCAAGTTTTCCATTTAGGCCGACTAATAACACCTTCGTAACAGATGAAGAAGGTGTAATATATATACATAATGGGAAAAATATTTTTGCATCCACAGATTTGGGCACCAATTGGATCAATGTCACTGGAGATCTTCCGGATGACATCGCAATAAATAAATTGGCTGTAGGTAAGGATAAAACCATTTATTTAGCTTGTAAGGGAAGCCATGTTCGTAAATCACTTTTTAAGATAATTAAGACCAACCAACTTGTCTTAAAGACGTATATAGCGAATAGCCTTTGTGACACCTTATTAGATGATAAACCCACACCGATGGTCAACTATAAGATTGATGATAACATATTAACAGGAAATAGCATAGGAGGAATTACTTATATTTATCTCGAAGACGATAAGATTGGTAAAGAAGTGGAATTGGTGAATTATAATCACAAGGTATTTGCACCATGTGTAGATACACAAATCATTCCGGTTCAAAATAGTAAAAAAGAATTGAACTTTACGCTGAAAGAATTGAAATCATGCTCGGATCTTTCGGTAAGTATTTCTGCACCCTTTCTGAGGAGGTGTTTTTCTGTTCCAATTATTGGAAGACTTAGAAATACAGGCAGCAAAATTTCAGAAAATACATTTGTCGAGATTCTTCTTGACTCCCTACTAAACTTTGAGTCAGGAAGTCACCCATCAGAAACGGTGAATGACCGCACTATAAAACTATATCTGGGCGATATAAAAGCACAGGAAACGGTCAATTTCTATATTACCGTTCATGTAGATTGTCAGGCTTCTTTTATAGAATTGCTATGCACCGATGTGTTTGTTTACGGTAGCTCACCTTGTGAATCAACTGTTTCAAAAGATCTTATGTGTATATTTCCCATAGGTTCTTTTGATCCCAATGATATTCAGGCGTTTGCCAATGGTAGAAATACTGTCGACTATGTAGAAAAAGGCGACCAATTATTGTATAGAATCAGATTTCAGAATACCGGCACAGATACAGCCTTCAATGTCTACATCACAGATACTCTCCCACCTGAACTCAATGTCCGATCTGTCAGACCAATTATAGCATCTCATGATTACTCCTGGGAATTGCGGGACAATGTGCTGCTACTCAAATTTGAAAATATAATTTTGCCGGATAGCAATAAAAATGAAATGCTATCCAATGGATATATAGATTTTAAAATTGAGATGGGGGAGAATATTTCCAACGGGGACAGAATAGAAAATTTTGCAGACATCTATTTTGATTTTAATCTGCCCGTACGCACCAACATATCAACATTGACAGTCGGAAAACCTAGTTCGACCGACGAGAATTCCGATGAAATAGCAAATGTTTACCCTAATCCGGCGCTGGATGTGTTACATATTCAAATGAAACAATCGTTGTTGGTTGACATGATTACTATTCTGGATCTTAATGGTAAAGTGGTCAAAACCGTACCAAAGCCATACCCCAAAAGTACCTATTTAAAAGTAGAAACAGACGATATACCTGCAGGCATTTACCTTTTGCAAATGAAAGATAATAAAGGTAGAATTTTTCATAGGAAATTTATAAAGTTGTAAAAAGGAGAGGTTGTTTAAATTGCATTTACTTTGTTTAAATTCGTGTATAAATATTCAAGGGACAATTTTTTAAATAACTTTTACAACTGCAAATAATCATCCATAGATCTTGTTCAGACAAACAAACTATCTTTGCCCTATGAATCACCTCACAGATACCATCATCGCGCCTGCCACACCGCAAGGCCAAAGCGCTATAGCTGTTATACGGCTTTCGGGGACGGATGCGATCGCCATTACAGACCGTATATTTAAAGGCAAAAAGCTAAATGATGTTGATTCACATACGATACATTATGGATGGATCGTAGATGGGAATAAGGAAATAGATGAGGTCATGGTGTCCGTATTCAAAGCACCAAAGACATTTACCACAGAAGATAGCACAGAGATATCATGTCACGGCTCACCACAATTGGTGCAGGCCATCATTTCTTTAGCGATAAAAAATGGTGCAAAATCTGCTTATCCTGGAGAGTTTACCTTGCGAGCTTTTCTAAATGGAAGATTAGACCTATCACAAGCGGAAGCTGTTGCCGACTTGATACACGCCACATCGACAAAGTCATCTGAGATAGCACTTCAACAACTGAAAGGCCATTTTTCCACTATGCTCAAAGACCTAAGACAGGAATTGATAGATTTTGCAGCACTGATCGAACTCGAACTCGATTTTTCGGAAGAAGATGTAGAGTTTGCCCATCGAGGAAGACTAAAAGATCTCATCCATAAAATCATTCAAGTCATCAATCCATTGCTCGACTCTTTCCGATGGGGCAATAGTGTCAAGGAAGGCATTCCAGTGGCCATCATAGGAGCACCCAATGCCGGAAAATCCACCTTACTCAATACGATACTCAATGAAGAAAAAGCCCTAGTGAGCGATATCGCTGGTACGACCCGTGATTTTATCGAAGATACACTCGTGATCGATGGCATTGTCTTCAGATTTATCGATACAGCTGGCATCCGAGAGACATCCGACATCCTAGAAGGCTTAGGTATAGAACGATCCAAACAAAAACTCCGTGAAGCAGAAATCGTCCTCTTCCTCAGTGATATAAATAACAGTATCGATGCCACTATCACCGACTTCCATAATCTCGAACTGACTAAAGATCAGACAGGCGTCATATTACTCAATAAAGCGGATACCATCTCCGCAGCACAAGCAGAGCCAAAAACTCAAACCATCGCAGAAAGTAGTGGTGTAAAAACAATGCTCATCACCGCAAAATATAAAGAAACATTACAGCCATTATTGACTTATTTTTCCGAATATATCAAGAGCCACAACCAAGCCGAAGGTACCATCATCAGCAATACAAGACACTACGAAGCACTAGAAAACACCAAACTATGTCTCCAGAAAGTACTCGAAGGTATTGACTCCGGCATTTCGTCAGACTTTATTGCTATGGATATCCGCGAATCTCTCTTCCATCTCGGAACAATCACAGGGCAGGTCTCTACCGATGATTT
>Ga0105047_10011845_pt1 | contig 14109 bp, 15 predicted proteins | sample MAT04_FD_78384 | JGI IMG/M metagenome (GOLD analysis project Ga0105047, IMG submission 78384) | Freshwater microbial communities from Lake Fryxell liftoff mats and glacier meltwater in Antarctica - MAT-04 (megahit assembly) | ecosystem: Environmental > Aquatic > Freshwater > Ice > Liftoff... | reverse complement strand
GGCTGAGGACATCACAGCTGCGCTCGAGTTCGGTGCAGCTCGCGTCACCGGGCGCGAGATCGAAGTCGCACGCCCGGCGTGAGACTGGTCCTCGACACGAACCTCTCGCCGTCCGTCGCCGCGACGGTTCGAGAGCTGGCTACGAGGCGTCACACGGGTCGCCGACTCTCCACCCGCGACGGTGTACACAGACGGTCGGCTGATCGCCAGGATCGTCGCGGCCGCGGCGACCCGCTGTGCCGAGCAACCGACGGAGGAACGCCGCGGCGCTGTTCCGTCGAGGGCATTGAAAGTCGGATGGTGACTGTTCAGGTGTCTGAGAGGGTCGTGTTGACCTGGTTGTCGCACGGTCCGCGCGATGATTCACCACTGAGCGCGCGTGGGGTGGTAGACCGGTGGTATGGCCGACCGGCAACCCGGCGGCCAGCAGCGTGCGGGTGCTCGATCTTCTAGCCGCAAGCTCGTTGGGCAACTGCACGACGAGGACATGGTGTGGTGCTCGTGACAAGCTTCGCGCGCTGCTGGACGAACAGGAAGCCTGGGGGTGCTGGCTACCGTGTCTGCGATGAACACTGCCGACGCATCGAGGGCGCCGACGATGCCGTCTGAGGTGCGCGGTCGTGGGCGGCGCCGGTCGATCTCCGGTCTCGCCGCGTCGATGGCGGCGGTGATGCTGGTGATGGGGTTGCTGGTGGTCGCCTCGAGCTCGGGCGCGGTACGTGTGTGGAGTGAGCCGCCGCCCGGCACCCCACAGCGCTTCGACCCGGTCGCGGTCGATGAGAGTGGTACTGCAGCGGAGGCTGGGGAGGGGACTGCACCGCCCCGCGAGGACAGCGATGGCTGGTTCATGCGCATCGTCGCCCTGATCACGGGGGCGGTGTTGCTGCGGGTCGCGTGGATGGTGGTGATGGGATGGTGGGCCATCCTGCGCAGTTGGCGCCTCGAACGGCAACGCACGACGACGACGTCGTTCGACGTGCTGCCGAACGTGATCGGGCCGTTGTCGGTCTCGCTCGACGAGGCCGCCCAGGTGCAGGCCCTTCGCACGGGAGAGCCGCGCAACGCGATCGTCGCCTGCTGGATGCGGCTCGAGGACGATGTCGCCGCTGCCGGGCTGCCCCCGCTGGCGTCGGAGACGTCGGCGGAGCTGACCGCCCGCGTGCTCGACGCAGCGCTCGCCGATCGAGCTGCAGTGCTCGACCTGGCCGACCGCTACCGCGAGGCACGCTTCTCCGAGCACCCGATCGGCGAACGTGAACGCGAGCTCGCGCTCGCGACGCTGGGCCGCATCCATGCGTCGTTGCGTCTCCCGGGGGCCGCAGGATGACCCGCTGGTCGTGGCGCGCTCTTGCGCTCGTGGCTGGCTGGGCCGGCGCCGTCGCCGCGTTGGGGCTGCTCCAGATGCGGCCGGCGGTGACGGTGCTGGCAGCCCTCGCCGGCGTGGTGGCCGCGACGCTGTGGATGGTGCTCGACGTCTCGGATGTCGCGGTGCGCGCGGATTGGCGTGCCACGGCCGACGGGAGCGGCACGACGGGCGGCGGCGACGCCCGAGTGGGCGCCTTGCGTCGACAGATCGCCGATGCGCGGGTGTTCGAGGACAACACCTCGTTGCACCGCTCTCTCGTCGCACTCGCCGACGAGGCGCTGCGCCTGCACGGCGTCGACCGGACGACGCAGCCGGCCCGCGCCGCAGCGCTGCTCGGCCCACCGCTCACCTCGTTCGTCTCGCTGGCGCCCGACCGCGAGGTGATCGGCGATCCCCGCCGGCTCGACGTGCTGGTGTCGCGCCTCGAACAACTCGCCGCCGGCCCGCCGGCCCCGTCGCCACAGGAGATCAGATGACACCGCTCGACCCGCCAGACCCGCTCGACAAGGCGACCGACGAGGCGCTGCCGGATCGCCTCGACCTGCGCGAGGTGTCACGCCTCGCTGCCGACGTGCTCGACGAGGTCGAGCGGGCGGTGGTGGGCAAGCGCGACGCACTCACGCTCGTGCTGAGCGGCGTGCTCGCCGGCGGACACGTGCTGATCGAAGATCTCCCGGGCCTCGGCAAGACACTGGCCGCCCGCTCGTTCGCGACCACGCTCGGCCTCACGTTCACCCGCGCCCAGTTCACCCCCGACCTGTTGCCCGCCGATCTCACCGGGTCGTTCGTGTACGACCAGCGCACCAGCGAGTTCGACTTCCGGCGTGGCCCGCTGTTCACCGGGCTGCTGCTCGCCGACGAGATCAACCGCACCCCGCCGAAGACACAGTCGGCGCTGCTCGAGGCGATGCAGGAGAGGCAGGTGACGGTGGAGGGTGAGACCTTCCAACTCGATGCACCGTTCCACGTCCTCGCCACAGCGAACCCGGTGGAGTACGAGGGCACCTACCCGCTGCCCGAGGCGCAGCTCGACCGGTTCCTGCTCCGGATCAGCTTCGGCTATCCGACGGCCGACGAGGAGTTCGAGGTGTTGCGCCGGCGGATGGATCGCCGGCGTGAGGAGCACGAGCTGCGTACCGTCACGAACGCGGCGACGCTGCTCGCGATGCAGGCGGCCGTGGAGACGGTGACGGTCGACCCTGGCGTGAGCCGCTACTGCGTCGATCTGGTGGGCGCCACCCGCCGCCACCCCCACGTGCTCATCGGCTCGTCGCCGCGAGGCGCATTGGCGCTGCTGCTCGTGGCTCGGGCGCTCGCTGTCGTCGAGGGGCGCGACTTCGTCGTCCCGGAAGACGTCAAGGCCGTCGCTCGGTGCGTGCTCGCACACCGGATCACCCTGAAGCCGGAGCTGTGGATGAGCAATGCGTCCGGCGCATCGGTGGTGGGTGAGGTGCTCGCAGCGGTGGCCGTTCCCGCGGCACGCGAGGCGGAGTCCCCACGATGAGCGGCGGCCGATGAACCGGCCGGGGTGGTGGCCGACCACGGCCCATGTGCGCGCCGGTGCCGGTGGCGCGGTGCTCGCCGTCGTCGGCGCGCTGCTCCGCCGTCCCGATGCGGTGGTGTTGGCCGCCCCGCTGTTGATGGTGGCCGTGTGGGCCGCTCGTACACGACCGCGGGGCGAGCCGGAGGTGGCGGAGGGGCTCGACCACGCCTCGCTCCGCGAAGGTGAGGCGACCACGTGGCGGATCGAGCTGCGCACCGACGATCCGAACGTCGACAGCGTCGCCGCCGTGCTGTGGGCGCCGGCGTTCGCCGAGCTGTCACCGTCGACCGGCGACGTGGTGACGAACACCGAGGGCGACGGCCCGACACGTACGGCGGCGCTCTCGGTGGCAGTGCGGTCGACCCGATGGGGGTCGCGGCCGGTCGGTCCGGCAGCGGTGGTGGCGACGAGCCCCTGGGCGGCGTTCCGCTGGGCGAACAGCGATGCGACTCCCCGCCGGCTCACCACGTTGCCCGTGCCGGCGGCATTCGACGCCGAAGCGCCCGCCGCCCACGCGGCCGGACTCGTGGGTCTCGACCGTTCGGTGCGCACGGGTGACGGCAGCGAGTTCGCCGGTATCCGACCGTTCCAGCCGGGCGACCGTCTGCGCCGCATCCACTGGCCACGTTCGTTGCGCAGCGGCACGCTGCACGTCTCGGCCACGTGGGCCGATCACGATCACCACGTCGTGCTGATCGTCGACGCGTTCAACGACGTCGGTGTGAGCGAGGGCGTCGATGGCCGGGCGTCGAGCCTCGACACCACGGTGCGAGCCGCAGGCGCCCTCGCCGAGCACCACCTCCGTCGCGGCGACCGGGTGGCGCTGCACGTCCTGGGCGCCCGGGGGCTCGTGCGCGTGCCGCCCGCATCGGGGATCGGCCATCTGCGGCGCGTGCTCGACAACCTGGCTGCGATCGAGCCGAACGCGGGTGCGCTCGACGATCGGCGGATGCCGCTCGGCCCACTCGGCGACGCACTCGTCGTCGTGCTGTCGCCGTTGATCTCGCAGGTGCCGTTGCAGCGGGCGATCGGGCTGGCCGCTGGCGGCACCAGGGTGGTGGTGGTCGACACCCTTCCACCCGGCGTTGCCGACCACGACCCCGACGATCCGTCGGGCGCGCTGGCGTGGCGGATCCGACTACTCGAACGCACCCGCGAGCTGCGAGTGGTGCGGGCTGCAGGCGTGCCGGTGGTGACGTGGCGCGGACCTGGCAGCCTCGACCAGGTGCTTCGCGACCTGGCTCGCCGGCGGGCCGCACCACGGGTGGTGCATCGGTGAGCGTGAGCGATCACGACCTGCCCGACCGGATCGGTTGGCGCCAACGTGCGGGCGTGCACCACCGACTGCTCGCGCTGGGCGTCATCGTGGGCGCTGCATCGGTGTTCATCGCCACGGCAGGTGCCGGCGATCTCGAGCCAGCGGTCGTGCTGCTGATGGCACCGTTGCTGGCCTGGTGCGCGATCGCCCCCGACAGCGACCTCGGGTTGCTCGCCGTGCTGGCGCTGGCCGTGCAGTGGATGGTCGTGGTCGATGGTGCGGCCCGCACCGGACCGTGGGTGCTCGTCGCGTCGGTGGGACTGCTGGTGTTCCACACCGCGATGGCTGCCGGCACCGTGGCCGCGCCAGGGGCACGATGGAGCGTCGCGATGGCTCGCCGCTGGGTGGCACGGGTCGGTGTGGTCGCCGGGTTGACGACAGGGGTGTGGGTGTTCGCTGTCGTGCTCGACGGCGGCCGCCAGGGGAGTGCCCTGGTGCTGGTGCTCGCCCTCGCCGGGACGGCGGTGACTGCATGGTCGGTCCGCGTGCGCAGCCTGCGTGACCACTGACCACTGACCACTGACCGCTGACCGGGCTCGTACGAGCCGGCTGGTCAGGCGGACGGGTCAGTGCGGGTGGTCGTGTCGTCGTCGTCGTCGTCGTGGTCGGATTCGATCGCGTCGAGGAAGGCCTCGACATCGTCGTCCTCGCCGCCGACCAGCCAGATCACCAGCTCGTCGTCGTCGTCGGTCCAGGGCAGCATGCCCTCCACGCTGTAGCGGTCGACGGTGATGTCCTCGCTGTCGTCATCGACGGGTGCGATGACTGCCAGTTCCACCTCCGCATCGGGCGGCTGGTCACGCAACATGTCCATCAATTCGGAAACTCGCATCGGATGCCTTTCTGTCGGGGCGGAGAAACGTCGGGTCGGACCGTCCGTGGCGCGCTTGGCGCGACGATGACGAGCCGCACGAGTTGCATGCTCAGGTGTCGAGCCAGGCAGGGGCGTTGTCGAGTAGGTAGAGGCTGACGTCACGGCATCGCACGAGGGTGTCGCAAAACGCCTCCTCGTTGGCGGTGTACACGTCGGCCAGCTCGACCGAGAGGCGCGCCACCAGCGACAGGCTGCGCTCGGGAGCATCGGTGACGCTGGCGAAGGAGTCGATCGCAGACACCTCGATGGGCAGGTCGAGGCCCCCGACCCCAGCGATGTCGGTCGCGAGCACCAGGAGATCCGGTGGATGGGGGAGCGGGGGAAGCGTCCAGGTGAACAGCAACGGGAAGGCGAATCCGAGCGGCGGGTCGTCGTCGGGGTCGTCCATCTTCACGACCTCGTCCTCGAATCCGAGGAGCGCCCGAGGGTCGACCTCGAGCGAGAGGTGGAGGTCGATCGGGCCGTTGCAGGCCTCCTCGGGATGGAGGTCGACCTCCCAGAGCTGCCGCAACGAGTACGTCTCGACGAAGTGTCGTTCGTCGTGCACGTGGAACCCGTGGTCGATCGCGTGGCTCTTCAGATCTGCCACGAACCCGGCGACGTCGATGACGGCCAACGCTGTTCCCTTCTGCGAGGACACTCCCCGCCCGCGTGTCGACACTACCGTGCCACCGTGCTGCACGATCGGATGGGTTTGCTCGGTGACACGGCCGATGCCGTTGCCCGGGCCATGCAACGAGTCGTCGATTTCGGACCGTCGGGGCGTCGTCACGGTCAGTACCTGCTCGACCTCCACGCCGATGACGCGGCCCTCGCCGTGCTCCGCTCCGCCGGCGTCGGCGTGCTGTCGGAGGAGAGCGGCCTCGAACGCCCCGACGCCGACGAGGTGGTGATCATCGATCCGGTCGACGGCTCGACCAACGCGAGCCGCGGTCTCCCGTGGTACGCGACGTCACTCTGTCTCGTCGACCGTGATGGGCCAGCGGCGGCGCTGGTGGTGAACCTGGCCAGCGGGGTGAGGTTCTGGGCCGAACGCGGTGGTGGCGCCTGGCGCGATGGCGAGCGCATCGTTGCGAGCGGCTGTACCGCCGTGGGCGACGCCATCGTCGGGCTCAACGGGCTGCCGCCCGCCCACCTCGGCTACGCCCAGTCGCGTGTGCTCGGGGCCGTGTCGCTCGACCTCTGCATGGTGGCCGCGGGTGTGCTCGACGGGTATGTCGACTGCATCCACGAGGCGCACGGTGCATGGGACCACGCCGGCGGCACGCTGATCTGTCGTGAGGCCGGTGCAGTGGTCGCCGATGCCTTCGACCGCGACCTGTTCGCGCTCGATCACCTGGCGCGCCGCACGCCGGTGGCGGCTGCAACGCCCGCGCTGCACGCAACGCTGCTGCAGGCCCGGCGGTCGATGCACTGACCCGGGTGGTGGGCGGGTCCGCCATCGCGCCAGGCCGGTAGCATGGCAGTCCCGTTGCGGGCACGATCCCGACCCGGGCGCATAGCTCAGTTGGTCAGAGCGCTTCCCTTACAAGGAAGATGTCGGGGGTTCGAGTCCCTCTGCGCCCACCGATCGAACAGGTGCTTTGCGGCTTCGTGCAAGGGTTCTCAAATGTCCACCGGGCAACGTACTGGGTTGATCACGCTCACCGAGAGGTCCTCCAGGGGAGCACTATCGGATGCCCTGCGACGCCGGGAGGACGAATGAGAGGATGTGAACGGCGAGCCGTGCGGCGCCACTCGAATGGACCGGGCACCGGTTGATCACGCCGGCCTGCGAACTTGACACCGCCGGACACAGATGGACTCTGCCAGCAGCACGAACCTGGATCCGGCCATCGTCGCCACAGTTCGTTCCGTCCAGGATTGAGCACGGCAGCGTGTCGGTGTAGCGGCCGTCTTCGAGCAGCACCTCTGACCCGTCGATGTAGTGCATCCGGTTCGAACTCGACATGGCAAGCAGGTAGCGGATCCCATCGACCTTGTTGCCGGCCCCTGATGCATCGAACGCCTCTTGCTGCATTGCGCTTCTTGCGTAGCCAACTCGGTAGACGGGCACACTCTCGGGGAACAACGACGCCAGGGCGTTGGTGTCAGCAACAGTGCGCCACGCGATCGTTCCGGGTGTCTCGTCGTGGCCTGTGGGTCGGGTGCAGGGCGTGAAGTCGTTGCCGACGAACATCGTGATCACGATGTCCGGGCGGAAACTGCGAGCGTCCCGTTCGGCCTCGTCGAACCAGTCGCACGCGTTCGCTCCGCCGTAGACGTTCCGGTCGATGACCACCGAGCGGACCGTGCTCGCGAAGAACGCCAGGTAGGGGTAGATCTCCTCGCCGATCGAGTCGCCGTACAACGCGAATCGAAGCGGTCGGCTGCGTACCTCCTGCGGCGCTGAGCCAACTGCTGGGCTGCCGACGTCGACAGGCGTGCCGACCGGTTCTGCGATGTCGATCGTCACGGGCAGGGATTCGTCGTTCGGCACCGCGATCTGCTCGTCGTCCGGCCCGTCTTCGACCGTTGTGATCGGCTGCAGCGGAAGACTCTGCGCCCCGTTCGGCGCCACGGTGGTCGCGAGCGGGTCGCTACTCGGGGCATTGGTCGGTGGCGCAATGGTTCCGGACGACGCCGTGGTGCTCGGCGCCGGTGTCGAGTCCTGGAGGGCGTCGGACTCGGTTGCCGCCTTCGTCGAGGCGGGTGCGGCCGGATCCATCTCGACCGTGGTGGTGAGGTGAGTCGTCGCAGCCGGGGCGTCCGAAGTCTCATCGACTGCACTGCATGAACTCAGAACCAGAGCTGAGACTGCGATGAAGCGAGCTGCAAGACGATGGCGTGCGCTCATAGAGGGTTGATACCCGCGAGCGTCAGGTTCAACCGCCGCGCAGAGTCGTCCGCTCCCGCTGGTGGATCATCGCGACGGTCACGAAAGTGTCTCGATCGGACTTGGCAGTGTCGTTCGGGAACCGATGTATCTCGACTCCTCTTGGCACGGCCCCGCCCGCGGCCGGGCCTCCTGGACGCCGACCCCATCGCAGACCGGGTCGACGAACTGTTGGTTGGATTCGGTGATCGGTGATCATCGCCGACACGAGTGGTTCGTTGGCGCTGTTCAACCGACGGGAGCCGGCGCACGAGCGGGTCGCGTCGGCTGTTGCCCAGGCATCCGGCCCGCTGGTCGTGTCGCCCTTCGTCGTGGCCGAGCTCGACTACTTGTTGGCGACGCGGCTGGGGGTCGGTGCGGAACTGGTTGTCCTCCGGGCTCGCAGGTCGCGCAGTCCCCGCCGAGCAGGATCTGCGCTGGCTTCAGTTCTGCGTTTCCGATCCGTTACGAGCACCCACCTGGTCGTGTTCGATCCGTTCGATCTGGAGCTGTGCGAACCGGACGGCCTCAGCGGTTTGCTGCGCAGACCCATCGGCGACCAGCTCATCGAACCTCGCTTCGCCGAGCACAGAGACGAGGTGCGCGATGGCGTGGCTGAGGTTCGGCACCAGACCAATGCTGGCCTGTCGGGTGCTGGCGCCGTACACGATGGCGGCTGTCTCGACTTGTCCGAAGCGGTCGAAGAAGACCGCCAGCGACGCCAGCGTGGCCGCGAGAAACACGATGTTGCCGGCTCGGTGGAACGAATCGATCGACGTGGAGAACAGTGCCAACGCATCGTCGAGTTCGCCGTGGCTCGCCTCGAGACGCGCCGCATCCTGGGCCAGATTGGCCTCCCAGAACCCGAGCCGGTTCTCTCGGGCATAGCTCAGTCCCTCGCGAAGTGCATCGAGCGCGCGAACGGGCTCGCTCTCGGCGAAAGCGCGGCCGTAGCCACCGAGTGCCCATCCGATCCAGAACGGGTTGCCGTACATGCGGGCAGCGTGGACCGTTTCGTCGGCAATGGCCATCGCCTCGTCGGCCCGCCCCACTGCCGGCAGCGCCCACGCGAGCCCGCAGAGCCCGACGACCCGCGCGAACCCGGTCCTGCCCGCCAGGTCCAGTGAGATCTCCACCCGCCGCTCGATCCGACCGCCGAACAGATGTGCCAGGGACTCGAGCATCTCGCTCCAGCCCTCTTCGAACGGGTCGTAGCGGGTGTCGGCGCGGAGCGTGGTCGCCGTCTGTGCGTACTCGACGGCGAGGTCCGGGTCGCCGAGGTAGAGGCAGAGGCTGGCCGCGACGTACAACCGCGGCAGCTGCGGAACGTCAGCCTCGGCGGAGCGGTCGAGGACGTCGAACGCCCAGCTGACCGGCTCGAAGCGCTGGAGGGGCCAGATCATGATCGCCACATGCGCTGCGATCGTGGTCGCCGTTGCGAGATCTCCCCGTTCGTCGGCCCACCTGAAGGCCGTGCGCAGGTTGGCGAACTCGGTATCGACCCAATCGAGTTCGGCTCGCTGATTCGGGCCGTCCCACGACTCCCAGCGGCACATCGTCTGCTCGCCGTAGAAACGAGCATGGCGATCGCGGATCTCGAGAACCCTGCCGGCCGTAGCGAGCCGCTCCGCCCCGAATTGACGGATCGTCTCCAACACCCGGTACCGGGTTCTCCCACCATGGCGATTCGCGAGCAGCAATGACTTGCGGACCAGACTCTCCACGAGATCGAGCATCAGGTACTCGTCGTCGGACCCATACACCTTCGAGATGGCTTCGAGGTCGAATCCGTCTGCGAAGACGGAACAGCACCCCAGCACGGTCCGTTCGTCGTCGGCGAGGAGGTCGTACGACCAGAGCACCGCCTGCCAGAGCGTCTGGTGCCGCCCGATGCCTCGCCGGCCCCCGGACAGGAGCCGGAAACGGTCTCCCAGCCGGTCGCGAACCTCCTCGGCGCTCATCGACACCATGCGTGCCGCGGCGAGCTCGATGGCCAGTGCGATGCCATCCAGGCGGCGGCAGATCTCCGTGACCGCCTCGACAGTGGCCGGCCCGTCGAGCGAGAAGTCCGGTGCGACGGCCAAGGCGCGCTCGACGAACAGCGAAACGGCGGGCGAGGTCACGCCATCGTCGACGTCGAGCGGCGGAACGGGCCAGGTGTGTTCACCGCCGATACCGAGGGGCTCTCTGGACGTCGTGATGATCGACACGGTGGTGGTGCGGGCAAGGATCGCTTCGATGAGCTCTGCTGCTGCATCGACGACGTGCTCGCAGTTGTCGAACACAAGGAGTAGACGACGACCGGCCAGTGCCAGCGTCAGGCTCTCGATGACGGTCATCCCAGCCAGGGGCGTGACGGCCAGCGCGGTTGCAACGGTGTCTGGGACGGCCGCCGGGTCCCCGACGGGCGCCAGCTCGACGAGCCACACCCCGTCGGCGAACTGCGGCGTCAGTTCTGCTGCCACCTGGATCGACAGACGGGTCTTGCCGACGCCACCCACGCCGGTCAGCGTCACCAGCCGATGCTGTCCGCCGAGTGCGATGAGCTCGGTGATCTGTGCGTCGCGCCCCACGAAGCTCGTCAACGGCGTCGGGAGGTTGCCCGGCACGGTGTCGACCGTCTTGAGTGGCGGGAACTCCCTACCCAATCCCTGGGCGCTCACCTGGTAGATCTGCAACGCCTCGGACAGATCGCGAAGTCGCCGCAAGCCGAGGTCGATCAACTCGATTCCCTCGATCAACTCGGCAGTCGACGAAGACACGAGGATCTGGCCACCGTGACCTGCGGCCATCACTCGCGCCGCCCGGTTGAGGGGCGGGCCGAAGTAGTCGTTCCCCTCCGCCTCGGCCTCCCCACTGGCGAGTCCCATGCGGACGGGGAGATCCAGATGCAACTGGGCGTCCACAGCAGCCAACACGGCCTTCTGCGCCGAAGCGAAGGCGGCGACCACCCCGTCACCGGTGTGCTTGAACAATCGCCCGTCGTGTGACTCGATCGCTGCCGTGAGCACGGCGTCATGGGTGGCCAGAGCCGAGCGCATTGCGTCGGGGTCGGACTCCCAACGCCGCGTCGAGCCCTCGATGTCGGTGAACAGGAACGTCACCGTGCCCGATGGCATCTCCGCTGGGCGCACATTGACCACCACATACGGAGTCTCGCAGAAACGAGACAGCACGACGCTTTCGGCTTCCGTTCGCGATCCGGCACACCGACGTGGAGCAGCCCTCAGCGGCGGCTGATCTCAGCCGAGCAGATCGTTGATGGTGAACTCGACGCGGCGGTTCTGCGAACGCCCCTCGGCAGTCGCGTTGTCGGCGATCGGTTGCGTCTCGCCGAAGGCTGCGGTGGTGAGCCTCGCCGGGTCGACGCCCTGGGCCACGAGATACGCGTCGATCACGTCGACCCGGCGCTGGGAGAGGGCGAGGTTCGTGGCATCGGAACCGTCGGAATCGGTGTGCCCCTGCACGTCGATGGTGATCTGGGGGTTCTGTGCCATCAGCACCACGCCGAGGTCGAGCACCCCTCGAGCGGTGTCATCGATGCCGACGGAGTTCTTGGCGAACAGCACCGAGTCACGAACGTAGAGCGGAGCCGACTCCGGACGGGGCGCACCCGGCACGATGTCGTACTCGACGACGACGTTGCCCTCGCCGACCACGGCGGCGGCCTTTGCCCTGATCTCGTCGGCCGTGGCCTGGTCGGGCACGGTGCCCCGCAGGTACACGATGCCGCCGCTGAACTCGGCCCATCGCACCGGATCGCCGAACGACGCGGACGACGTCGCGATGGTCGTAGGTGCTGGTGCTGCCGGTGCGGTGGTCGCCGGTGCGGAGGTGGCTGGTGCGGCCGTCGTGGACGGGATGGCCGCGATCGTCGCATCGGTGGTCCGGGTGGGTGCGTCGGTGGTTCGGGTCGGCTCGGCGCCCGTCGCACCGGGCGGGCTGTCAGCCGTGTCAGCCGTGTCAGCCGTGCCAGTCGCCTCCGACGCCTCGGCCGGTCGGTCATCGCCCCCGGTCAGCGCGATCACGATGCCGGCGGTGAGGCCTGCGGCGAGCACCGCACCGACCAGGAGAGCGATCAGTGGCAGGCGGCGACGCCGTTCCGGCGGTTCGGGCTCGGTGGCCACCCGGTCAGCCAACTCGATCAGACGCTGCGTACGCGTGCGGGAGCCGTCGGCGCCGGTCATGGGTTCGCCGTTCGGGTCGTGGGAGCCGCCCGCTCGGCGGGGAACTGGGGCTCGATCGTCGCAACGAGGCCTTGGAGATACACCTGCATGTCGACCAGTTGCTCGCGGATCGATTGGCGCCGCTGCTCGGTCTCGCGGATCAGTTCGGCAGCGTGCGCCTGCGCCTGCGCCACGATCTGATCTGCATCCGCCTGAGCCCGTCGGCGGATGACCGCTGCGTCGGCGTCGGCTTCGGCGACGACGGCGTCGGCGTCGGTGTTCGCCTTCTCCATGATCCGACTCACATGCTGGCGCGCTCCGTCGAGCATCTCGCTCGTTTCACGGGTCCACGAGCTGATGATGTCGTCCGTCGCCCTCGACGTGGTGACCGAGGTGTTGAGCCTCGCCACCTCGAGTTCGTGCTTCAGTGCGGTGTTCGCCGCATCGAGCTCCTTGAGCTCGGTCGACAGCGTGCCGACCAACCGCTTCACCTGCTGTGGGTCGTAGCCGCGCTTGACCGTGTCGAGCCGCGCTTCGAGGATTCCGTCCGCCACTTCCGCCATGCGGCGCGAGTGTACGAATGCCCTTTCACGAGCGCACGTGGGAGTCGGTCATGTTTCCTTCAGCCGATGTCGCTGCGCGAGGCGACCGAACCACCCGCCGTGAGAAGCCACCGGGGCAGCGTGGTCGCCTGGTCGGGTGGAGGTCTGCCCCCGGGAGCGACCGATCGCGGGGTAGGCTGGGCCACCCTCACCCGGGTGGCCGGTGGGACGAGTGCGAGTCGATCGCCCCGATCCACGCAGTGCTCCCGGAAGCCCGCCCGATCACTCGGACGGCACGACAACGGACGTCAGGAGCGACATGAACGGGTGCGGCACCACAGGTTCGGCGCTCGCGCCGGCGGCACCAGCCGCGAGTCGCGATACGGTCGCAACGGTCGTCGGGGCCTTCACATGGTGAAGCAGCCCCGATCGTCGAAGCGCCAGATCGAGGCCAACCGTCGCGAGAAGGCCGAACGCAAGCGCCTTCGCAAGGTCGAGCGCGCTGCTGGTGAACCCGATGACGGTGGTGCCGAAGATGGTGCGACGCCGATGGACCACGATGCCGTGATCGCTGCACTCGCTGCGCTGCACCAGTCGTACGACGACGGCGAGATCGGGCTCGACGAGCTCGAGTCGGGCCGCCTCGAGCTGACGAGTCGCCTCCATGTCGACTGACGAGCAGATCGGCCAGGCGCTGGCCGCGATTCTGACAGCCGATGACGCAGGCGAGCTGCTCGACAACGAAGCGTTGGCCGGTCGGCTCGGTTGGGATCTCGCCACCACGTCTGCATGCGTCGAGTCGATGAAGGAACGCTCGATGATCTGGGGCGTGCGGGGCTCGCGTACGCCCGGCCCGTGGTTCTCCGAGCTCGAGGTCACCGTGCAAGGGAAGCGCTTCCTGAAGACCCAATGACGCGGCGCCGCCCAGCGGCGTCGAACCACTGGACGTCGCTGGGCGCCGATGGACGAGGCGATCAGCCTGCGATCACGACGGCGGACGCGCTGAACTCACCCGGATCGGTCTCGAGGCCCGTGTCGCCACGCACGAGGATCGTCACCATGGTGCCGGCCGGCACGCCGCTCAGGTCGATGGTTGCGGAGTAGGGCTCGGGAGTTTCGAGTGCGCCGCCCATCGCGATCACCGGATCCACCAGCGGATCGGTCGTGCCGGCGATCACTGCCTTCACGAGGATCGTCGCCTCGAAGCCACGTGCTGGGCCCGAAACCACGAGCGGCGCCGCCGGAACCACTGCGCCGTTGGCCGGCGACTCGATCGACACCTCGGGCTTGATGGCTGCAAGTACTTGGGTCGACGGCTCTCATGCGCATCGCCCGAGGTGGGGCGGCGGGGAGCAGTGGTACGTGTCATGACGAGCACCTCCTGGGGCCAACTCCCAGATTGACACCACCACGGTCCGGCGACAGGGGCGAACGGCCTACGCTCGC
>Ga0105047_10011842_pt1 | contig 14112 bp, 9 predicted proteins | sample MAT04_FD_78384 | JGI IMG/M metagenome (GOLD analysis project Ga0105047, IMG submission 78384) | Freshwater microbial communities from Lake Fryxell liftoff mats and glacier meltwater in Antarctica - MAT-04 (megahit assembly) | ecosystem: Environmental > Aquatic > Freshwater > Ice > Liftoff... | reverse complement strand
TGGTCGTTGGATACCGCGCATCGGCCGACACAGAAACCACCACCGCCGCGGGTGCTGCTACGTTCGCGTCAACAGCCAGGCAAGGCGCGCATAACGCTCCTGACATCACAAGGAAGACGACAGCCCAACGAACGTTGCGCCAACGAGGGGCGCGGTCGCATCCGGTAGCGACGGGGGTCAATCGTCGGACGAAATTGGTTACACAGTCGATCATGAATAAATCCGACAAGCTCGCAGACGTCAGTGGGTCATTGCATAAAAAATGATGTTGATGCCCATGCGATAGGCTGCCTCGCGACGGCCTGGCACGCGATCCATATTGTGCATGCCTGTGCCCAGTGGGTTGGTGGGGGTAGGCGGGCTGGAGATTTCCCACATGCACCCGAGGTCAGGCGGGGTGTAGAGCGCCATCATGCGCCCATCGAGTTCCAGATATTCAAAGGCGTTTGATCCCAGCACGCCGGGCAGGCCAGCCTCGTTGGTCTGATCCCACGCGTGCTTCTGCTTGAGCACCATCCCCATGTTGCTGTTCGACAGATTAAATTGTGTCAGCTCCTTGTCAGGATAAGCCTTTCGCATCTCGCGATGAAAGGCTGGCCCAAAGGGCATGCCGTACAGGCAATCGTCGGAATGCAGGAATCCACCGTTGTTGAGATACCGACGGAGCCCGGCGACTTCGCTGTCGGAGAGCGTGAAGGCGTTGTGCGCGGTCATGAAAATGAAAGGCCAATCCACAAGTTCCGGATCATCAAACGTCAACGGCTTTCGCGGTTGCAGCGCCTGGGCATCGAGGCCCGTGCGACGCTTGTATTGTTCGATCATCGCTGGCAGTGAAGTCGGATCGGTGTCCCAGTCGGAGTTGAATCGCATCTCGCGTACGACGAAGCGCCTGCGGTTGCGGACGAAGTCGTCGGGGACTTCTGTATCACCTTCATCGCCTACATCAGCAGAGCCGTAGGCCTGCAATTCATCCGACGACATTCCCACCACGCCGGAATCGGCCGGGGTGGATTCTGCCTGCTCGGCCTGCCCGAGAGTGGCTGTCCAGTTGTCGGATGCCACGTCATCGGCGCTGACGATTGAACTCGCGCAGGCGAGTGACAACGCGACCATGCAGAGCGCCGCGAGGCGATTGTTGCGGATCAACTTGAGCGCGCTCATAACCTTCCTCCTTCACGGCGTTGTTGTTCGGACGACATTCAGACTTTCGAAATAATCCTGGACAAGCTGCTGATCCGCGCCGCGTACCGAATCACCCGCTTGCGATGCTTCCATCAGCTTTTTGGCGGCCTGGGCGGCGGGCTCACTCTCGGGACTCGTGCGCGCGGGGATCTCCCGCTTTGCGAGCGTGGCCACCTGCAGCGATTCGTACCACTGGGTCGACCAGTCATCGCGATACACAGCCTCGGTGAACATCTCCTCCTGTGTCACCACCGCGATCCGATACTGGGATGTTGCCGCCCGATGCGGGCCTGTCGACGGGTCAAGATTGTATGCGTCTTCGGCCTCGCCCCAGAAGACGATTCGCTGCCCGACCTGCACATCCAGATCCGACAACCGAAGCAGCGCAAGCTGCGGGACATCCGCACGGGGGAGCGCAAATTGCTGTTCCTTTACACCTGTTGAAATCTGCGCCCCCGAGTCCAGGTCCTCCACCCTGTAATGCACCGCCACCTTGCTGATGCCCCAATCGTCACTGGCCTTGATGACGATCGGGATGGACGAGAGATTCTGCTGCAACACGTGCGGCTCGTCAGCAGGGCTTCGGTGCGGGAGACCGACGAAGCTGATGCGCGGCGACGCATCCTTGAGGATGATCAGGTCGTATTCTCTTGCAGGGTCGTCGTTGTCGTATCCAAACTCGTCGGTGAGCAGCAGTCGGTATTTCTCGGCAATCTCCGCTAGTGCGCTCTTGCCCCATCTGTCGGCATCAATGCGTACAACGACCTTCGCAAATCGCCCAGCCACGCTGAACGATCGTGGCTGATCCAGAAAATCCCCGGACATCGCTGCCGACTTCAAAGGTTTGTTGGCTTCGATGGTAAGTACGACCGTGCTGCCAAACAGTGCCCTCAGATGACCATCGCTTCGTGGCTGAACGATGGGCGCACGACGGACGTAGTCCGGAAGAGCGTACTCCACAGTCAGCGAGGCGATTCGCGGGCGCTCGGTCATCACGACTGTCACGGGATCGCTTTCGATGGTCCCGACGGCAAAGCGTGCCTCGAAGGTCTTCTTCGCAGCTGCAATCTTGAAATCCGTCTCACCGGTCGCATTGACGGAGATGGTGGATTCATTCCAAGTCGACGCGCCGGTGTCGCGCGTGAACGCCTGCATGGTTTCATTCTGAAACCCCATCTGCCGAACGTGAAGTGTGACGTCGGTTCCGATGAGAAACGCCGGACGACTAAGCGGGTCGACGACGATCTTCGCGCCCGCTGCTTTGCGCAGCGCGTTGCCAAGGTCGTCCCAGGCCGACCCGAAACTCGCCAGCGACCCCATGACGCCTGTCGGATGTGCAACGATGCTGATAATCCACAGCACAATCGTTGCCCCAGCCATCATCATTTGACGACGTGCCGGCCGGGTTTCGACGATCTTCCGGAAGTCATCCGATTGTGTCGACTGCTGGGCATGGATCACCAGTGCGTTGATGAGGCTTGCGTCAAATCGAGGCTTTTGTAAGAGGAGTTCAGGATAGAGCTGAAGCGCACTGACCAGACGATTCTGAAGATGTGGCTGCGCGGATTCGACCAGCAACGCGGCCCGAGCAGGTTCGTATCGATCGAGGATCGGACGGACAACAAATCGCCATGTCCAAAGCAGCGTCGCCACGATCAGCGCGGGGATCACCGGCAAACGCAGGTAGAACGGCAGGTGTAACGCGAGCTGCGCGAGCGTCACCAACAAGAGCGGGAAGCCGATCCATGCGACGACCCGCCCAACTCCCTCCAACACAGTGCGCCGTTTTTTCAATGACGCTACTGCCATGACCCGGTCGCGCAGGGTATTGAAGCTTGATTGGGCTGCCGCGAATTCGCTCATGCCAGCCCCCTTCGCTTACGCAGCAGCCATTCGGAACCAAGGCAGAGCAATAGCACACCGAGCAGGCCCTTCGATTGCCAAAGTGAGACCGTCAGCACATTGGATTGAACGACGGTCGATCGCGCGGGCAATTGCAACGATCGCCAATCCGAAAGCATTTTAGAAGTCCCACCACCGGCCTTGGCCAGGGCAGCCATTGCGGGGGCGTCACCGGTGGTTTGCAAAAACTCTGCGCGGGACGGCTGCGCGAAATAAGTCTGCTGCTGCGTGCGGGATTGGTCGGTGCGCGTGGTGACAACTGCTTTGACTTTGTATTCGCCCGGATGCGTCGGCGTGAGGCTCACCGCGTAGCGACCGGGCGTAGCCGGGTCTGGGATCGCAAAAGTCGTGGTGAGATTTTGCGACGGATCCTCAATCGAGATTTGCACGTCCGCATCGAGTATCGGATTCATGTCCGGATCGCGAACGACCACGAAGAAGGTCTGCTCCTGATCGACTTCGGTGACCGGGTTCTCCGCCGACAACGAACCGATGGGCGCCTGCGTGCGCGGGTCGCCACCGAGCCAGCGGCAGATGAGTCCCCAGTATCTGCGGTGATAATCTGTTTCGGTGGTTCGCGCGAGTCGCCAATGCCACGTGCCGTCAAGTGCGGTCGAAAAGACCCGCCCGCGCCCGTACTGCCACGCCGCTGCCACAGGGCGCGCGCCGAACTTGCTGCGCAACGTCGGATGGACGAGGAGCGTCGTCGCGCCTGATTTTGCCGCTGGGATGGCGTTTCCGCCTTCCACCCATGGAAGGCTCGCCCAGGCACGGGCGTTTTGTTCTGGATCGAACTCCAACTGCATGATCGGGTGCATCATCCCCTGTGTCGTCAATTGTGGGTTGAACCGGTTGATCAGCTGCAGCTTTTTCTCGCGTGTCACCTCGAACGGCAGCATCCGTGCGAGGTCGGTGCCCTCATAGTCACCCGCGCCATACACCTTAAACCCACCCAGTGTGACCAACCCGCCACCACGCTGACGAACAAAGTTTTCGACGAGGGCAAAGCGGTCCCCTTGCTCAAAGAACTTCCGTTCAAGGTCCCCGAGAATCAGCACATCGAAGGCATTCAACTCATCGGGCGAAGTGGGAAAACCGTTCTTGATCGACTTGAGAAATGGCTTGCCATCCGCCCGAACATTGTTCCCTTGAAAGAACCACTCGTTGTCGGGCATGCGGACAAGCCCGTAAAAGTCCACCGCTGGGTCGGACTCCATGGCCTGCTTGGCATAGCGATATTCCCAGGCGGGCTCCCCTTCGACGTAGAGCACACGGATACGTTCGGGGCGAACATCGAGCTGAAAATTGACAACATTGTTGAGATCGGTCATCTCACCCGTGAGCGGAGCAGCGCGCAAGGTGTAGCGCGTCAGACCGGCGTCGGGCGCCTCCCATTCGAGCCTCGCAAGGGTGGGCTCACCGTCAGCGCGCAGATTCACTTTCACGGTCGCGACCGGCCGCTCCGTGCCGTTCACTGTCTGTAGCAATGTCACTGTGGACTCACCGTCCAAGCCGCGCGACAGCACGCGTGCGGTCGCCATCACACGGTCGTGGGCGTATACAAATGGCGGGACAGAAACATCACGTACGACAAGATCGCGTGCGTCGGACGCATCGTCGACGGTAAGCGTATGCACGGTGGCTGACACTTCCGCAGCAGCCCGGGCGAGGGTGATGCCACTGGTCTGCACGCCATCCGATACAACGACAATGTCTCCGCCCATTTGTCCTGACTTGGCTGCATTCAGGATGATCGACCGGGTCAAATCCTGCCGGCGCGACTCCGTTTCATCGGATGCGTCCAATGCCTGCGACGTGCGCACCGATTGGACGTCAAACGTCTCAGCCAGGCGCGCTGTCAGACCGCCCGTCAGCGCGTTCTCGACCGACTGCGCGCGGGATGATCCCGACGTGCCGGGAAGCGTCATGCTCGGTGAATCATCGATCAGCAGCAGCAATTGCGGTCGGACCTGCTGCGACAACTCAATCACCACGACCGCGCCTGCGAGCATGATCAGAAGGCAGACCAACGATACAAATCGAAGCATCGCCAGCGTGAATCGCGATCGCCAGGTAAGGCCCTCAGTCGTCCGAAAATAACAGAGCCCCGCGACGATCACCGCTGCGGGAAGGCCCACCATCAGCAGCAGTTGCCCGGCTGGGGCGAATTGCCAGCGCGTATCCACGATGGTGCTGCCCAGCGACCGCCAGGCACCTGTCAACAACATCGAGATTCTTGCGAGGATCAGGTCCATGAGGTTCTAAACAGCTGCGCTCGCCCCCGTTTCGCTGCGTGCCCGCCACGCGAGTAAACCTTCAATCAACAGAAACAGAAGAGCCATCGCCAACAAAATCCGCCAAGGCTCACGTCCATCGTTCAGGTCGGCGAGTAACACGCCGGCATCGTCCTGGGCCTGTTTGACGCTGACGTCTGCGCCCGGAAGCAACGCTGTGACTTGCGATGTCGACAGCGGGGCGAGCCCGCTTTCTGAATCGGCATGGTTCACGCTGATGGGCGTGGTGATCGCGCCGATCCCCGGCTCGGTGATCGATGCGTCCCCGCCTCCGGGTTGGATGCTCAGGACGTACTGCCCCGGCTCAGTCGCGTGTGTAACGGCCAGTCGATCGCTCGTTCGCCACCACGGTTGGGGGAGATAGGTCGATTGCGTTTCTGAAATCGCCAGTCGGAACAAGCTACCGGCACCCGCCGAAAGTTCTGTCGGGATGACGCTGGCAGCGGATTGGCCAATTGACCGTAGCGGCGCGATCGACACCTCGGGCAACGGTGCACCGAGGTAGCTGATTAACCCGCGGGTCAGGATCACAAATGCAGGACGCAACGGCCAGTCGCTCTCGCCAGCATGACAGCCGGCTGCGCTCAGGATCACCTTGCCTCGACCGACTGCACCTTCGACGAGGGCCGGTGCATCGTTGGACAGTCGGGCGAGCACGCGCGCGTCGGACTCGGGATCGAGCCTCATCCATTGACTCGCGCTCAGTCCAGATATGCCCGTTCCGATGCGCTGCCCCGCATCCGCGACTGCCTGGGAATCGGTGACGACGGACTTCACGTAGCACAGGTCGGCTGTCTTCCGTTCCTGCAACCGTGCGGGCAGAAATCCCCATGCGTTATAGTCGTCGATGACCGACTTGCCCCCAGGGAAGACCATCAGCCCGCCGCCGTCATTGACGAACCGACGGACCGCTTCGCGCGCTGGGGCATCTAACGTCGGCACGCCTGCGAGTACCACGACCGCGTATTGGAATAACTGCTGATCCTTGAGGTCGGCAATATCGCATTCGCGCAGGTCCGCCAGCGCTTGAGCATTCCCAAGTCGCGGGGCCAGCGCGTTGGTGAGGAAGAACGATTCCTTGTCCGGACCATTGCTGGCCGGCACACCATTGACGACCAGCACGGCCACGGGCGGACGGACGCCGAGCTGAAAATGCCATGCGTTGTCGTAGGCGTAGGATTCAGTCGCCGACACGAGCGTTGCAGTGCACAGCAAATGGCGATCGCGTGTCATGACATTGATCGGAAAGCTGAGCCGCACACGCGCCCCCGCAGCAACAGCCGGGAGGGGAACTTTTGAGACCCGTCCAATTGTGCCTGTCATGATCTGGAGACTGGCCGGAGACGACCCACGCGTACCCGTGTTGCAAATCGTGGCTGTCCCGATTGCAGTGGACCCGAGGGTGACCTCGCGCGGGACGTCGATCGATTCGATTGACAGGTTGCTATCCTCATCGCCCGGTGGGGCAATCGCACCGATGGTCAGCGGCAGGTGATCGAGGCCGTCCACTTTGGTATTCTTCCATTCACTTTCCTGTAGATCGGTCAGGAGAAATACACGCTGATCGTGATCGCGGGAATCATGGAGAAGGTCGCTCGCTTTTCGGAGAGTTCCCGGAACATTGCCGGGCTGCTCGGACGGTTTTGCGTGGTCGAGTGCATCCACTAGCCCCGTCGCCGAAAGGTCAAAGCGGACCGACTGGGCGGGGGTCATGCCGACCAAAGCTGCGGACGTATCAGCGGGAAGCTGGTCGATCTGGCTGGCGAGCTTTTGATGATCTGTTGAAAATTGCAGTTGTGCGGGACTCGACTTGGAGGCACCGTCAAAAAGCAGCGCAGCAGGCTGTCCATGTAGACGCGACAGTTGCTGACGAAGTTGAAGCCGATCGCGCGTGAAACGCGGGGCTGGGTCACCTGATGTGAGCAGCAAAGCCGCCTGATCAGTCGGGCCGAGCGTATCCAGAATCTGGTGGGCGGCTTTGCGCGCCCGGTCGAAGAGCGTTTGTCCGTCACGCACGCGGGACATGCTCGGTGAGTTATCCAGGACAATCACGACGCTGCGTCGCTGTTCGCCGATGTGGAGATTCCAGAATGGCCGGGCCAGCCCGATTGCAATCGCAAGAATCGCCAGGATGCGTAGCGCCAGCAGCAGGCGATCGATCAACCGCTTTTGCAGGACGTTGTGCTTCACGGTCTTGTCGAAGAATCGCAAGGTGGTGAAGGCGCGGTCCGGGTAGCGCTGACGATGGATCAGGTGGATGATGATCGGCACCGCCACCGCGAGGCCCGCCAGCAGAAAGCCTGTGCTGAGGAAGGTCATCGCGCTCTCCTGGCCCGGAAGCGCATGTAGGCACCGAGCACCGATTCAATCGGCTGGCTCGTGCGGATCTGGTTGTAGTCGATGTTTGTTTTCAGGCACCCGGCGCGCAGTTGCTCGACAAAATCCGTCACGCGCGACTGATACACCGACCGAAATGCAGCCGGATCGACTGCCGTCCGCCTGCCCGATTCGATATCGACGAAGTTGGATAGTTCGTGGAAGGGGAGGTCCAACTCGGCATCGTCGAGCAGGTGGAAGACGATCAGGTCATGCTTTTTATGCTGAAAATGTCGGAAGCTGTGCAGAACCTTCTCGGTGTCGTCCAGCAGGTCGCTGATGACGATCACCATCCCACGCGCCTGGATCGTGTCAGCCAGGTGATGACACGCCGCCGACACGTCGGTCTCCGGTCCAGGCGAAACATTTCCGAGGATATGGAGGATCGTGCGCATGTGCGAGCGACTCCCGCGCGGCGGGATGAAGTGACGCACCTTTGCGTCGAATGTTGCCAGACCGGCCATGTCGTTTTGATGAATGAGGAGGTAGCAGAGACTGGCGGCGAGCATCGACGCGTAGGAGAGTTTGGATACGCTGGCATGTCCAAAGTCCATGCTGCGCGACGTGTCGAGGACGATGGTCGCCTTCAGCTGGCTTTCCATCTCAAAACGTTTGACGTAGTAGCGATCCTTGCGTGCCCAGACTTTCCAGTCGACGCTGCGCGGGTCGTCCCCCGGTGCGTAATCGCGGTGGTCGACAAACTCCACGGAATAGCCAAAGCGCGGGGATTTGTGATACCCGACGAACATCCCTTCAACGAGCCGGCGGGCGGCCAGTTCTATGTTGGGGAGCTTGGCGAGGACGGCGGGGTCGAGAAATTTGGAACCGACGACTTTCATGCGGGATTGTCACATGCAATCTGACGACAGGGACGGGGGCAACAGCGTCTGGCGAAACTTCGACCACAAGCCCGATTGGTTTACTCCTTCGGTTCCTTCACGGTCTTGAGGAGTTCCTGAATGATCTGCTGCGCGCCGATACCTTCTGCCTCAGCCGAGAAGTTGGGCAGGATACGATGTCGAAAAACACTTGGCGCGCAGGCGCGGATATCGTCGGCAGAGACGTAAAAGTTTCCGCGCAGGATGGCTCGGGCCTTCCCACCCAGCAAAAGGTTTTGCACGGCCCGCGGGCCCGCGCCCCATTGGATCCACTTTTTGGCGACGTCGGAACTGTCCGGCTCATTCGGACGCGTCGCCCGCGCGAGCTTCGTCGCATAGGCAGCCACGTGGTGCGCAACCGGCACGCGACGCACCAGTGCCTGATAGCGCAGAACGTCGTCGCCACTCAGCACTGATTGCAAATCGGGCTTGCTGTCCACCGTCGTGCGTTCGCCAATCTCGATCTCCTCAGCTTCACTGGGATAACCAAGATAGATGCTGAACATGAACCGGTCCTGCTGCGCTTCGGGCAGCGGATAGGTGCCTTCCTGCTCGATGGGGTTTTGCGTCGCCAGCACCAGAAAGGGCTCTTCAAGCTTGTACGTCTTGACCCCGACAGTCACTTCCTTTTCCTGCATCGCCTGCAACAGCGCCGCCTGCGTTTTTGGAGGTGTTCGGTTGATCTCGTCGGCGAGGACCATGTTTGCGAAAATCGGCCCGGCAAAAAACGTCAGCAGGCGCTTTCCCGTCGCGGGGTCTTCTTCGATCACGTCGGTACCGGTGATGTCCGAAGGCATGAGGTCGGGCGTGAACTGAATGCGCTTGAACTTCAGATCAAGGATCTTGGCAAGCGTGCTGACGAGGAGCGTCTTGGCCAGGCCGGGCACGCCCACGAGGATCGCATGACCCTTGCAGAACAGGCAGGTCAGAAGATCGTCGATGACATCCTTCTGCCCGACAATCACCTTGCTCACTTCCCTGAGAATATCGTCGCGCGCCTGCTTGAGTGACTGCACCTCGGCGAGCGTGTCGGCATTCATTTTTGCCGGCGGTTCGGTGGCGAGCTTGGTCATGGAGAATTGCCTTGCTGAGAGTTGACGGTTCGTCGCGCGCCGGTCGCGAGGGGCGCGAGTTGTTCCAGTATGTACCACCTTCGACGCACGTCGTTGCAAGCCTCGCGATACCGGTGCGCGCCTTTGCAGATGTCGTTCGTATCGTGCTACGCTGAAATCATGCAGCGACACAACCCAACCCCAAAAAATCGCCGCCCACTTGTGTCTGCCGTGGGCGCAGTGTTAACAGGAATGATCCTCATGACCGGATGCGCCAGCAGCAGCCCGCCTGCAGATATTCAGCGAAGCCTTGTCGCAAAAATGGTGAAGTCTCCGCCTGTTCTGGATGGAAAACTGGACGACCCCGCCTGGCCGGATGCGGAAGTGACGGAGCGATTTGGCGCGCCCTTTCCACCTGGCAATGCGGAGATGGCCGGTCGGTCGGATTACGCGACCGACGTCCGGGTGCTGTGGGACAAGGATCACATCTACGTCGGATTCAAATGCCTCGCGCCGACGATTTTTGCGACCATGACAAATCGCGATGACAACCTTTATGAACAGGATGTCACCGAAGTGTTTCTGGATGTCGGGACAGACAACACGCACTTCGCGGAACTGCAGGCGAGCCCGAACGCCGTGCTGATGGATTGCTATCACACGTGGAACCCGGCCCCCACCTACGCCGCTGACAAAATTGACTGGAACAAGAATGCCGGGCACGTGATCGACAAGGATTGGAATCTCACCGGCTTCGCAGCTGCCACCGCGCCCATCATGGTGGATGGCGCGCAGGTTGGATGGACAACAGAAATGGCCATCCCCCTCGCCGACCTTCTCCAACGACGCGGGCTATCGACGCAACTGACACGCGGGCAGTGCATCCGAGCCAACTTCCTGCGGTATATCTGGCTGGAAGGACCTGATGCCGGCAAGCGCGTGCATCATCAGTTGAACTGGTCCCCGGTTATGCAAGGGTGCCCGCACATCAGTCCCATGGCGATGCGCACAATCCTACTGTGGGATTGATCAAAGCGTTACGACAAGTCGTGGGGAACGATCAGGACTCAGGCTGTGTCGCTGGTGCGACGGGCAGGGGCACCAGCTTATACAACGCGCCGGATTTCTTGGTGGCTTTGACCTGCCCGCTCATCTTTGTCGTGGCTGCGCCGAAATCAAGCAGGTACATCGCGCCATCCGGACCGAACTTGATGTCAATGGGACGTTCCAGACCAATCGACGCATCATCCTGCTGACTGAGCGGCAGGCCCGAGGTGTTGTGGACGAAGTCGGTCACTTCCTTGGCGTCGGTGTCGACTCGGACCACCTTGTAACCGGTGGGCCCGGTCATCTTCATCCCGTTGGTGGCAAAGGGCGCGCGGTCGCCCCACAGCGCGACGATGGCCGATCCACGAAACTGCTTGAAGGAGCCTTCGGGTGGAACAAATGCAAATCGCGCCGCACCCGCGAGAGGCCCGAACACGCCCGCCACCAGCGTGTTGCGATCCGGGTTGGCCAGGTTGCTGCTCGGGCGATCAATCAGGAACGAAAGTTCCGGATATCCTGTTTTGATGATCATCCAGACCGGCGGTTGAAATCGCGCGCCGGAGATGGGCTGCAAGTCACCCGAAAAGTCCGGCCAGCCGTAATCCGTCCCTGGCACGATGCGCAGGAGGGCATCGTTATCGTCCTTGACGGGGCGCGTCCCGCGTAATTCCATCCCGTTATTTGTGCAGAATAATCGATTGAATTCGTTGAAGGCCAGGCCGCGCGGAACATGAATGCCGGTGGCCTCAACCCGGACATCGCCACCGGTGGGGCTGACCGAAAAGAGCGCCGCGTTGGGGCGCGCGTTGGTTGCCGGGCGCACACGCGTGCGCGTGCTCGTGCCAAATGCCTGCTGCGACCCGGTGACCGAAATGCTGTCCCCGCCAAACAGTCCTGCCCACGGGTTGGGCGTGTCGAACCGATACGGATTCAGCTTGAGCTCCTGGGCGGGCACGTCGCATACGCTGCGGTATTTGCGAAGCCAGCCGAGCGAATAATTATCCAGTCCCACGACGCCCGAATTCGTCGCCGACCCGACTCCGAAAAAGAGACGGCCATTGGGGTGCAGCGCCAGGTCGGTCGCGCCGTAGTCCCCCTGCGCCGGGAGGTCGGCGACAATGGTGGTGGGTCTGCCGTCGTAGGTGAACGCCGTGATCACGCCCTTGCGATCTGCATCACGATGCGTGACGTACACACGACCGGCATGGACGATCATCCCCCCGATGGGTCCGAAGATGCGCGTCCCCGTTCGAATGGGCGTGAAGGGGATGCGCGTACCCAGCGGGTAGACCGTGAACTGTGATCCATCCTGCCTGCGGGCAAAGATATGTGGCTCGCCGCCACCACTCTCGGCGATGAAGATCGTACCCTGTTCGTCAAACGCGACTGCAGTGGGGGCGTTCAGTCCGCGCGCCACGGGGATGAGTTCGTATCCACTGGGATATTCGATATACGCGCGATCGATGGGGCGCTGCTGATCGACCGTCAACCATTGTGGCCCGCGTGCGCACCCCGTCGCGAGCAGCACCAGAACCGCCACGCCCAGCACCGGCCGGCGAAGCAGTCGTCGAGCTATCCGCCAGTTGCCTGTCGTACGATTCGTATCACAGTTGACCACGACGCTCCGGGGGTTAAGGATTCCTGTCGACGCATTCTGATGTCGCATGTCACACCCGCGACAAAGTCGATCACGTGATGCAACCTAGAGCTTCACCACTTTGACCAGTTCCTTCACGTGATCGATGCTCGCCTGAAATGCCTTTTTCTCGTCGGCATCCAGCTCGATCTCGAAGATTTTCTCGACCCCGCCCTTGCCCAGTACTGCAGGCACGCCTACGAAATATCCACCGATGCCGTATTCCTTGTCACAATATGCAGCAGCGGGGAGGATGCGCTTCTTGTCCTTGATGATTGCCTCAGCCATCTGCACCGTCGCCGCTGCCGGGGCGTAGTACGCGCTCCCCGTTTTGAGCAGGTTGACGATCTCGGCTCCGCCGTTGCGTGCGCGGGTGATGATCTGATCGAGGCGATCGGGCTTGATAAGCTGCGTGATCGGGATTCCGCCTGCAAACGTGTATCGTTTGAGCGGAACCATGTCGTCCCCATGTCCGCCCAGCAGAAGTGCCTGCACATCCTCGACGCTGCAACCGACTTCCTCAGCAAGAAACGCGCGATAGCGGGCGGTATCGAGCACGCCTGCCTGCCCGACGATGCGCTCAGTCGGGAAACCCGACGCCTTCCATGCAACATACACCATCGCATCGAGCGGATTGCTGACCACGATCATCACCGCGTTGGGGGAATATTTTGCAACGTTCTCGGCCACCTGCTTGACGATCCCCGTATTAATGCTGATGAGATCGTCGCGACTCATGCCCGGCTTCCGCGGGAGGCCGGCAGTCACGATCACAACATCGCTGTCGCGGGTGAGGGCGTAGTCGGATGTGCCGATGATCTTGGCATCAAAGCCTTCGACGGGGGATGCCTGATACAGATCAAGTGCCTTCCCTGCCGGGGCAGTGTTGGGTACTTTTTTCTGTGTACCATCTTTTTCGGTGATAGTGATTTCGGGAATATCGAGGAGAACGATATCACCCAGCTCCTTGGTCGCTGCAAAGTGTGCTGCCGTCGCTCCGACATTTCCCGCGCCGATAATGCTGATCTTCGCCCGTCGCATGCCTGTATTCCTTTCAGAACAAAAATAAGTCGATCCGCGATTATCGGGAAAGGTTGGCCTAGATGCAAAGGTACGGTCCGGCTGAGCGCCGTTCGCGAACGTCGCGGTGTCTGTTTGCCAATCAACCGATATACTAAAATGACAGGCTTCGATAGATGGCAAGGAGTTTGCGTATGTTCGAGCGCACGGTTGTAAACGTTGGTGGGAAGGCTTTGGAAGCGTGGTCGGAGGCGTCGCTGTTGTCGCGCGTGCTCACCACGACCGGGTGCGTGCTCGGAGCTGCCTGGGCGTGGGGCATTTGCGCAATGGCAGGGCTGCCGGCCATGCCCGGGTACGACGCGAGCTTGTTTTTTCAACCCGCGCCGGTGATTGCGATTTTTGCAGTAGCGGTTGTCGTGCTGGGTGCAACATTCCTGGGTAGCGCAGTAGCGGGGCGCGTCCGGTTTGAAGCGGGCCTGCTGTCGGCAGCGGTCGCGCTGATGGTGATGTCGAGCTGGTTCGGGACGATGCGGGTCGCTGTCACGTCTGTCGCATCACCGATGTCGCTGCTCAACCTTGCGATCGAAACGACGTTGCTCTTCATATTTCTGTTGGCAGGCGTGGCGCTGATCCGCGCGCTGCGCGCCACCGGGCTGGTTCGGCCATCGGACGCTTCGCAAACGCGTGAGTCGTCGTCATCTCACAACAATCTGTTTGCGACGTTC
>Ga0105047_10011839_pt1 | contig 14114 bp, 11 predicted proteins | sample MAT04_FD_78384 | JGI IMG/M metagenome (GOLD analysis project Ga0105047, IMG submission 78384) | Freshwater microbial communities from Lake Fryxell liftoff mats and glacier meltwater in Antarctica - MAT-04 (megahit assembly) | ecosystem: Environmental > Aquatic > Freshwater > Ice > Liftoff... | reverse complement strand
CGTGGCGAAACGTGGCTGTCCCGGTGGCGCTGTACGACGCAGTGCGCGAGCTGTATCCCGAGTCACGCCCGCCATTCCGGGCACGCTGTTTTGATGTGCAGCTGATCGGCGGGCTGGTGTTGTCCGAAGGCAAAATTGCGGAGATGGCGACGGGTGAAGGCAAGACGTTTGTTGCGCCGTTGGCCTGCTTTTTCCGAGTACTGCAGGGATATCACTGCCACGTCGTCACCGTCAACGATTACCTCGTACGTCGGGACGCCAACTGGGTGCGACCGGCCTTTGAAGCGCTCGGTCTTTCGGTCGGTTTTATCCAGCAGGACATGGAGCCCGGCGGGGACAAGCGTCGGAAGATGTACGAGTGCGACATCACCTACGGCACGAACTCCGAATTCGGTTTCGATTATCTGCGCGACAACATGAAGGAGCGTGTCGATCTGCAGGTGCAGGGCCCGCTGGATTTTGCGATTGTCGATGAGGTCGACAGCATTTTGATTGATGAAGCGCGTACGCCGCTCATCATCTCAGGTGCCGCCCACGACGACGCCCCGAAGTACCGCGCTGCCGACATCGTCGCGCGGAAGGTGATCGATATGCATAAGCCGTTCGCGCTGATCGAGCGTGAAGTGGATAACTTGAAGCGCGCGATCAAAGCTGCCGAGGGAGACGCGGATAAGGCATCGACTAAGGAAGCCAAGGAGGCGGCCCGCAAGCGTGGTGAGGACGCGGTGAAGCAACTGACCGAGGTGGACGCGCGGAAGGCAAAGGTGGTGCAGTATTACGAAGTGGAGATGGACAAAAAGAGCGCCCACCTCACCCACGAAGGCATCGCCGCCGCCCAGGATGCTGCGGGGGTGGGGTCGTTTTATGTGGGTAATAACATGGAATGGCCACACCTGATGGAGCAGGCGATCCGCGCGCATGCGGTGTACGAAAACAACAAGGATTATGTGATCGAGCGCGGGCAGCGTGGGGATATGGAAATCGTGATCGTTGACGAATATACGGGCCGAAAAATGGTGGGCCGACAATGGTCGGATGGGCTGCACCAGGCGATCGAGGCCAAGGAAAAAGTCACCATCAAGCAGGAGACGCAGACACTGGCGACGATCACGCTGCAGAACTTTTTCAAGCTGTATAAAAGTCTCTCAGGCATGACCGGAACCGCCCAGACCGAAGCAGAGGAGTTTAACAAGATATACAAGCTGGAAGTGGTGACCATCCCCACCAATCGCAACCGCATTCGCGACGATCATCAGGATCGGGTCTACCGCACGGGTGAGGAGAAATGGGAGGCGATTCTCGATGAGATCAAGACCATGAGCGATACCGGCCGGCCGGTGCTGGTGGGGACGACGAGTGTTGAAAAGAGCGAACTGGTCTCGCGCATGCTGACGCAAAAACATGGGATCAAGCATGAGGTGCTGAATGCAAAGCAGCACGAGCGCGAGGCTCAGATTGTCGCGCTGGCGGGGCAGCAGCATATGAACGTGCGCAATGAAAAGTGCGGCAACGTGACCATCGCGACCAACATGGCCGGCCGCGGGACGGATATCAAGTTGTCGGGAGAATCGCACGCATCCGGTGGGTTGCATGTCATCGGGACCGAGCGACACACCGCCCGGCGCATCGACAACCAGCTTCGCGGGCGATCGGGCCGGCAGGGTGATCCAGGGTCATCGCGATTTTATGTGTCGCTTCAGGATGACCTGTTAAAGATGTTCATGCCCGAATGGAGCGTGAATGTCTTCAAGAAAATCGGGATGGAATATGGCGAGGCCATTGAGTCCCCCATGCTGACCAAGGGGATTATCCGCGCGCAAAAGAAGGTCGAGGAGCGCAACTTCCTCGGCCGTAAAAATCTGCTGGAATATGACGAGGTGATGGACAAGCAGCGCACGAGTTTTTATGGCATGCGTCAGAAGGTGCTGGAAGGGCGCGAGATCGACAAGGTGATCTGGCGCATGATTGGGGAGTCGATCGAGGATGCAGTCGAGAAATACATCACCGAGGATTATGTGGCTGCCTGCGTTTCCGAATGGGCGCGGGCGGAGTTCGATGTCGCGATCGACCCTGCCGACCTGCGCGGGCTTCGTCGCATGGAGGACATTGAAGACTACGTGAAAAACACCGCTCGCACCGATGCATCCACGAACATCCCCACCACGCTGGGCGAATACATGGGTGAGGACCCGGAGGATGCCGGCGATTGGGATACCAAGGGGTTGTCGTCCTGGGCACAAAGCCGGTATGGCGTGGTGATTTCGCAGGCGCAGCTTCGGAAGATGCACAAAAGCGATGTCGAGGAGCGCATCAAGGAGGCTGCGTATGAAAAAATCGAAACGCGCGATGTCGCGGGAATTTCGAGGTTTTTAGAACCGCTCTTCGCGGCTACCGAGCTATCCCGATGGGCGATGGAAAAGTTCGGTGTGGAAGTGGGACCCAAGGAGATGATCGCCGACGATCGGGACAATCTGCCGAAGAGCACGGATGAAATTGTCAACCTGATTGAGCAGCGCGCCCGGGCTGCGTACGCGCGTCGCGAGATTGAATATCCGGTCGATCACACCCTTACGTATGTCACTGGCGGGCAGGATGTGCCGATGCTGGAGAACCCTTATGCGGGCGATTACCTCCGGCAATGGGTGAAGGTGAAATATGATGTGGAACTGCCTGCCGAGCATGTCCAGCAGACACCCTTGCGCAAGTTGCGCGACGAGATTATCGGGTATCAGGAAAAGCTGCTGGCCGACGGCAAGATCGAGGAGATGGCTGATGCGCTGATGCAGGCGAATCCGAAGATGGACGACCTGGCGCGGGCGGCGTCGGCACGCCTGGCGACGAAGATTTCAGCAGACGATCTGCTGGGGAAAAAGCTGCCTGGCAAAACCGGCGCGCCGCTGCCCGATGAGGATGAAGACGGAAGCATCACCCCGCGCGATGTCCTGATCCGCTTGTTCCGAACCTTCCTGCGCGGCGAACTCACGCAACTGGAGCAGTTTGTCCTTATCCAGATTTTCGATCAAAGCTGGAAGGATCATCTTTATGCGATGGACATGCTCAAGGCCGGTATCGGGTTGCAGGCGTTCGCAGAGAAGGATCCGCGCATCCTGTATAAAAAGGAAGGCTTCCGATACTTCGAAGAGATGATGGCTGGCGTGCGCGACAAGGTCACCGATCTGATCTTCAAGGCACGCGTGGTCGGACAAACGCAGGCAAAAAGCGCCTACAAGGAAACAGCAGCGGTGCATCAGACCGAGCAGGCGTACGGCGTGGGTGAAACCGTGGCGGCTGGTGGTGAGGGAAGATCGGACATGGCTGAGGCATCGTCACGCCCGCAAGGCGAGGCCGCGACGAAGGTGAAGACGATCGTCAACGAGGAGCCCAAGGTCGGCCGCAACGATTTATGCCCGTGTGGGAGCGGGAAGAAGTACAAGAAGTGTCACGGGGCAGGCGTTGCGTAAAGATGAAGGTTAAACACGAAGGGCACGAAGGCCACCAAGCCGTTCTCGGCCGAATTGCGCATCGTTCAAATACGTCAAAGAATTAATTCGCGAGCGCTCGGTTAAACGTGGGCGCTGTAAACTCCAGAAGTCGCTTCGTGCCCTTCGTGTTCAACCTGCTTGATCAGAGTACTACTTCGTCTCCCACTCGACGGGCTTTGCGTCGCCCCAGAGATTATCGAGGTCGTAATAGGCTCGGGATTCGAGGGTGAAGATGTGAATCACCACGTCTACGCAGTCGACGAGAATCCAGTTGGTTCCTTCGTATCCGCTGATGGAGTTTGGCTTGAAGTCTCGCTCCCGGGCGAACTCTTCGATCTGGTCGGCGACGGCGCGCATCTGGCGGGCGCTGGTGCCGGTGACGAGGACGAAGAAATCGGTGATCGGCGAAATACCTGCGACATCCAGCACCTTGACGTTGTGCCCGCGGGTTTCGGATGCGAGCCGGGCTGCCTCTATCGCAAAGGCGCGCGAGAGCTGAAGGTCGGTGGCGGGGCGGTTAAACGATTTAATTGCAGCTGCGATGACGAGCCTTTCGTAGGGTCCCCGGATTATAGGCGAAATATCAGACGACGGGAGCGCATTGCCTGCGCGCTCGGGCCCATTCAAAGTCGTCTGTCAGCGGTCGATCATTTACCCACATTGCTCGCATCGGCGCGGGCAGCTTCGATGGTGCGCAGGCGGGCCTGGGCGCGCTGAATGTAGCGTTCGTATTCGCCACGGTCTTCGCCGTAGATATCGTTCTGAGAGACCTTGAGGTAGACGCTGGCAAGGGAGATCATCGGCGCGACCATGTCATCGGGGATGGTGGGCACGTCGAGGCGCGTTGCACCTTGCGGAGCCACGCGCGCGAATGTTCCGTCATCGGTGTAATAGCGAAGAATAATGCGGCCATTACGCGCGATGCCCTGACGATACGCCTGAGCCGCTGCATCCAGCTTGTCGATGCGCGCCTGACCCTTGGCCGACCGCGCTTCGATCCAGAGCTGGTCCCCCTTGACGATCGCTGCCATCGCCAACAATCCGTCCATGTGCGATCGGTAGGTGTATTCGTTGTTGGGAAATCGCCGGATGTGCTCCTGATATTCGACCAGTGCATCATCCACCAACCGTTGTGTCATTGCCGTGCAGTAGACCGCTGACTGGAGCATGGCTTCGTTGCCCTGGGCATCCAGCGCAATCGTTTGGGTGATGCCTTCCTTGTCGAGCCGCTCGGCGGGAGGGGTCAGGCCGAACGCTTCGATCTCCAGATTGCGGGCGCGCTCCCACTCCTCCTCTGCCCAGACTTTCAATGCAAGTGCCGGCCGCGAATCGATCACCAGATCGCTCATCTGCGCGTGCCGTTGCTTACCGATGTTCTGCAGAATCTGACACCGCTTGTAATAGGCATAGGCGAAGGCGTTGGGCGAAATGCCCTGAGGGAAGGGCTCATACTTCTTGATGAAGAAAAGTTCCGTCCCATTGGACCAAGGCACATCTGCGGGAAGGTCGTTAGGGCGGACAGCGGGGGATTTGCAGTAGGGATCCAGCACGCGAAAGTCCTGATCCAGCCTGGGGTCGAGTTCGAGCCTGCGCCACGCGGGGTCGCTTCGCTCGATCTTCTGACGGGTGACCTCCGAAGATGTCACGTCTGCACCAGAGAATATTTTCAGGACCGCCGTTGCATCGTGCTGTTCGAGCAATGCTGATGTCGTCTTCAGGGTGGCGTCGCGCCGGACGTTAACGACCTTGGCGGCGTCGAGGCCGGCTTCGGTGACTCGACGATAGAATTCCTCCTCGCGATTCGTCGGAAACGTGACCTGCGTCTTGTGAGGCAGGGATTCTTCACGCAGGCGCTTGCGGTAATAGTTTTTCTCTGAGCTTCCGCCCAGCTTGTCGAAATAAATCTGACCAATGGCCGTCAGGATGTTGACGTTGTTGGGACGTTCCGAATCGACATCGTGCCCGTATTCCAGTGCATCAAGGATGGTGACGTACTTGTTCGACAACGTCGCCATCTGCACGCTGATGTTGTAGGCCTTGTTCCAGATCTGGAAGATGTGGACGGTGTCGAACTCCGGCTGAAGCAGGCGAATCCATTCGACCTTGGTATCGAAGTCATCGAGATTTTTTTCGTTTTTCTGGGTCTCGCTGCTGCTCCACAGCACCATGACCAGCGGCCCGCGCAATCCGCCGAGCAGGAGGGCGAGCGCGTACGAATCCATGCCTGTGAGTGACGACGTCGACAGCGTGCCCACGGGCTTCCCTGCCGGCCCGTAGTTGGCGCGTTCGTGCATCGCCTGCGCCTTATCGCGGGTGAGGGCAGCGGCGACGAGGGCGAGGATCATCACCACGACGATGGCAAGGCGTGAGTTTTTCATGTCATGGGCTTTGGTCAGGATGAAACAAAATTACGGCGCGACTTCCTTGCGCTTCAGCAGGACATACGCGAGAACGGCCATCGGGATGCCGAAGCCGAGGGTGACGGCGGACGCGCTTTTCAGGCGATCCGCCGAGACGATCATTCCGCGCTCGATGTCCTCGGTCGCGCTGTACTGGTTAATATCGGGAAGAATGGTCGCAAAAAAGTTAAGCGACTTTGCGAGCGCCTCGACGGATGAGCTGACGGCCTTGGACGAAGCGGCGTTGGTCAACTTCATGTCGGTAACAACCTGATTGCCGATGCCCGGTGCGGTCGCATCGCCCAGTTGCATGACGCCCCAGTGTCCGAGCAGAATCACCAGCGACAGCACCACTGCAATCGGCCATGACAGGAACGTCGAACAAAAGACGGCAATGATGATCACCAGGATCGACAACAGCCAGAGGATGAACAGGCTCTTGAAAAGGTTGAATGCGAACGGCTGGCTCTGCGATACCACGCTGACCGACTGAGACGTGATGCCAAGCCAGTGGTCGGTGGTGAGGCAACGGATGATGAGGTCAAACGAACCCCCTGCGAGATACGCGGCGGGGATGTTGACGAAACTCGTGCGGTTGTTTTCGGGTTTGACGGGGATGGGTTCGGACAGTTTGCCGTCACTGTTTTTGACGGTGATGGAGACGTTGGTGGCGATGTCCGAATCGGTTGCATCAGCGCCGCTGCGCTCAATCCCGAAGCGCAGTTCGAAGGGGACGTTGCCGTCGACTTCGGCGAAGTTTGCATCACGAAAATGGACAATGCTGACGGGCGCTGTTTCGGCATTGGACGCGCCTCGAAGCTGGAGGCCGTACGTGCCCGATCGTCCGCGGAAAGTCGGTGGGCCTGCGGGGCGGATTTCGGTCAGGGGCTTGCCTTCGGGTCCGGGGACGTACAGCTTGACGGAGTCGGGCTCGATGCCCCATTCGGTGCCTTGGGACGGCGAGGTCACCTGCACATAAATGCGCCCCTGCGGGAGGATTTTGTCGACGACATCTTCAGGTGAGACAAACCCCTGAATGATCGAAGTATCGGGCGAAGGGGTGAGGGGCAGCGGGAGATTGAGGTTACCGTTGATCTTGGATCCATCAACCGCGAGGAAGCGGTCGCGGCCCATGATGTTGAAGGTCACCATCGGCTGCGGAAGCGGTCGAAGCGCCATCTGTGGGAGCGCGGAAGGGGCGGTGGATGGTCCGCTTTGCAGGCTGGCCGGTTGCGATGCGGGCACGGGCACCATCTCCTGCCATTCGGGGCTACTGGGACGAAACTGGTGCAAGGCAATCTTCGCGCCGATCAGCATGCCAGTCGATTTGATGTCTGTACCGGCCGCAAGCAGCTCGGCTTCGTTGATATCAAACGCAAACAGCACATCCTGCTCACCTGATCCGGAAAACCACCGCAGGCGATCTTCCCGCTTGGGATTACGGGCATAAAACTGGACATCAGATGGGTCTTGGAGGCCCTTGGAGTTGAGAAGTCCCACGGACGCGTAGTGCTCAAGAGTCGGCCGGGCGAGATCTTCGACCAGCCCGCTGTGCAGGCGGGCAACGATATCACGCTGCAGGAGCGACGCGCGAATCTTCAGGTATCCATAGGTGAAGATGCCGAGTACGAGCAGGATCAAGCCCGACACGCGCGCAAAGCCAACGATCTTGCCGAGGACGATTTCCAGGCGAGTGGTCGGCTTGGTGACGACCGTGAAGATCACGCGGTTCTCAATTTCCTTCGGGAGATTGGTGCAGGCCAGAATGATGCAGATGACGGTGACGACAAGGCCGGCTGCGAACAGGCAGAACTTGGTGGTTTGGCGGATGGCGTCCTGTTCGTCAGTCGGGCGCGTCAGCTGTGATACTGCGATTACCGCGACGATTGCCAGGGGAACGACGAGATAGATGCGCTTGCGCATCGCCTCGGTAAAGCAGACGCTGGAAATCGCCCAGACGCGCGTCGCACTGAAGCGCAGGAGGTCCTTGATCCCCAGCACCAGCAAGCCCCCGACTATGATCAAGGCTGCCAGAACCCAGCGCAGCAACTGTGCGGATTCGTCGGTGAGACCGAAGGCTAGGACTGGCTGCATGAAAACCTCTTAATCCGTGGATAACAGCAGAAATCTCAAGGGCAGAATCAGAGGCCGGTGGGCACGCGTTTACCTTTTCTAATCTGCCTTTTGCCTTCCGCATTCACCCTTTGATTTTACGTATCGGAACTGGTGTAGTTGCCGCCTTTGGCGTTGTCTCGGACGATGCGAACAAAAAGTTCTTCGAGTGTCGTCGTCGGGTGCGTGACCACGGGATTGTTGACACCCATCCGCGAAAGGAACGTGCGCACTTCCTCGACCTGTGGGTCGGTCAGTCCGCGTGTTTCGATCTGCGTGACGTCCTTGACCTGACACAAGTCCTTGACCTGCCCGATAGTCTGCATCTTCCCACGAAACAGGATGGTTATTCGATCGCAGACGTCCTGTACATCCGCGAGCAGGTGGCTGCAGAGGAGGACTGTCTTACCTTGATTTTTCAGTGAGACAATCAGGTCCTTCATCTCACGCGTGCCGATGGGATCGAGGCCGGTGGTGGGCTCGTCAAGCAGGATCAGGTCAGGATTGTTGATAAGGGCCTGAGCCAGACCAATACGCCTGGCCATGCCCTTGGAATACTCGCGCAGTTTGCGCTTGCGGGCCTTGGCATCGAGCCCGACTACATCGAGCAATTCCGGGACGCGTCGCTTGAGTTCACGGCGGGGGATTTTGAACAATCGCCCGTAAAAATGCAGCGTCTCTTCGCCATTCAGGAAACGATAAAGATAGGATTCCTCAGGGAGAAACCCGATCCGGGCGTTGATGTCAGTGCTGCCAGCAGGGCTTCCCAGGACATGGGCCGACCCGCGCGATGGGAAGATCAAACCGAGCAGCAGCTTGATGGTGGTGCTTTTGCCCGAGCCATTCGGGCCGAGCAGTCCGAAGACTTCGCCACGACGAATGGTGAGGGAGAGATCATCGAGAGCGCGCACCTTGTCGCGTCCCCAGAAGTCTTTATAGACCTTGGTCAGATGCTCGGTCTTGACGGCAGCATCCTTCGCAGAGATCTGAATGTCGTCGGATGGGAGGGTGCTGGAAACTGTGGCGGTACTCAAGGGTTCCTCGCTCCTGAGAATCAGGGTGCAACGACTCTTTCAAAAGCAGCGTGTCGGGAAATTCGGACGTCGGCGACTCAAAGGTCACCGGGCTGTCACCGCGAAAAGGACGCGGGTCACTCGCCCTCACGTCTGAGCGCGTCGCGATAAATCAGACGAACGACCGCAATCCAAGCGACCGAAAAATCGACAATCCATGGCGACTGCGCTTCCGGCAAGGGACAGATCGATCGCAATTTATCGCCCGCGGTCGCCACCACGATCGCTGCCACCCCGGTTGCTGGGCGACATGGTTCGACCACCCACGAGCTTGGGCTTCGAACGAATGCGTCGGCGGCGCTTCTCGCTTGGCTTTTCATAGTAGGCAACGCGCTTGATGTCCTTGGTGAGACCCTCTTTCTCACACATTTTCTTAAAGCGACGAAGCATCTGTTCGGCAGTTTCGTTTCCGCGCATCTTGACCTTGATCATCTCGTTCCTTTCAAACAACCCGCAAGCTCCAAAGCCCGACCTTAAAAATGAGAGCGACTTTTGCCCTCTCAGCCGGGATTGGGTAGTGTACCCAACAGGCGATTTTGTTCAAGGCAGCATGAATCTTCATCACACCCTCACACTTCGCGTCCGGTATCCTGAGGTCGATGCGATGGGGTATCTCCATCACAGCCGATTCCTGCAATACTTTGAAATGGGACGGGTGGAACTGCTTCGATCGATGGGTCACAGCTATGCAGACCTGGAAAAGCAGGGCGTGTTTTTCGTCGTGGTCAAAGCGGAAGTCCGCTTCAAATCGCCCGCCCGATATGATGAGGAAGTCACGCTGCTGACGACGATCGTGAAGCAGACCCACGTCCGGCTGGACCATGTTTATGTAATGACCCGCGGACCGACGCTCATTGCCGAAGGATCGACGACCATTGCCTGTGTTGAGCGCAGCGGACGGTTGGTGGCGATACCGGAATTTTTGATGAGTAATTCCTCCGTTTAAGGGCGGCCCAGGGAACTGAGTTTTTGCGGTATCTTGTCATGTCCCGAGCGTCCCCACGTTGACGCTTCCAACCAATCCGGTATGATCTTCATCATGCGAATCACCTGCCCCACAGCTTCCTTTATTATTCCCTCGAGCCATCTCGGGTAGGGCAGCGGTTCTGTACATTGCACTTTTAGACGAGAATGTGCCCTGCCATCGAGATGGCAGGGCTTTTTTTGTTGGGTCGGACCGGGCTTTTGGGCACACCCCTATGAATAGACGCATTGAAATTTACGACACCACCCTGCGTGACGGGACGCAAGGCGAAGGGTTCAGCTTATCACTTCAGGATAAGTTGATGATCGCCCAGAAACTTGATGACCTTGGCGTTGATTACATTGAAGGGGGATTCCCGCTATCCAATCCCAAGGATGCCGCCTTCTTCAGGGAGGTGCGCACGCTCGGTCTCAAGCATGCAAAGGTGTCGGCCTTCGGGATGACACGTCGGCGCGGGACGAAGCCTTCCGACGATCCGGGAATGCGTGCACTTGTTGACGCCCAGACGCCGGTGGTTTGCCTGGTCGGTAAGACAAGCGACTATCAGGTGACGAAGGTGATGAATGTCACGCTTGAGGAAAATCTGGAGATGATTGCGGACAGCGTGGCGTATTGTCGGGAGGCCGGTCGACAGGTTGTGTACGACGCTGAGCACTTTTTCGATACGTATAAGGCGAATCCGGAATATGCCCTGAAAACACTCCTGGCTGCGCGGGATGCCGGCGCGGGCGTGCTGGTGTTGTGCGATACCAACGGCGGAAGCATGCCGGAACTGGTCGCGGAGGCGGTCGAAGGCGTGATCCGGAAAGTCGGGCGCGACGTGACGATTGGCATCCACACCCACAACGATTCGGGTGTAGCCGTCGCCAATGCGCTGGCGGCGATCCGTGCGGGGGCGAACCACGCGCAGGGGACGATCAATGGCGTCGGTGAGCGCTGCGGCAACATGGACCTGACCACTCTCATCGCCAATCTTCGCCTGAAATATGGATGCGATGCGCTGCAATCAGACAGCCTCACGCATCTCACCGAAGTCTCCCGATATGTGTACGAAATCGCCAACATGAGCCTCGTAAACGGCCAGCCTTACGTGGGCAGCAGTGCGTTCGCGCACAAGGGTGGGATGCATGTGCATGCGGTGCAGAAGGACAGCAGCACGTACGAGCACGTCTCGCCGGACTCGGTGGGGAATAGTCGGAAGGTTCTGGTGAGCGAACTGTCAGGCGTGTCGAATATCGCAAGTCTGGCGGGTAAAAAGTTTGATCTGGAGAATGACAAGGTCACGATGCGAAAGGTTCTGGAGAACGTCCAGAATCTGGAAAATGCCGGCTTCCAGTTCGACCTGGCCGAGGCAAGTTTTGAATTGCTCGTTCGTAAGGAGATCGGCAAGCACCGCGCGTTTTTCTCGCTGGATCATTACCGAGTAAGCGTCTTCAAGTCCGACAACACCGACGCCGTCTCAGAAGCGACGATCAAGCTGCATGTAGGTGAGAAGCACGAGCATCGCGTTGCCGAGGGCGACGGCCCGGTCAATGCGCTCGACGGCGCGTTGAGAAAGGCGCTGAAAGATCACTATCCGCAAATCGCCGACGTGCACCTGGTCGATTACAAGGTAAGGGTCATCAACAGCAAGGACGAAACCGCAGCCGCCGTCCGCGTGGTGATCGAATCCCGGCGATCCAAGTCCGACGGAACAAAGGAAGTCTTCGGCACGATCGGGGTGAGCGCGAATATCATCGACGCATCATGGCAGGCGCTGTTGGACGCGTATGAGTATCATCTGAGCCACTGCGAGGAAGAGCTGTAAACGTAGGGTTTCACGTACATTCCCTGTGGGCGTATAGGGAGTAACGCATCGAAGTTTGAGCTTGATACCGCTGTCTTCGTTTTCAGTAGCTTGCTATACTTGCTCGTATGACTTACCGAGGCAAAATGGATCACGGTGTGGTCGTTCTGGATGGCGAAAAACCCCCCGACGGCACCCCGGTTGACGTTACGCCGCTGAACATCATTCCCGCCGTCGTTTTGTGCGAGCCGATCGCGTCGCATCCGGCGCTGGGGATTTGGAAAGACCGCTCCGACCTGCCCGACAATTCCGTCAAAGCGTCCAGAGCACTGCGCGAACGCCTGATGCGGCGTGACGATGACTCGGTAAACTGATGGCAGGAATCATCGACAGCTCTGTGCTCATCGATTGCCTGCGCGGACGCGTCGATGCCATTGCGTTCCTCGCAGCACAATCCGCCGGTGGTCCTGCCCGCACGCATCTGCTCGTTGCCGCCGAATTGCTTGCCGGGGCACGCGACAAGAGTGAATTGAATCTCATCAATTCCTTCCTGCAATCGTTCGATCTCGCGGTTCCAACCGAAGCCGATGGATTGTCCGCGCTCGACTTGTATCGCGAGTTTCGCCTGTCACACGGCGTCGACTGGCCCGACTGCCAGATTGCCGCCACCGCGATGCGTCTCGGCATCGAGGTTTTTACGCAAAACGTTAAGCACTTTACCGCCTTCCCGGTTGTGCGCGTCGTACGGCCTTATTGAGTCGCGGACGAAGACCGGTCCAGCCGGTTCTCGTTTCGTGGGGCTTCTCGACGCACCAAAGCCAAACGGCAGAAAGAAGATTCGGCACGATCGGTGTAGGCGTCAAAACATCATCGACGCACGATGAAGGCGCTGTGGGATGCATATGAGTATCATCTGGTGCATGTGGAAGAGGAGAATCGCGTATAATCAGCGAAGAGCGAGGTGACTTATGATTGAGACCGTAATAGGAACCTGGCGCGGTGGAAAAGTAGAATTAGAGGAATTGCCTGTTGCCGAAGAAGGGACGAGAGTGATCGTCACGTTTCTTCCTGAGGAAAAAGCGATCAAAGATGGACGGATGATTACGTTCGGTATGTTCGCGAAGCCGGGTGCCCGTATGTCAACACTCGAGGATTTTCGAGAGATTCGGGATCAAGTAGAAAAAGATAGAGAGGAAAAATGGAAGCGGTTGGGTATGTAGTCGACTCGCATGTGCTTCTCTGGTTCTTAGAGGGAAGCACAAAGTTACCCGCTTTGGCGGTAGAAGTTTTGGCCGCCCCCGATGCACGGCTTATTGTACCCTCCATCGCGGTTGCTGAGATCGGGCTTCTCATTCGGAAGGGTAGAACTTCCGTCACGTGGCTTGAGCTTCAGGAGATATTCCACTCAGACAAATTGCTGCTCGTCGACCCAATCGACTTGGATATCGTCATCCGTGCGTGTCAGATCGAAGGATTGGACGGCCTGCACGATCAACTCATCGTCGCCTGCGTGCAACGGCGCCTCGAGCAAGGCGAGAACGTCCTCTTGCTGACCAGCGACCACGTAATTCGGGAGGCCGGACTCGTCCCGACTCTGTGGTAATGCGCTCGTATCATGCCGGTTGCGATTAACAACATCCCCGCCAATCGCTTCCCCCGTCACATTGCCGTCATTATGGATGGCAATGGGCGGTGGGCGGTGTCGCGCGGGTTGCAGCGGGTGCGGGGGCATCAGCAGGGGGCGCAGAGCGTTCGGCGGATCGTCACTGAGTGCGCTCGACTGCGTAAGGAGCATGGCGGGCCGGATTTTTTGACGCTTTACTCCTTCTCCATTGAAAATTGGAAGCGACCTGCCGACGAAGTGCAGTTTTTGATGCAGATGTATATCGACTATCTGCGTCAGGAACGGCCGACCATGATGGAGAACAACATTCGTTTCCGACAGATCGGCCGGCTCGATCATCTGCCCGATGCGGTGATGGATGAGGTGAATATTACCCTCGAAGAGACGCGTAAAAACGATGGCCTGCAATTGGTGCTCGCACTGAATTATGGCAGCCGCGCGGAAATCACCGACGCCGTTCGCGCGATTGCAGATCAAGTGAAAAAAGGTGAGCTCGATCCGCGCGACATATCTGAAAGCACGATTGCGGAGAATCTCTACACTGCTGGCTGGCCCGACCCCGATCTCCTCATCCGCACGGCCGGTGAGATGCGCATCAGCAATTATCTGCTGTGGCAGATCAGCTATGCCGAACTGTTCGTCTCACCCGTGCT